>Ga0265320_10003471_pt1 | contig 10571 bp, 7 predicted proteins | sample 4827metaG_FD_202087 | JGI IMG/M metagenome (GOLD analysis project Ga0265320, IMG submission 202087) | Rhizosphere microbial communities from Carex aquatilis grown in University of Washington, Seatle, WA, United States - 4-8-27 metaG | ecosystem: Host-associated > Plants > Roots > Rhizosphere >...
CCTGCAGTCCGTTGGCGAGAACGCGGCGCTCGAAGCGATGACGCCCGACGTCGAGCGGTCCCGGATCGAAGCTCGCCGGAACGCTCGGCCGCGCCGTGACGGGTGCCGGCGACCGCGTCGTTTCCGATGGCGCTCGTGGCGCGGCGCCCGCACAGCTCGACGCCATCCCCAGCACGAGCATTGCGATCCGCGCCATCCGGGCCGCGGCGGGACCGAGCTCGCTCACGACATCACCTCGTCGACCGCGATCTCCGTCGCGGAGCGCTCGCTCGCGGGCCGGTCGTCGCGTTCCTGCAGCACCAGCCCCACGGCGACTCCCACGAACAGCAGCGCCGCGCCCGCGAGATGCGCGCGGGTGAGCGCCGAGCCGCGGAACGTGACGAACCACGGCGCCAGCGCGTGCTTCATCCAGATCGCGATCACCGGCTCGGCCAGGATCACCAGGTTGACGTGGAAGACGCGCACGTACTTGAGCACGTAGTGGAAGATCGTGTGGCCGCCGAGCGTGGGCACGAGCAGCAGCAGCGCGAGCGCGATCCACTCACTCCCGCTGGCACCGGAGTGCCAGAGCCTCGCGTGCCGCCACGCCAGCCCGAAGGACGCGACCGTGGCGCCGAGTGCCGAGATCGAGCACACGTAGGTGGTGAAACTCAGCCGCTGCCTCAGTCCGCGCGCCAGTGCGCGGGTGGTCACGATCGCCACGCACGAGGCGAGCACGATCGCGTCACCCCACAGGTGTGCCGGCTCGAACCGGTAGTCGTCCCACACCAGCACCACCAGTCCGGTCAGCGCGATCGCGATCGACGCCACCATCGACGGGGTGATCGCCTCGTCGAGGAACGCGGCGCCGAGGATCGCGGCCAGCACCGGCTGCACCACCAGGAGCAGCACCGTGCTCTCGTAGCTGGTGCGCTCGAACCCCATCGGGAACCACACGAAGTGCAGTCCGAAGGTGATCCCGCCCGCGACCAGCGCCCAAACGTCGCGCCGGGTGAGCGCGCCGATCTCGGCGCCCAGGCGGCGCGCCGCGAACGGCGCGAACACCAGCGCGGTGGTGCCGAGGCGCCACACCGCGATCGCCTCGGGAGGCAAGCCCGAGAGCACGATCAGGACCGCGGCCGAGCTGATCGCGAGGGTCCCGAACAGCAGCGCGGGGATGGGCGGTGGGCGCACGTCTTAACGCGTTGCGTCGTAGGAGGTAAGCTGCGTCCTCGTCGCCGAAGATTAGCCGAGCCGTACCCACGAGTCCGCGCGAACCGGCCCCCTCACGGGTCATGTCCACCGATCGATCCCTCGCCGAGCGCATCAGCGATGCGCTGCGCGCCCTGACCGGCGATTCGATCGTCGCGAGGCTGGGTGAGGGCGAGCCTGCCGGCACTTCCGTGGGAGGCGGCATCGTCGACGAGGTCGCCGCGATCGCGTCCGAGCCCGGGCTCTTCGAGGATGCGGTTCGCAAAGTCGCCGAGTCGCTCGAGCACTGGCGCAGTGGCCGCAGTCCGCTGCCGATCGTGCAGGAGACCGGGCGCGACCGCATCGGTGCGGTCGGCCACGAGGTGGACCTGGCGGTCAAGATCGAGGCGCTCTATCGAGGCGGTCCCGAGCTGACCGATCGGGTGGTGCGTTTCGCGGTGGCCGGAGCCGTGGTCGGCGAGGCGCGCACCGACGAGCGCGGGCTCGCGCACCTGGGCTTCCTTCCCACCGTGGCTGGCCTTCATCCGGTCACCTACGAGGTGGTGACGGACAAGGGCCGCGTGCTGCGGTCGCTCGAGGAGGGCGGGCACGGCCATCTGCAGGTGGTCACCAGCGAGCCGGTCGCGGTGGTCGACGCGGCGCTGTTGGTCGACGCGCCGGGCGAGACGCTCGAACCGCTGCGCGCCCTGGCTCAGCGCGGCTGGCAACTCTGCTACGTCGACTTCGACCCGTCCGATCGCTCGGCGGCGCTGCGCGCGATCCTGGAGCGCGAGCAACTGCCGCCGGGAGCGATGCTGGTCCATCCGACGGTGGATCTGGGCTTCAAGACGCTGCAGGTCGACTTCACGCCGATCTTCGCGAGCAGCACCGTGCGCCGCATGCGCATGCAGGGTGTGCCCGCGTTGCTGGCGGTCGCGAGCGAGGCGCGGCTTCCCGCGTTCGCGCCCATCGAGGGAGTCGTGGCGGTGCACCTCGCCGGGCTCGCCGAGTTGCTCGGCGAGCCTGGCGCGCTCGACGTCGTCTCCGGCCGCGCGCTCGAATTCGTGAAGCGGCGCGATTCCGCGGACCTGGCCGACCGCTTCACCCGGTCGCTCGACCTGATGACCGCGAGTCGCCTGGTGGCCGGGAACGAAGTGCGGGCCGAGCTCGACAATCGCCAGGCGCGTGAGGCGGTGTTCGCCGCCATCGAACGCGCCGAGCACTCGGTGCACGCCCAGTTCTACATGCTCAAGGAAGGGCGCTTCGCCGAGCAGCTCGCCGCGCGGCTGGTGGTGCAGGCGCGTCGCGGCGTGCGGGTTCGGCTGGTGGTCGACGCGCTCTACTCGGGTCAGGAGCTGCTCGGGCTCACGAACCCGGTGGCCAAGTCGCTGGCCGGCGAGCCCAACGTCGAAGTGCTGGCGAGCGATCCGATCTCGTTCAGCGACCGGGTCGATGCGGTGCGGCTCAAGCAGCGCGATCACCGCAAGCTGGTGATCGTGGACGGCTCGGTGGCGTTCGTGAGCGGCCGGAACGCGGGCGACGAGTACTACGAGAGCTTCGACGAGGTTCCGATCCTCGACGCCACGCCGAACGAGCGCATTCCCTGGCTCGACGCGCACTTCGAGGTGAAGGGCCCGGTGGTGGCGGACCTGCAGCGGGTGTTCCTGGAGAACTGGCGCCGCAACGGCGGGGCAGAGATCGCCGCGGATTCCACCGTGCTTCCGGTCCTCGAGCCCGTCGGCTCGAGCCGCGCGCGCATGATCCACCACGACGGGCTCGCGGACGTCAACGCGCTCTTGAGCTACGAGGCGATCATCCACGAAGCGCGGCACCACGTGCTGATCGTGAACGATTTCCCGGTGCTGGCGAGCCTCGCCGCCACCATCCTGCGCGCGGCGCAGCGCGGCGTGTGGGTGGAGTTCCTGACCGGCTGCGCGGTGGCGCGGCGTGCCGACGGGACGTTCTTCAAGGGGCCGCTCCACCGCGAGCTCTTCGAGTACATGACCAAGCGCCGCTTCGAGGGGCTGTTGCACGGCGGCGTTCGAGTGTGGGAAGTCCAGGTCAGCGCCCGGCCCTACATCGTCGCGCGGGGTGGCGCGGTGCGGCCCTACGTGCACGCGAAGATCGTGACCGCGGACGGCGAAGTGGCGAGCGTGGGCTCGGCCAATCTCGACGCGACCGCCTCGTACTGGGAGCGCGAGGTCAATCTGGTGGTCGAGGATCCGGTGGTGGTGGGCGACCTGGAGACACGCATCCGGGCGCTCATCCAGACCGGAGTCCCGCTCGATCCCGAGTCCGATTACTGGAAGCGAGAGGCCGCGCGTCGAGCGATCACCGACACGCTCTGGCCCGACATGGTGTACTCGTGATCGAATCGAGGATGGAATCGACTCCATGACCAAACCCAAACGGATGGCGGATTTTCGAACCGGCGCCCGCCCCCTGTCGCCGCGCGAGCGGCGGCGCGCTGCCGATGTGGCGCGCCGCGGCAAGCGTCCCAGCGCTCGCGAGCAGCGCCGCCGGCTCGCGTTGCAGCGCGCGCTCGAGCGCGCCGAGGCCAAGTTCCGCAGCGCCTTCGAGAACGCCGTCGAGGGCATTTTCCAGACCACGCCCGACGGCCACTACCTCTACGCGAATCCCGCGCTCGCGAGGATGTACGGCTACCAGACCGGAGCCGAGCTGCAATCGGGCATCTCGGACATCGCCCGCCAGGTCTACGTGGACGCCGAGCGGCGTTCGGAGTTCAAGCGCCTGCTCGGCGAGCACGATTCGGTGAGCGCCTTCGAGTCGCAGATCCGCCGTCGGGACGGCTCGGTGATCTGGGTTTCGGAGCACGCGCGCGCGGTGCGCGATGCCCGCGGCCGGCTGCTCTACTACGAAGGCACGGTTCAGGACGTGAACGAGCGCAAGAAGGCCGAGGAAGCGCTGGCGCGCCAGGTGGCGGAAACCCGCGAGGCCTACGACCGGCTGCGCGCCACGGAGGCGCAGCTGGTGCAATCCGAGAAGCTCTCCGCGGTCGGAATCCTGGTCGCGGGGCTCGCCCACGAGCTCAACAATCCGCTCACGGTGATCCTGGGCTTCGCCGAGCTGCTGGGCGCGCGCCCCGAGCTCGAGACCGTGGTGCGCGGTCACCTCGAGCACATTGCCCGCGCCGGGCTGCGCGCCAAGGCGATCGTCGCCAAGCTCACCACGTTCGCCGGTCTCCACAAGCCCGACCGCGCGATGGTGGACGTGAACACGGTGGTGACGGGCGCCGTCGAGCACCTGGCGCACGAACTGGCGCGCGGCCACGTGAAGCTCGCTTGCGACCTCGATCCGCGCTTGCCCGAGGCGTGGCTCGACGACGGGCAAATGCAGCAAGTGGTGGCCAACCTGTGCACCAACGCCGTGCAGGCCATGGAGGCGGGACATGGCGGTGGCACGCTGCGAATCCGCACCGGGCTCGCCGACGACGGCCGCATCGAGATCCGCGTGATCGACGATGGACCGGGGATCGACGACGCGGCGAAGCCCAAGGTTTTCGATCCCTTCTACACGACCCGCGAGGTCGGGCAGGGAACCGGCCTCGGCCTCTCGATCGCGTTCCGCATCGTCGAGGAGCACGGCGGCCGAATTCGCGTCGTCGATTCGGAGCCGGGCCCGGGCGCGACCTTCGTGGTGGTGGTGCCGGTGGGCGCCGACGTCGCGCCCGCGCCTCGGCCCGAGGTCATCGGCCTGCCCGCGCCCGCTTCTGTCATGGCCTCCTCCCGCCAGGAGCGCGACTCGGCGCACTGAGTTGCCCCGGTGGGCTTTCCAAGCCCCCCGCCCGACGAAAAGCGGTCTTCGTGGGGCCCCCCCCAAGTCCGGCGCGACTCCGCGCCGCCCGAGGACTCGAGTTTCCGGTTTTTCGGGGCCTTCTCGGAGGGTGTGGACAAAATCGATCCTTGCCCGGAGCGCTCCCGTCGAACCGATCTCGTGCCGTTTGGAGGGACGCGGTCCCTCGCGTCCGCAGCGTCTGAACCAAGATGAACGCCTGCGGCTGCGAGGGACCGCAGCCCTCCGACTAGCAAACGCAGACGCTCGAGCCATTTCCCGCCACGCATGCCGCTGATCCAGGCGGCTGAATTTCTTTCGTCTACACCCTCTCACAGCGCGTAAGGCATCCCTCGTCAGTCGGCTCGGGACCTTCTACTTCCCGTTACACCCGAACCGACAGCTCGCGTGGATCTCATGCCGGCGCCGAGAGGCGCCCGGCGAACGCAGTGAGCGACTCGGGGGTGGGGCCTCGAAAAAATCTTGCCCCTTTTGGGGCGGAGGGCGGGAACAGCCCCCCGGGAGGCGGGTGGGGAGTGCGTCTTGACCGGTGCTCGACGGCGTGCGGATGATGCGCCGTGCGGACTCTGCTGCGACGTGATCGGGGGCGCTCGTGAAGGGAAATGGAGCAGCGAGTGAGCTGACGCCCCTATTCCGGCGGCTGGCGAATCGAGCGGCGCTCGGAGCTGGTATCGCCGTCGGGGTGCTGGTGCTGTTCGCGATGACCACCACCTACGTGGCGCCGAACGAAGTGGGGATCCTCGAGAGCCGGCTGGTTCCGCCGCGCGGCATCCGGCCCGAGCTGATCCAGGGCGGGCGCCTGCATTTCTTGATGCCCGGACAGACAATCCACCGGTTTCCCACCGACCTCCAGCTCGTTCAGTTCAACAGCGGAAGCGAAGGGCACACCGGGCGGCACAGCCGCCGCGAGCGCCTCGAGCCGTCGATCGAGGTGAACACGTCCGACGGCTCGCGAGTGGGCGTGGACGTGGCGGTCGTCTATCGCATCGAGAACGCGTTCACGATCATGCAGCAGGCCGGTCCCGGGCGGCAGTTCGAGAACAACACCCTCATCCCCAAGGTGATCTCGGCGCTCAAGAAGAACCTGGGCGAGATGGTCGCCGAGGACTTCTACGACGTGCACAAGCGGGTCGCGCGCCAGACCGCGGCACAGCAGCAGATCGGCGACGAGCTGCAGGGGAAGGGGCTGGTGGTCGAGCACGTCCTGGTGCGGCAGTACTACTATAACAAGGACTACCAGCAGCAGATCGAGGAGAAGAAGATCCAGGATCAGCTCAAGTTCACCCGCCAGTCCGAGTCCGAGGCGGCGAAGGAGCTGGCCAAGAAGCAGGAGATCGACGCGCAGGGGAAGGCCAACGTGGCGATCGAGACCGAGCGCGGCGGCGCGGAGGTCACCAAGATCAAGGCGGAGGCCGACGCGTACAAGCGCAAACGCCAGGCGGAGGCCGACCTGCTGGTCAAGCTGGCCGATGCGCAGGGCACCGAGCTCGAGAACGCGGCTTACCAGGGCGGTGGATCCGAGAATCTCGTGGGCCTGCAGATGGCGCAGGTGCTCCAGGGGCTCGACGTGGTGCTGGTTCCCTCGGGAGGGAAGACCGGCTTCAACCCGCTGGATCTGAATCAGACGCTCGAGCTCTTCGACGCGAGCACCACGGGCCCCGTCGCCAAGGAGGCCAAGCCATGAAACGTCGAGCCGGTTGGCGAAGAGCGCTCGGTTGGTGGCTGCCGTTCGTCGCGGCGGCGCTGTCGGGCACGGGCTGCATGCGGTCGACGGGCGCGACCGAGGTCGGAATCCGGATCGGCAAGCTCGTCGGCGCCGACCGGATCGTGACGCCCGGCACCACGGTGCTGGTGCTGCCGGTGCTGCACGACTGGTACTCGTACGACACGCGGACCCAGAATCTCGAGATGAAGATGACGCCGGAGCAGAACGACGAGCTCGAGTTCAAGACTCGCGACGGCAACGACATCGGCGTCGACGTCACGATCCTCTACCACGTCGACGCCCAGAAGGCGCCGGCGGTGCTGCGGCGGGTGGCGAGCGACATGAGCGAGCTCGAGCTGGCGGTGGTGCGCCCGCTCAGCCGCTCGATCCCGCGCGACTCGCTGAACGAGCTCTCGTCCGAGGAGTTCTACGATTCGGACCTGCGGGCCGCGAAGGAGCAGCGGGCGCTCGAGAACCTCGCGGCGGCGCTCGCGCCTTACGGCGTGGTGGTCGAGCGGGTGGTGCTCGGCAACTACCGCTTCCATGCCAAGTACCAGGAGGCGATCGATGCGAAGAAGGTCGCCGATCAGGCGGTGAACAAGAACCGCTCGGCGGCGGAGGCGGCGATCAAGGAGTGGGAGCGGGATCTCGAGACCACCAAGGGCCAGGTGGGCCAAGTGATCGCCGCGGAGCGCGGCAAGGCGCAACAGGTCCACATGCAGGCGGACGCCTACTACGAAGCGAAGACCCTCGAGGCCGACGCGACGCTCGCGGAGAAGACCGCGAGCGCGCAAGGCATTCGCAAGATGCGCGAAGCGATCGCAGGCGGCGGCGGACGGACCATGGTGAAGCTCAAGGTCGCCGAAGCGCTGCAGGGAAAGCGCATCGTCCTGTTCCCTACCTCCGACAGCGCCCTCGGAGTCCAGAGCACGAACGTGAACCAGTTCCTGGAGACGATGGGCTTGAAGGCGGTGTCGGAGCGGCCCGCGCCGCCGCATTGAGAGGGCTGGCCGGGATTCCCGCGAGACGGTACCCGGAGAGCGCGGAACAGCCCGCGCACTACTGGTACAGCGTGATTCCGTTGGTGGTGTCCCATTCGGCCACGACCTTGCCGTCTTCGTCGCTCAGTGCGATCGAGGCGACTCCATGCGGTTTGAGGAGCTGCGAGAGCTTTTGCATGGAGTCTCGCTTTGCGTCGCGAGAAAGGTCGAACCAACGAGCAGCGACTTGAGCGGTGAACTTTCCCGCATTGATCGGATAAATCGTGCTGATGGGGATGACGTTCCTCATGTCGCCTTCGCTCAGCGGAGGCGTTGACGGAATCAACAGCCGGATCAGCGCTATGACGACCAGCAAAATCCCGATGACCGCCGCGATCTTGAGAATCTTCGGCAGCGCCGAGGGACGGCCCGCCCGTTCGTCGCGCGCGGTTTGCTTGGCCTTGACCTCGGCGGTTCGCGTCTTTTCCTTCTTTTCCCTCTTCTCCTTCTCGCTGGTGCGCCCCGTCTTGCGCTCGTAGCGGGGCGCCTCGTGGTCCCGCACCGTGCCGGTTCCCTTGCGCGGTGCGGGGGGGGATGCGAAATCGGGGACCTCGGGGGTCATCGACTCGCCCGAGAGCAGCCGCCGGGTGGCCTCCTCGAACGCGTCTTGTCGGTTCTTGTAGACGCGTCCGGTGCCGCCAGCGCCGTCGTCCGCGGGCGCGCTGGGAGGCTGCGGTGTGGCGCTCGGTGCCTGGCCCACCACGTGCGGGACGGCCGCAGCCGGCCGAGCCGACACGCCAGCCGACGGAGTAGGCGCCGCGGGCCGTGGCGGCGGGCTCGTTTGCGGGAGCTGATAGCTCGAGGCCCCGCCCCCGTCGCGCCCCGACGCGGCGGCCGCGGGCGCGGGCGGCTCGGCCACGCCGATCACGTCGGCGAGCCGCAGCCGGATGACGCTCGCCAGCAGCCGCTCGCGGCTGAGCGGCAGCGCCGCTTCCATCTGGCGCACCGAGGTGCGGCCGTTGATGAACGTGAGCAGCATCCGGTCGGTGTCGTCGAGATGCGCGTTGCGGTTGATGTTCTGGGGATCGAAGGTCGGCAGCACCTCGAGCAGCGCTTCCTCGTCGTAAAACGGCAAGGCGTCGTCCCACAGCACGACGCCGCGGCCGACCAGCTTGAGGATCACGCGTGCGACCGAGTCCTCGGTGAGCCCGGTCAGCTCGATGATCTGCGCGACCGTGTAGTGGCCGCTGATCGAGGTGAGCACGATGCGATCGTCGGGCTCGAGCTCGAGCTTCATCCACTGGTACCGCGGATGGAGCGTCGGTACCTTGTTGCGCAGCACTTCCGGGACGTAGAGCTTCTCGGTATCCATGGACTCGCTCGGGCGCTCGGTTCGAGGGTATAGCATGCAGCACGCCCGCCGGGTCCGCATCGGCGCACCGTGGACGCGCTCGCGCAATGCAATCGACAGGGTGAATCAAAAGACGAACCAGATTGGGAGTTCATCCTATGAGTTACGAGGACGTGCTGTACCACGCCGCGGACGGAGTGGCGCGCATCACCATCAATCGGCCGCAGCGCCTCAACGCGGCGACGGCACTGACCACGCATGAGCTAGCGCAGGCCTTCACCGAGGCCTGGATGGACGACGACGTGGGCGTGGTGGTGCTCACCGGATCGGGCGACCGCGCGTTCTGCACCGGTGGCGATCAATCCACCCGGGAAGCAGGGGGTTATGCCGGTTCGGTCCGAACCCTCCCACTGGAAGTCGGGTGGCAGGTCGTGACCCAGCTGATCCGGTCCATCCCGAAACCCGTCATCGCTCGCGTCAACGGCTACGCGATCGGCGGAGGCCACGTCTGGCAGGTGGTGTGCGACCTGAGCATCGCCGCCGAGACGGCGCAGCTCGGCCAGGCCGGGCCGCGGGTGGGGAGCTTCGACCCCGGCTACGGCACCGGCGACCTGGCGCGGCTCGTGGGCATGAAGCGCGCCAAGGAGATCTGGTACCTGTGCCGGCGCTACACCGCCCAGCAGGCGCTCGCCATGGGCCTCGTGAACGCGGTGGTCCCGTCCGAGCGTCTCGACGCCGAGGTCGACGCGTGGTGCGCCGAGCTGCTCGAGAAGAGCCCGACCGCGCTCAAGATGCTCAAGTACGCCTTCCACGCCGAGGTGGACGGCACGGTCGGCGTGACCAACCTCGGCGTTGGCGCGCTCGGTCTCTTCTACGGCACCGAGGAATCGATGGAGGGCCGGAACGCCTTCATGGAGAAGCGCAAGCCGCGCTTCCGCGCGCCCAAGCCGCCAACCGAGTGACGCGCCTCGCGTCGCGGGTGCCGCCGAGCCCTGGTAGGCTTCGGGGCCGACCATGAGGATTCTGCTCACCGAGGACCATCCCGGGGCTCGCGAGCTCTGGTCGGAGCTCCTCGCCTCCCTGGGCCACGAGGTCACGAGCGTGACCGGCGCCGAGGCGGCCTGGGAGCTCTTCCAGGCCGAGCCGTTTCCGCTGGTGCTGGTGGATCTCGCCGGCCGCCGCACCAACGGCTTGAGCTTGATCCGCCAGATTCGCTCGGTGCCGCAGGGCGATCGCACCGTCGTGCTGGTGGCCGCGGACCGCGGCGAGACCGAGCTGCTGCGCTCGGCGATCGCGGCCGGCGCGGACGATTACGTACGCAAGCCGGTGGACGCGGCGCTGCTCGACGTCCGCCTGGCGCTCGCCATGAATCGCAGCGACGAACGGGTGCAGCGCCAGCGCGTCGAGGAAGAGCTGCGCAAGCGGCTCGACCAAGTGCGCGCGGTCTACAACCTCGCCGACGCCGCGAGCCACACCCGTCCGCTCGAGGACGTGTTCGCGGAGGCGATCGAGGGACTGGAGCGTGCGCTGCACACCCGCCGCGCGGCGATCC
>Ga0265320_10003472_pt1 | contig 10569 bp, 8 predicted proteins | sample 4827metaG_FD_202087 | JGI IMG/M metagenome (GOLD analysis project Ga0265320, IMG submission 202087) | Rhizosphere microbial communities from Carex aquatilis grown in University of Washington, Seatle, WA, United States - 4-8-27 metaG | ecosystem: Host-associated > Plants > Roots > Rhizosphere >...
ATACAGGCGTCCGAGTTCGCTGACTTGTTCGACGGATTTTCCATCGGGTCGAACGACCTGACCCAGCTCACGCTGGGAGTGGACCGCGACTCCGAGCTTCTCGCTCACGTGTTCGACGAGGAGGACCCGGGAGTGAAGCGCCTCATCGAGATGGTGATCCGCGCGGCGCACGAGAAGGGACGGAAGGTCGGAATTTGCGGTCAGGCGCCGAGTGATCGCCCCGAGTTCGCGGCGTTCCTTGCCCGAAAAGGCATCGACTCGGTTTCGGTCACGCCGGACGCTTTCGCTCGCGTCGTGACGATTCTTGCGAAGTAAAACGCCGGCGAGTGTTTACGTGTTCGGGCGAGGCGCCTTTCCCAGTCCGTACTCGTGCAGGCGGTATTGAATCGTGCGCACGCTGATGTCGAGAATGTCGGCCGCCTTGGTCGTGGATCCATCCGTTGCTTCGAGTGTCTTCACGATTGCGTATCGTTCGATCTCGGCCAGCGTCGAACCCGGGATGCGGAGGCCCCCAAGACCGTCGGGGGTCACCTCGAACGGCAGATCCGCCTCTCCGATGAGCGATCCTTCGGCAAGCACGACCGCCCGCTCGAGCGCGTTTTCGAGCGCTCGAACGTTGCCAGGCCACCTGAAGGCCGCGAGCTTGGCGCGCGCTTCTGGGGTGAAGCCGTCGATGCGCTTGTGGTTCTCGAGCGCGAATTTCCGGAGGAAGTGCTCGGCGAGCACCAGAATGTCCGCCCCGCGCAGCCGGAGCGGTGGCATCTCGATGTGGACCACGTTGAGCCGGTAGTAGAGATCTTCCCGAAAGCGGCCCTCTTTGACGTCCTCTGCGAGGTCCCGATTCGTCGCGGCAATGAGACGGACGTCCACGGTGATGGACTCGTTGCCCCCGACGCGCTCGAAGGTCCGCTCCTGAAGCACCCTGAGGAGTTTGACCTGCGTCGCCTGGGGGATCTCGCCCACCTCGTCGAGGAACAGCGTGCCGCCGTCGGCCTGCTCGAAACGCCCCAGCCGGCGCTTGTCCGCGCCGGTGAACGAGCCCTTCTCGTGCCCGAAGAGCTCACTCTCGAGCAGAGACTCGGCGAGGGCCGCACAATGCAAGGTCACGAACGGCTTTTCCGCGCGCGCCCCGAGCGAGTGGACAGCGCGGGCTAGCTCCCCCTTGCCGGTGCCGCTCTCGCCAGTGATGAGCACCGTCGCCCGCGACGACGCCACCTGGCGCGCCACGCGGTAGACCTTCTGCATGGCGGGGCTCGTACCCATGAGCCCTTTCAGTCCCTGTACATCCCGCTCGCGGATCTGCCTTCGCAGATTTTCGGCCTCGACGCTCACCTCGCGACGCTCGAGTGCTCGCTCGATGCAGACCGAGAGGGCGTCGAAATCGATAGGCTTCGTCAGGTAGTCCTCGGCGCCAGCGCGCATCGCGCGGACCGCTGCACCCACCTCTTCCGTCGAGGTGACCACGATGACCGGCAGATCTGGGTCTTGCTCGCGCAGCTTTGCGAGGAGCTCCATGCCGTTCATCTTGGGCATGTTCAGATCGGTCACTACGACATCCGGCGGGCGATCGGCGGCAATCGCGAGCGCCGCAATCCCGTCCTCCGCGGCATCGACGAGATACCCTTCGGTATCCAACAGTTTCCCGAGGGCAGAGCGACCCCCGATCTCGTCGTCGACGACCAATATTCGCGCCTTGGTGCTCTGGGAAACGGACATGAATGGAACCTCGGAAGAAGTGTTGCCCAGGAGGGCCTGCGGCTGGAGCGGCGCAAACTAGCGCATTTCCTGCGCCCACGCGCAATTGGGCGTTCATCGCCCAGGAGCGCGGGCCCTAGATGAGAACGCCCGCCGAGCAGGGGGGACTAACGCGTTGACCCCGGTGCACGTACGCGACGTCGTAATGATCCGGGGCGTTGCATCAGCCCGCGACCCGCGCGGCGACCTTCTCGCCGCAACGCACGGCCCCCTCGACCCATGGATGGTTCAGGTAGTCACCGCACAGCCACACGTTCCCCTGGCCTTGTCCGTTTTCCCAGAAATTGCGGACCCGCGTCACTTGACCGACGCCGTATACGGGCAGCGCATGCGGCCAGCGCTGGACGTGGAGGGGCGTCAGATGCTTGCCGTAGCGCGGAAATAACCGCTCGATCTCGCCGGCAACGGTGCGCTGGATCTCAAGGTCGGAGGCCTTGAGCAGCTTGGCGGCCGCCTCTTCGTGGAGCCACACGTTGAACACGCTGCGCTTCCCGTCGGTGGAGCCCTTGCCGGCGTCGTTCGAGAGACCCGACACCACCTGACTTTCACAGAAGGGGACCCAGATCCCCTCGAAATCGCCCGCAACCTCGGCGGGTAGCGTGTACACGCACAAGACCGTGCAAGACGACACGGCATTCTCGAGGACCAGCCGTTCCTGAAGGCTCGGTGCCTGAAGCAACGGCAGCACGCCATCGGCGGGCACCGCGAGCACGACCTCGTCGTACTCCACCGATCCGTTCGGCGTGCGGACCTCAACGGAGCGTGGGCCGCGCACGATCCGATGAACCCTCGCCGAGTACCGGACGTCGAGACCCGCAGCGATGGCTTCCGGAAGAGCCCTCATGTGACCTCGAAGGGCGCACGGCCGAAACTCGCCGTGTGAGAGCAGGAGACCTGACAACGCCTCGAAGTACTTGGCGCTCATCCGGCGCGCGCCATGGAAGTGAAAGGTGCGGATGAAGCAATCCACGACGTAGTCCATCGCTTCGTCGCCGAGACGACGTCTAGCGAAGCTGTCGCAGTCCTCGGTGTCGAGCGTGTCGTCGCCGACGGACAGGTCGAAGAAGTCCAGGTCACCGAGCCACCGCCGGGCTTCGAGCAGAGTGAGCGCCAAGCGAATCCGGCCCCCGAGCGAGATCCCGCGAAACCTCAGCACGTCGAAGGCATTCTTGGGTGAGAAGGAGGCGAGCTCTTGGTCGTGGAGCACACCACCGCCTTCGCCGCCGTCGATCTCGAACCACTGAGCCTCGAGCCCCATTTCGCCCACGAGAGCGCGCGTGCGGCCGAAGCTGCTGAGCAGCATGTGCGCGCCGAGGTCGACGCCGAGCCCCTCCTTCTCGATCGACCACATACGCCCACCCGGGTGCGCGCCACTCTCGAGGACTTCCACGTCATGGCCGGCTTCTTGGAGGCGAAGAGCCGCCGTGAGCCCCGCCATGCCTGCACCGACCACCGCGATCCTCATGGGCGGCTCGCTGTTTGGCGGGCAAGGTGATCGTAGAGGCGCATTCCGGAGGCGACAGTCGCGCCAATGCTCGGGTAGCCAGCGGTGGCGTTCACTAGGAACAGGTTGTCGATGGGAGTGTCGAAATCGACGCGGGGCCAGCGCGTGTGCATGGGCGTCAACGCTGCGCCGTAGGCGTTCCCGCGCGGAGCTCGGCAAAACTGCTCGTTGGTCGTAGGCGTTCCGGCGACGCGAATCGCGAGGTGACGACGAAGGTTCGGGACGTAGTTCGCTTCGACGACGTCGAGAATTTCGTTCCGCACCTTCGTCTTTTCGCGATTGTACGCGCGGCGGTCCGAGTTTCGCAGAGCCTCGAAGTGGGCGTAGTCACAACTCGTCGCCACCTCGAGCACCTGATGACCCGGCGGGCAGAGCCCTGGAGCGTCGCTGTGCAGGGTTGGAGTCGCGAGGAAGAGCCACGGGTCCGAGAGATCGTGGCGCTCGAGCTGGTTCCGATACATTTGGTTGATGTCGTCGTGCGGGTAGTGCCACACGTTGTACGAGCCGAAACCGTGCTCGCGAAGGTCGCAGCCTTTTAGGCCGAGATAGAGCGTGAAACTGCTGCACGAGTACTCGTACGCGAGCTTTTGCCGGTAAGACGTCGGGAAGTGATTCGTCCCAGCGAGCTTCAGCGTGAGCGCCGGGTCGATGTTCGAGATGTACCGGCTGGCGCGGAACTCTTGCCCGTTCGTCGTTTCTACGCGGTCGATGCGTCCGTTTTCGACGACGATGCGCGCCACGTCGTGCTCCAAGAGCACGCGACAGCCAGGCTGCGCCCGGATGCTGGCGACGATCGAATCGATGAAGTGGGAGAAGTGTTTTTCCGGATAGTAGGCCCCACGGTCGTAGGCTGCGACGAGCGAGACGTGCAGAAGTAACGACACGCGCTCCGGGGGCAAGAGGTAGTCTCCCGACTGTCCGGCGAGCACGGCTTGCAGTCGGCGCGGCATCCCGAGAGAATCGTAGAATCGCTGTAGCGTCCAGGTTCGGTAGCGAAGTAGTGCCGGGAAGCGCAGGGGCGCCGTTAGGAGGTCACGCCAGCCCGGCGCGTCGGGGAGGCGTGAGATCTCCTCACGGATCGCCATCACGGTTGCAAAATATCGCCGCAGTGGCTCCGCCGCTTCGGGGAAGCGGCGGACTAGACGGTCGCGGGACTTCGAAAATCCGCTCGGGATCCGAAAGCGCTCCCCGCCGACGACGATGTGGTCGAAGCCCTCGGGATCGAGGCGACGAAACCGCACCGAGTCCGTGAGCGCCAAACGATCGAGCAGATCGTGCACAGGCTCGCCCTCGCCGCACCCGAACACGTAGTGCACTTGGGCGCAGAACCGATAGTCCCCCATCGGAAACGTGTGGGCGTAGCCTCCAGGAAACTCGTGCGCCTCGAGTAGGAGCACACGGCGGCCCGCCTTGGCCAGGAGAGCACCGATGGTCAGCCCCGCCATCCCGGTGCCGACAACGAGGTCGTCGTACGCGTTCGCGTCCCCGCAATCGGCCGACGACCCGGTGGTTACCTGATTATTGCTCCGAATGGTCGGCAGGAGGGAGTTGGCTACGCGAATCACCCTGCACCCTTGGCTTCCGCCAGAAAAAATCGTTCGAGCACGCGGGCCTCGTGCCGCTCGTGGGCTTCGAATTGATCCAGGAATCGGCCGAGTTCGATCACGAACGCGTTCGACCGGGAGAGCCCTCCCGCAGACTCACCGAGGCTACGGAGGTCCGTTCTCATCGTTCGGTGCTCACCTTTCAGATGGGCGATCTGATCCACGAGTTCGGGGGAATCCTCCGCCAGCGTGCCGAAATAGCTACCGCCCTCCTCGAGAGCGAAATGAGCCAGCACTCGCTTGGCAAAACCTTCGAACGAGGTGCGCAGCTCGTCGCCCCGCGAAGCATGAACGCTTTCTGGAAGTGCACACAGCTCTCGGAGAGCGCGGGCAGAGTCCCTGAGCGTAGTGTGGCCATCGGACACGAGGGTCGGCCGGCCGAAGAGCGTTGGAAGGCGGCTATCTAGACCCATTTTTTTACTCCCGTTCGAGCCTCTGCCCCCCACTGGACCGTCCGCCTGCAGGGTACGTACCAAACGCAGAGAGCCCGATTGATGGGCAGGGAGCGGACCGCTCGGGATTGCCCTTCGCATCGAGCCCCGCATCGGATGCGTCACGTGCGCACATCTTGCGCCCCAGCACACCGCGCATGCTCCGAAACGCGGGCGCCGACTGCAATTCGCGTTCGTACCGGGCGCGAGGAGCATGAATTCCGTGCCGCCCACCTCGCCCGCGACGTCGGTTGCACGGCATTGCGTCAGCCACGCCCGACGCACAGGTGGCACAGGGGCTGCAGTGGAGATGCAGCTACGTACCTGGCGGAGGCATTCAATGGCTGAGAATCGTATGAGTGGTGTCGGACTTTGCACGCTGGGAATCGCCGTCGTTCTGATGAGTGCCGGATGTGGTGGCGCGACCAGCGAGGGGGCTCCGCCTCGTTCGCCTTCGCAAGACTATCCACCGCCGTCGGCGCAAACGTCAGACGGCGAGGTCATCGGCGCCGATCGCACACGACTGGAAGAGAAGCTCGAAACGAGTCCGAGGGTCGGCCTCGGGGGCATCGTGCCCGCCGCACGGCCGCCACACGGCGAACCAAAGAGCAGCCCATAACTCGGTGCTCGAGACATCGTTCGCTCCAGTCGGAGACCAAGCCAAAAGCCGGAGACGTCGTGCTTGAAGTCGTCGGTCCAGTGGTCATCCGCGCTCGCGGCCTAGTGAAGACCTACAAGATGGGTGACGTCGAGGTGCGCGCGCTGAGCGGTATCGATTTCGATCTGAGCCGGGGGGAGCTGGTTATCCTGCTCGGTCCGTCTGGAAGTGGAAAGTCCACTCTCCTCAACGTCCTTGGGGGCCTCGACGTGCCGACCTCGGGTACCCTCTCGTATTTGGGTCAGGACCTGTCGCATCCGAGCGAGGAGGCGCTCACTCGATATCGAAGACAGCACATCGGGTTCATCTTCCAGTTCTACAACCTCATCCCGAGCCTCACGGCGCGCGAGAACGTCGCGCTGGTCGCCGACATTGCACCGAAGCCCATGTCGGTGGACGAGGCGCTCGAGCTCGTCGGACTGTCGGAGCGCCGCGACCACTTTCCGTCGCAGATGTCCGGCGGAGAGCAGCAGCGCGTGGCGATCGCGCGGGCCATCGTCAAGAAGCCCGAGATCCTCCTCTGTGACGAGCCGACGGGAGCGCTCGACGCGAAGACAGGGCGGCTCGTGCTCGAAGTGCTCGACAAGGTCAATCGTGAGCTCGGAACGAGCCTCGCGGTCGTCACGCACAACGCGCCCATTGCACAGATGGCCGCTCGGGTCGTGACGTTGGCAGACGGCAAGATCGCGAGCGACGTCAGAAACGTAGAACGCAAGGCGCCCAGCGAAGTGTCGTGGTGAAGACGCTCGAGAAGAAGCTTTTCCGAGATCTCCTTCGGTTTCGCTACCAGTGCCTCACGATAGCGCTGGTCGTCGGGTGCGGCGTTGGAAGCTTCGTGTCGGCAGTCGCCGCTTCGGCGTCGATGCAGGCGTCGCGCGACGCGTTCTATGCAGACGCCCATTTCGCCGACATCTTCGATCATCTCCAGCGCGCCCCGCGTCCGGTGCTCGACAGGCTGGCCGATCTCCCGAGCATCGCAGCGGTGACTGGGCGCGTGGTCGACGACTTCCGGCTCGAAGTGGACGGCGGCTCGGAGCCCGTCGTCGCGCGCTTCGTTTCAGTCGGGTGGCCGATCGAGCAAGGACTGAACCAGACGCGGATCCGTCCTGGAAGACAGGTCGAGCCTGGCAGCACGAACGAGATCGTCGTGAGCGAGGCGTTTGCGGAGGCCTGGGCGCTGGAACCGGGCCGGGAAATCACCGCCATCATCAACGAACGTCGCGCGGCGCTACGAGTCGTCGGAATCGCGGTCGCGCCGGAGTTCTCTTTCGCCGCGGCGGCAAGGACGGGTCTGCCCGATCCGAGACACTTCGGCATCGTCTGGATGGACGAGGATGCGCTCGCGAAGGCAACGGACAGGGTCGGAACGTTCAACGACGTGGCGCTCAAGCTCGCTGTCGGAGCGGACGTGGAAGAGACGGTGCGTCGCGTCGACCTGCTCCTCGAGCCCTACGGAGGGCTCGGCGCCGTCGGCCGCGCCGATCAGCCATCGGCGAAGCTCGTCGATCAGAAGATCGCGCAGCTCGGAAAGCTTGCGAGAACGCTTCCGGTCGTCTTTCTCTGCATCGCGTCCTTCCTGCTCTACGTCCTCCTCTCGCGAATCGTCGGTACTCAGCGCGAGCAAATCGCAACTCTGAAAGCCCTTGGCTACCGAACGGGGGAGCTGACGCGGCACTACGTCGAATTCGCGCTGGTCATCTGCCTTCTCGGGGTCGCCTTCGGAATCACGCTCGGAACCCTGGGCGCGCACGGCCTGCTCGCCGCGTACGCGCGCTACTTCAAGTTTCCTGCCTTCATCTTTCGGTTCAACGCTTGGGCAATCGTCTGGGCCACGCTCATTGCCTTCGCGTCAGGGACTCTCGGCGCGTTCTTCGCGGTCCGCAGGGCCGTCGCGGTCCCGCCCGCCGAGGCGATGAGACCCGAAGCTCCGCCACGCTATCACTCGACGTTCCTCGATCCATTGTATCGCTCGGCCACCCCGATCGTACGAATGGTCCTTCGGGACGTTCAGCGCCGCCCCTTTCGCCTCTTGCTTTCCAGTGCCTCGATCGCGCTCGCGACGGCGATAGTCATTGCGGGTAGCGTATTTGCAGACTCGATCAACGAGGTGCTCCGTCTTCAATTCGAGGTCTCGCACCGCGAGGACGTGACGGTTACGCTCGACCAAGCTCGTCCGTGGCGGGCGGTCCGCGACATCGCCCACATCCCGGGCGTGATCAACGCCGAGGCGGAGCGGGTCGTCCCCGTGCGCCTTCGGGCTGGTCAGAGATTCCGTACGACGATCATCGTCGGGTTGCGGCCGCACATGGACCTCCATCGTCTGCTGGACGTAAAGCAGCGTCCGCTCGTTCTTCCGCCGTCAGGCCTTTCGCTTTCTCGCGTTCTGGCCGAGTCTCTGGGCGTTCGCGTGGGCGACGAACTCGAGGTCGATGTACTCGAGTCGGATCGCCGCAAGCTCCGTGCGCGAGTCGCCGTCTTATTGGATGACCTGATCGGGATCTCGGCGTACATGGACGCCGAGGAGCTCGGCCGTCTGCTCGACGAGACGCCGCGCGCGAACGTAGTGCTCGCGGCCGTGGAGGAGCACGACGTGGATGATGTCATGGGGCGTCTCAACGCCCTCCCCGCTGTCGCAGCAGTGAGTCGCCCCGCCTTCGACAGCGACCTGGTTCGCTCCGAAGTCGTCGACGAGCTAACGGTTCTCTCGATCATGCTTGCCCTCTTCGCCACCGCGATCGCCGTGGGCGTGGTCTACAACAACGCACGCATCGCCCTGGAGCTGAGAAGCCGCGATCTCGCGACGATGCGGATCTTGGGGTTCACCCGCGGCGAGCTTTCGACGGTGCTCCTCGGCGAGCAGGCAATCCAGGTCGTTTTGGGCATCGCACCCGGCCTCGTGCTCGGCAAAGCCATCGGCGGACTCTGGCTCTCGACGATTGATCACGAGCTCCTCCGCATTCCCCTGACGCTCTCGGGCGCGTCGTACGTCGCGGCCGTCTGCGTCGTTCTCTTCGCCGCGTTCGCGAGCGCGCTTATCGTTCGGCGTCGATCCGATCAGCTCGATCTGGTCGCTGTCCTCAAGGCACGGGATTGAGGAAATCATGAAGTGGACAACCAGGATCGTCACGTTCGCAATCGGGCTCGGGCTCGTCACCGGAGCCGTGACGGCATTGCGCCCGCATCCGCTGGAGGTCGAGGTCGACAAGGTGGTCCGCGGCCCGCTCGATCAGAAGGTCGTCGACGACGGCCGGGCGCGCGTTCGCGAGCGCTACACCGTGTCCGCACCGGTCGCCGGTACGCTCGCACGCATCGAGCTCCACGAAGGGGACGTGGTCGAGCCTGGCTCCGTGCTCGCTCGGCTCTTGCCTCTCGCAAGCCCACTCATGGATCCGGAATCACGAAAGGCCGCCGAGCAGCGGCTCGCTGCCGTCATTGACGCGTCCGAGCAGGCTCAGTCGAGCGTGACGCGCGCTCAGATCGCAGGGGACCAATCCAAGAGCGATCTCGTGCGCATTCAAACACTCACCGAACAGGGCGCTTCGCCGTCAATCCAGCTCGATCAAGCAACCGTGGATGCCCGCATACGGGACGCTGAGCTCGCGTCCGCGAAGTTTGCGGCGAAGGTCGCGGAACACGAGATCGGGCAGGCCCGAGCGGCACTCGCCCGCTTCACGCCCGGTGCCGGGAAAGCCGAGCAGTTCGAGATCACTTCGCCCGTACACGGTGAGGTCCTTCATGTCCTTCGCAAGAGCGAGGGTGTCGTCACCCCAGGTACGCCACTTCTCGAGGTGGGCGACCCGCAAGCGCTCGAGCTGGTCGCGGACGTCCTTTCTCAAGATGCCGTCGCGATCCGTCCTGGAATGGTCGCGCGCGTCCTCCACTGGGGAGGATTGACACCGCTTTCGGCGAAGGTGCGCCAAGTCGAGCCTGCCGCATTCACGAAAACCTCCGCGCTCGGCGTCGACGAGCAGCGTGTGAACGTCGTGCTCGATCTCGACGGCACGCCCGATCAATGGCGCGCGCTCGGCGACGGATTTGCCGTAGAGCTCGAGATCACGATCTGGTCCCGGCCTGACGTCGTGCAGCTCCCGACGAGCGCGCTGTTTCGGCAGGGAGCGGACTGGGCCACCTTTGCTGTGGAGAATGGTCATGCAAGGGCTTGGCGCGTGACGCCGGGTCATCGCGGGCCGCTGCAAACGGAGGTGGTGAGCGGCCTCCAACCCGACGACGTCGTGATAGTCCACCCTGGAGCCGCAGTACGCGACGGGGCAAGTGTCACGTTTCGGCGATGAAGATCGGACATCTCCGCGCCGTCGAGGGCGTGGACGCTTAGCATCGGAGGTCGATAGCGTCGGCGCGGTCGGTGTCGGATTCGCGCGCCGGTTGCGCCGTTGCGCAGAATCTGCAGCCACGGAGCTCGGGGCAGTTAACGCGCACCAGCGGCAAAGTGCGTCTCGAGGATGAATCGCCACCCGGCCTCTTTTGCTGCGGCGTGATCCTGCGAGTCCAGAGCATGGCGTGATTCGTGCACACGCGCGGACCATGTCCAAAGCGATCCCCGCGATTCACAAGTACATGACCACGAGCCCGCACTCGATCGGCTCCGATCAAACCCTG
>Ga0265320_10003475_pt1 | contig 10566 bp, 6 predicted proteins | sample 4827metaG_FD_202087 | JGI IMG/M metagenome (GOLD analysis project Ga0265320, IMG submission 202087) | Rhizosphere microbial communities from Carex aquatilis grown in University of Washington, Seatle, WA, United States - 4-8-27 metaG | ecosystem: Host-associated > Plants > Roots > Rhizosphere >...
TTTCGGAACACGTGTTCCTTCTCACCCGCCCGCCCGCCCGTCCCTGACACCGTGCCCGGCTGGAAAAGGCTTTCCTAGCCTCGATGCCACGCTAGCGTGGCCGCCACCCCGGCATGAAGCTTTCGATCGTCATTCCCTGCTACAACGAGCGGAAAACCATCCGCGCCATCGTCGACGCCGTGCGCGCCGCCCCCGTGGCCGACAAGGAAATCATCGTCGTCGACGACTGCTCCGCCGACGGCACGCGCGACCTCCTGCGCAACGAGATCGAGCCCCTGGTGACGCGTGTCATCTACCACGAGGTCAACCAGGGCAAAGGTGCCGCGCTGCGCACCGGTTTTGCCGCCGCGACCGGCGACGCCGTCATTGTGCAGGACGCCGACCTCGAATATGATCCGCAGGAATACCCGCGGCTGCTCAAGCCCGTGCTCGACGGCAAGGCGGATGTCGTTTTCGGCTCGCGGTTCATGGGCGCGGAAGCGCACCGCGTGGTTTATTTCTGGCACATGGTCGGCAACCGGTTTCTCACCCTGCTCTCGAACATGTTCACCAACCTCAACGTCACGGACATGGAGACCTGCTACAAGCTGTTCCGCCGCGAGGTTCTCCAGAAAATAAAAATCGAGGAGAGCCGGTTCGGCTTTGAGCCGGAGATCACCGCAAAGGTCGCCGCGCTGAAGGACTGCCGCATCTACGAGGTGGGCATCTCCTACTACGGCCGCACCTACGCCGAGGGTAAAAAAATCGGCTGGCGCGACGGTTTCCGCGCCATCTACGCCATCGTGAAGTATAATATTTTCCGCTAGGTGACACCCGCCATGTCGCTGCCCGTCCGTGATCCGCCGCTTTTTGTGGTGACAACCGGAGGAGCCCGGCGGCAACCGGTGGCGAAACCCAATCTGATGAAGTTGATCGGACGGGCCCGTTTGTTTCCTCATTTTTCACGCCACGATGATCGCCCGCTTTAAAGCGCATCCCAGCCTCGTGGCAATCCTGGGCATATCTGCGCTGCTGCGCGTGGCGCTCGCCCTGCAAGGCGGTCAGTTTTTTCTCGGAGACGAAGGTCGATACTCGCGCGGGCTGGCGATTTACCAGGCGGTGCGGACGGGCAATGCCTCCGCTCTGCAGCAGGAACTGAAATGGCCCGAGCATGCGGCTTTCAATTATCTTACTGCCGGAATCGCCGCCCTGCAGCATGGGCTGGCGCAATTCACCACCGAGGGTGACTGGACCCAACCGCAAAATATGTATGCCACCGTGCACCTTGCGGCGGCGGTGCTTTCGTTGTTTTCCGTGTTCAACATCTGGCTGGTGCACCGTCTCGCGCGGGGGAGCGGAGCAAGCGAGGATGAGGCGCTCTGGGTCGCACTGCTCATGGCGGCCTCCAACACGCTTTTTTATTATTCGCGCCACCTGCTGCCATATGATTGCGCGCTCTCCGCCGCCCTGGGCGGGTTGATTTTTGCCGTCTCCGGCCGCACCCGCGTCCACCACGGCTGGAGTGGCGCCCTCGCCGCCCTGGCTTACGGTCTCTACAATGGCTACTGGTTCCTCGTTCCGGTGATTTTCCTCGCGCTCGCTGCCTCCTCCGGCGGCCGGAATGCACCATGGCGCGCCGGCCTGGCTTGGCTCACGGGATTTCTAGGTGTGCTGACTCTGCTGCTGCTGCCGGGAGTGATCGCCGGCGGGGCCTTTTACTGGAAAACCATGTCCGCCTTTAGCGGCTCGGTGTTGCAAGGGCTGTTCGCCGAGGGCTGGTCGCTCCCGTGGGAATATTTCTGGCACTCCGAGGACTGGCTCGGACTCACCGTGGCCGGGGGGGTTGTCTTTGCCCTCGTCCGCGCAGCGCGACCGAGCCCGGAGGCCCCGCGTTTGCGCCTCTGGCTGGTGCTGCTGGGTGCCGCCTACCTGCTGCCGGTGGTCACTTCGGTGTGCCTGGAAAAATTCGTCGTGTATGCGCGGACCAGCCGGCCCCTGATTCCGTTGCTCTGTCTCCTGGGGGGCCATGGACTCTACGCGCTCTCCTGCTGGCGGCCCAGGCTTTCGCCAGTGCTGGTCGTGCTGGTGGCGGCCGGTGCGCTGGCGCATTTCTGGCCCCATTTCAACCGCCTCTTCCCCCGCGATGTCGAATTCCAGGTCCTGCGGCAATACGGCATGACCAAACGCTGGTTGTCGGTCACCGGCCCGGTCTATCTGCCGCTGGTCTTGCCGGGCCAACGGCCGGATCTCGCCCTGGTGAACGCCCAATCCCTTTATCCCGTGCGCGGCTATCGCGGTTACCCGCCCGGTCTGGTGTTGTTTTCGGTCGAGCACCCGCTGGCCTACCGGCCTTACCAATACGAAGCGCATAGCCCCCGTGAACGATCGCTGCTTCGAGGGCACGAACTTGCCATCAAATTGATCCGGCTCGCCGACCCGGCAACGGTGCCTTACCATCCGCCCGCTGCGCTTATCTTCACCGATGCGGACCGGGCGGATGGCTACGACCACCACCGGGCACCTTGATTCCGCCTACTTTTGATTTCGCCACGCTCTCGTTCTTAGTCATCAATCATCCTGCATCATGAGTTCCCCCGCTGTCACGGTCGTCATTCCGATTTTCAACGAGGAGTCGGTGCTGCCGGAATTGCTGGCGCGACTGACGGCGGTCTTCGACGCAAATCCGGCGGTACAGTGGGACGCGCTGCTGGTGGACGACGGCAGCCGCGACCGTTCGGCCGCGCTGGTCTGCGACCAAGCCGGCCGAGACCCGCGCTTCGCGCTCATCGAGTTGAGCCGGAATTTTGGTTTTCAAGCAGCGCTCGCGGCCGGCCTGGCCCATGCCAAGGGCGATGCCGTCGTCACGATGGACGCCGACCTGCAGGATCCGCCCGAGTGCATTCCGGAAATGGTCGCCCAGTGGCGGGCCGGCGCCGAGGTGGTGCGGGCGGTGCGCCGCACCCGCCAGGAAACGGGTTCGCGGCGTTTCGGCATGGATGTCTTCCACCGGCTGTTCAACCGCATCTCGGACTATCCGATCGAGGCCAACACCGGCACTTTCGGCCTGCTTGATCGCGTGGCTGTCGGGGCCATGAACCGGCTGCCCGAACGGCATCGCTTCTTTCCCGGCATGCGCTCGTGGGTCGGCTTCACCACCACCGAGATTCTTTATGACCGGCAGGAGCGCGCCGCCGGCCAGCCGCAACAGACCCTGAAACGGCTGGCCCGTTACGCCTTCGACGGCGTTTTCAGTTTTTCGTACCTGCCCTTGCGCCTGCTGACCTACACCGGCCTTCTGGTCGGGACCGCCGGATTCCTGCTCGGGCTTTACTACGTGATCAAGCGGCTGATCAACATCGAGACTGCGCCCACCGGCTTCACCACGCTGGCCGCGCTCGTGCTTTTCCTCGGCGGCGTACAGCTGATCGGCATCGGTGTGCTCGGCGAATATCTGGCCCGGGTCTATGACGAGGTGAAGGAACGCCCGCTCTACCTCATCAAGCGCGGCCCGACCCGCTGAGCCGCTCATGCCGTCGTCGTCCCGTCCCCGCCGCCTGGGTGAGCCGCTGCTCATCGCACTGGCCCTGCTGCTTTACTGGGTGATGGCGGCCAGTGTATCGCCCCGCATGGGCGTAACCGCCGACGAGGTGGTGCACCTGACCGGCGGCTATTCCTACTGGAAATTCAACGACTACCGGCTGCATCCCGAGAACGGCACCCTGCCGATGCGCCTCGCCGCCCTGCCCCTGCTGGGCATGGACCTGAAGTTTCCGCCGCTCGACCACCCGCTCTGGCTTAATTCCAAGGTCAATCTCGTCGGCGAGATATTTTTCTACCAGTTGGGCAACCCGCTCGCGGAAATGCTGCAGCGCGGCCGCGCGGCCATCGCCTTGCTCGGCGTCCTGACCTGCTGGCTTACCTGGCGCTGGGCGCGCGGCTTGTTTGGCCGTGCGGCGGGCTGGCTCGCGCTCACTCTGGCGGTCTTCTGCCCGGCACTGCTGGCACACGGCGGACTCATCACTTCCGACATGGCGTTCACCGCCTGCGCCCTCGCGTCACTGTCCGCCGTCTGGCTGCTCTTGCACCGGGCCACCTGGTGGCGGTTGCTCGGCGCGACCGTCGCGTGCGGAGCGTGCTTCCTGTCCAAAATGTCAGGCAGCATCATCGTGCCGCTCATCGCGGTGCTGCTCCTGATCCGCTGGTTGCGCCCGGCGCCGTATGTGCTGGCGTTCGGCCGGGTGCGCTGGCTGCGCCGGCGCTCCCAGTTGATCCTGGCCACCCTCGGCCTTTTGCTGGTCACGGGCGCGGGCAGTCTGGTCATCGTCTGGGCCAACTACTCTTTCCGTTACGAGGGTCCCGACCGGACTCGCTCGACCTTCACCGACTATTATTTCCGATGGGATGTTCTGCTGGAAAAGGAACGCATACCCTGGTCGGACAAGAGTTCACTGGCCGGGTTCGCCCCCCAAATCCGCCAGCTAACTCCCGGTCCGCTGGTCAAGCTGGTGGGGAGCCTGCGCGAACACCGGCTGCTGCCCGAGGCTTATCTCTGGGGTTTCGCCCACACTTACAAGTTCTCCCGCGAGCGGCCGGCTTACTTCATGGGCGAATACCGCAAGACCGGCTGGCCGCTGTTTTTCCCCGTGGCCTTCCTGATGAAGACCACGCTGCCCGCGTTGCTGCTGTTTGTCAGCGGCGTGGCCGCGGTCGTCTGGGCGGCGCGCCGGCCGAGAATCTCCACACCGGCGCCCACACGGGACTGGCTGCGCTTTCGCCGCTCCACCGCCTATCGGGCCGCACCGCTGATCCTGTTCTTCATTGTCTACTGGATCATGGCGGTGAAGATGACCCTCAACCTCGGTCACCGCCACATCCTGCCGGTTTATCCGGCGTTTTATGTCTTCGCCGCCGCGACCACGCTCTGGCTCGCCAGCCGAGCGGCACGGATGGTGGCCGTCCTGCTTGTGCTGGCCGTGGCGCTGCATGCCTTCGACTCTCTTTCGGCACGGCCGTTCTACCTGGCATATTTCCAGCCGCTGATTGGCGGACCCGAGCGTGCCTACCACTACTTTGTCGAGTCGTCACTCGACTGGGGCCAGGGTTTGCCCGATCTGAAGACCTGGCTGGAGGAGAAGAAGCAGCGTGGCGACCAGTTGCCGGTGTTCCTCACCTATTTCGGCGCCGACTCGCCCCGTTACCGCGGCTTGGAGGTAACGCGCTTCGGCGACGAGATGAATGACTCCGGTGTACGCTATTTCCCGGCGCAGGTGCATGGTGGCTGGTTCGTGATCAGCGCCACGTATTTCCACTGCACTTTCCTGCCGATGCGCGGGATCTGGGCGGAGCCACAAGAGACGCTCTACTGGCAGCTCGTGCAGCGCATCGGCCGGCTGTCGGCCCGTCAACGCAGCCTGACCGCCGAAGAGCAGACCCAGCTGTCCCGTGACACCATGGATGTCGAGACTCTGCAGTTCGCCCGTCTCTGTCACTACCTGCACAATCGCGAACCGCTGCAGCTCATCGGCAGTTCACTGATGCTTTTCAAGCTCACGGATGAAGAGGTGAAGCAGGCGCTCTACGGCCCCGCTGCTCTGGACACGCCGCGGCCATTGCCCGCCGGAGGATAAAATTCCCTGCGCACATCGCGCCAGCCGGCCAGAGCCAGCTCAAACAGCCAGCCGGTCAGGAAAATCATCGCCAACCATGTGAGCGGCTGGGTCGCGAGCCGCCAGAGCAGGAAAATGTGATCATATTGCTCAGGCCTTAGATTTGGGAACCAGAGGCTCGTCGCCAGACAGAGAAAGCTGTCATGCCATAGTATGATGGGAAGCAGCCCGACCAAGATGCGAGCCGCGGCACTTACCTGGCGGTGATGCCATAGCCACGGGGCCAGCCAGAGCGCGAAAATCCAGCGGTAACCGAAATTAATCGTGCCCAAAAAGCAAAAAACCAGCATGGCGGCTCCCATGGTCATCGCCTGGCGCGATCCGGGCGCGGCGTTCTCCCGGGCCAGCCCGCTGGTCCATCCGCGCCAAACAGCGACCGCGGCGGCGGTCCCCAACAAAACGAGTGCAATGATGAAGGTGACGGGCCGTCCGGTCAGACCCAGATCCCGCAGCCAAATCTGTGCGCCCATTGTATAGATCTCCGGTTCAAGCCGGAAGGTGCCGCGCTGCAATTGGGACCAGACTGACGCCAGGATTGTCGCAGCCACCAAGGTTGCCAATCCCACCATGGACAGCATCCGCCGCGGGGGGCGGAGCAGGAGAAAAACAAAACCCGCTGCCACCGGGTAGAACTTCAATCCGATGGCCAGCCCCACTGCAGCCAGGGCGAACGCCAGCCTCCAGCCCGAGTCAACCCGCAACGCAAGCAAGGCCACGGCCAGCACGGCAAAGATGACGAGGTCGTTGTTGGCGCGCATCACCGCGAGCATGACCGGCGGACTGCCAAGCAACAACACCAGCCAGAGGACCTCGCTCAGCTGTCGTGGCCGCACCGTCAGGAAAACGGCCCCAAGGAAAGCCAGCACCCAAACCCCTCCCACCAGAAAATTGTCTCCCCGCGTCAGGCCGAGTTTGCCCAGCCCGAACCACCAGTCGGAATAACTGTGCGGACGGTGAAACACGTCGTAAGGATTAGGCGCCTCGGGGTTGAGACCCTCCCGGGCTGCATCGCTGGCCGCGAGCACGATATAGGAATCGAGAAACCACCGGCCGTGATCGAAAAGCCCCAGCATTGCGCGGGTGCGCGGAGCAAGGGTCCAGGCGAGCAACACCAGCAACGAACCCGCAATGAACAGCAGTCGCGGAGAATCCAAGCCGGCCGCTGAACGTTTCACAGTGGAGCCATGGGATTCCGCAGGGACTGATGTAATTGGCATAAAATATAGGCGCATCACCCGGGGCTAGCGGTGCTGCAACCTGTCGGCTGGAGGGGGTCCGGCCCGGGCCTCCGCTTCTTCCAGCAAGGACTTTACCCGCGGATCATCGGGCATGGCCTGCCGGGCGGTGCGCAACTCGGCCAGAGCCTCCGGCGCCCGGGAGAGCCGGAGCAACCAGGCGCCTCGCTCCCGATGCATAACTGGTGTCAGTGTGAAAAAATGCTCCAAGTGGGTCGAAAGCGACAACGCTTCCGAGTAATCCAAATGCGCCACAGCCACCCGGATGGCCCCAAGATAAACCCTCTGGGCAGAATTGAAGTAAACAACCGCCTGCGCCTGCTCACCGACAGTGGCTTCGTATCTGGCCCATAGAACATAGATATGCCCCTGCTGTCGTGGATTGTCGGCAAAATGCGGGTGCTGCTCCATGTGCGTGAAAAGGGCCGGACTATTCTGCCAGATCATCACCTGCCGGCGGGTGGCAAGAGCACAGACGGGCACGCTGATTGCCAGTACAACACAGAGGGGAACCAGTCGGGTGCGGCTGGCTCCCGCCCAGTGAAAGAGCCCACCCGACAGGCCACCGATCAAAACCAGATGAGTGATGTAACTGTAGCGATCAACCGGCCAAGCCGGCCTTTCGGTCCAGCCAAGGCATGGCAGGGCCAGCGCGACAAATCCGAAACAAACGAGTACCAGCGCCGGATTCCTCCGCCGCTGACGCCAGGCCAAGGCGAGTCCGAGCATAGCGAACAAAGCGAAGGCCGCAATCTGCCACACAGTGCCCTCATTCGTCACCAGCGGCGGCATATTGGGGGTCAGGTCCGCGGGCCAAAACAAGCGCCAACCAAGGTAAGTCAGTGAAGCCAGCGCCATCGCCAGGCGGTCCGGCAGGCCGACCGATTCGACCGTGGGTGCCGCAATGAATATGCCCGGAGTCAGGAACCGGCTCCAGAGCGTAAGCCCCACCGCCAGTGCCGCTGGCGCCAAAAAACACGCGTGCCTGGCGAACCACGCCGCATTCGGACTGCCAGGCCCGGAACCTGTTTTCACCGTTTCAGCAGGTCTCAGCCATCGGTCCACCGCCATCAGCCACAATCCATAGGTTATGCTTACCGGATAGCTGGCGTAAGCCGCCACGGCCCACAACCACGCAAACCCGAGCCAGCGGCGCGCTCGTGACGGCCGGTAATGAGCCTCCAGATAGCAGGCGAACGAAGCGAGCAGGCAAACCGCCGTTAACGAATACGTGGACGCTGTGGCCCAAGCTACCACTTCCGCCCGCAAGGGATGCAAGGCCCACACTGTGGCTCCCACCAGTGCGGCCCAGCCTCCGTGGGCCTGCCCCCCACTGGTTCCCAGCGGGCCGAAGACACGGCGCAGAATGTAATAGAACAACAGCGTCGCCACTGCATGCAGCGCGAGGTTGAACGCATGCCAGCCGACGGGATCGAAACCGAACGCCGAGTGCAGAACACGGAAGCAAAGCCAGTGCAGCGGCTTGAAGCGCAAGGCCTGATCGCTGTCCAGGAACCGTCCTACCAGCGTCCATGACCAGGGCATGGTCAGAAGCGGGTTTTGGGTGATGTTGATGTCATCGTCCCAGCGGACAAAGTCGAAACCCAACACCGGCCAAAACACCGCCCCGATCAACGTCAGCAAGGCCAGTCCGCCCGGCCAATACGATTCCTCCAAAGCAAAATAGCGCCTGACTCGATCCACAGGACAGATGTAACTGCCGTTGAACTGAAAGCGAGAATTTCAATCCCCGCGTCCGCCATCGCGCACCAAGCCCGCCTGGCAAATGTTCTGTGCCGTCGGAATATGCGGGGTTGCCAGTTTCCGGCGTCCTTGCGGAAATGCCACCAGCGATGAGTCAAAGAAGTTTCACCGAGGCCAAAAGTTCCGCCGTCGCGCTCTTTTCCAGGATCCCGCCGTGGTTTCTGGCCGCCATCCTGCTCGGTTTGTTCTGGTGGCAGGCTGTCTCGGCCTCCCGGCACTGGAGCCAGACTTCAGACGAGTTGCCCCATCTTGCGGCCGGTTACATTTATGACCGCTATGGTGATTACCGGATGCACTTTGAAAACGGCAACCTGCCCCAACGGGTGCATGGACTCGCGCCGCTGGCCCTGGGAGCCCGCTTTCCCATGGATGAAGCGCGGTGGCGCGTTTCAGATTACTGGCAGCTTGGGTGGGATTTTTTCTACGGCCTGGATAATCCCATCGACCGGATGTTGCTCGGCGCCCGGGCTCTGAACGCCTTGTTCGGCGTCGCCTTGGGTGCTTTCATCTTCGCCGTCGCCCGGCGCTGGCATGGCGACGGCGGCGGGCTCGTCGCCCTGGGGTTCTATGTCTTTTATCCGGACTTCCTCGCCCATAGCGCGCTGGCCACCTCGGATATTGCCGGCGCATTGTTTCTCACACTCGCCCCGTGGTTTTTCTGGCGGCACCTTGAGCGGCGTGACCTTTCTTCCGGCGCAATCGCCGGTCTCTGCAGCGGTCTGGCGCTCGTGGCAAAATTCAACGGGTTGCTGATCATCCCGGTTTACGCCATCCTGGCGCTGCTCGACGCACTGGGGCGGGCCGAAACCGACGCCCGCCTCAGCCGGCTCGGGCGTAACATCCTGCTCGGCCTCGGACAGGCAAGCGTGGCCGCATTTGTCATCTGGGCCTTCTACTCCTTCCGCTTCTCCGCCCGCGGACCCGGCACCCCGGAACTGGAACGCTTCGCCTGGTCCTGGCCGCAAATGATTCAGCTCGCCGGCTGGAAGGGTTCGCTGGTGGCGTTTGCCGCGGAGTGGCGGCTCTTTCCGCAAGCGTGGCTCTGTGGTCTCGCCAATGTCTTGGCAGGCGAGGCGGCGCGCCCCGCCTTCTTTGCCGGTGAATTCCGCGTGCATGGCTGGTGGCAGTTTTTCCCCACCTTGTTTCTGGCCAAAACCCCGGTCGGCATGCTCGCGGCCCTGCTGCTGGCCCTGCTCACCGGCTTGCTTAATGTGCGGCGGCTTGATGCGGCTGCCCGAGCCGCCTGGGGACTGCGGGCCGCACCGTTGCTGGTCACGGCCACAGTGGTCGGGCTCACGGCACTAACGAGTCACCTGAATATTGGGCACCGGCATATTTTTGCGGTCTATCCAGTGCTGTTTATCGCGCTCGGTGGACTTGCCGGAATGCCGGGGCGCTGGCTCGTTGTCCCGCTGGTCTTGCTTGGGGTTCAGGTCGCCGAGTCGCTCTCGATCCGTCCGGATTACCTGGCCTTTTTCAATACCGCCGCAGGCGGGCCGGCCCGCGCCTACCGGCTCGTGGTGGACAGCTCGCTTGACTGGGGCCAGGATCTGCCGGGGCTGCACAACTGGCTGGCCCAAAACCGGCGGGCCGGCGAGCCGGTGTATCTTTCTTATTTTGGCAGCGCTTGGCCGCCCCACTATGGGGTGAAACCGACCCAGTTTCTGCCCGCCGTGAATCTCGTCAGCCCTCCCTTGCAGCCCTACGATTTTCTGCCGGGCCTTTACTGCATCAGCGCTACCTCCCTCTCCGAAGTCTATTCGGATTATCGCGGACCCTGGCGGCAGGAATGGGCGCAACAGATGCGCGATCCCGCCACACCGCGCGCGCAATTCGAACTGCTGCGGTTTACCCGGCTCTGCAGATACCTGCAGCACCGCATGCCCGACGCAAGTGCCGGCTACTCCATTTTGATTTTCCGG
>Ga0265320_10003476_pt1 | contig 10563 bp, 9 predicted proteins | sample 4827metaG_FD_202087 | JGI IMG/M metagenome (GOLD analysis project Ga0265320, IMG submission 202087) | Rhizosphere microbial communities from Carex aquatilis grown in University of Washington, Seatle, WA, United States - 4-8-27 metaG | ecosystem: Host-associated > Plants > Roots > Rhizosphere >...
GTGATCTTCGAATGCGTCGGCGTGCGCGGCATGCTGAAACAGATCATGAAAGCGGCGCCGAAGCTCGCTCGCGTCGTGGTGGTGGGCGTCTGCATGCAGAGCGACGAGATCGAGCCCTTGCACGGTATCGGGCGCGAGCTCGAGCTTCAATTCGTGCTCGCCTACACCCCGGTCGAGTTCGGCATGACGCTCTACAATATCGCCGAAGGGAAACTAGACGTCGGGCCGCTCATCACCGGGAAGATTCCGATCGACGGTGTTCCGAACGCGTTCAGCGAGCTCAAAAGCCCCGACCGCCACGCGAAGATCGTCGTGGTGCCCGCGTAGCTCAGATGCAGCCGAGCACGCCGACCGTCCACGGGATCGGCGAGCAGCCGCACTTGGAACCGTTGCAACAACCCGGGCCGAACACCGCGCCGCAACTCGGACAAGCGAGCGGGGAGCTCGGACACGAGCCCGTGTTGGAACCGGGTGGAGGGCCGACGCACGCTCCGGCGTCGCCCCTCGTGTAGCCCGAGAAGCAATCGAAGTCGCACGTGCCGTTGGTGCACTTCTGAAAGCCGTTCTCCGGTGCCGCGCCGGGACACGGCTCGCAACCCGTGAGCGTGCAACCCACTTTGGGAGCGGGCGTCACGCACGCGCCGCCGCACAGCTTCTGAGCCGTCGTGCACGTGGGCGTCGCGGTCGTGCCTCCGGTAGATTGAACCGGGGCTCCTCCGGTGTTCTTCGCGCCGCCAGACGACGGTTCGCTCGTGGTTCCACCGGTCGCCGTCGGAATGCTCGTCGTGCCGCCCCCGCCGACCGGGAAGCTACCGCCGCCGCCGCCCGTCCCCGACGGGAACTCATTGCCGAATCCGCCGCTGCTGGGGGGTGGAGGCGGAGGTGGCGGAATCGTGGGGAACCCACCCATCGCAAAGCTCCCGCCCGAGCCAATCGGACGAATACCGCCCGCGCCGAGCATTGCCGGTGGGAACGGCGGCAACGAGTGCCCCGCGTCGTCAGGGAGATCGAGCGATTCGCTCGACGCGCAGCCCGCAACGAGCGCGAAGAGAACACCCAAGTGAATCGAGCTGAGTCTCATTCGACGAGATCGTCCGCGCGCCCCGATGCGCGTCCACCGCGGTAGTCGGATCGCGACCCCGCCGACTCTAGGTGGCGAGGAGAACGGCCCCGTAGTCAGGCCCGGCCAATTTGTTGGCTCGGGCCGCCAGGTAAGTCATCGCCCACCTTGACGCGGCACACATTTGTTCGTACAACTGTACGCGCACTCGTTCGGACGGTCGTTCTCGTTCCGCAGAACGGCGTTGAAGGAAACTCCATGCTCGCAGCAAAAGTTCAGGAATCGCCCCTATTTCGTCCAGAACTCCAGGGGTTACCGAGCATGCTCCGAGCCCGCGGGCTCCGTCGCGTCCGTCCCTGGCTCGACCGGGCCAGCACCCGATTGAACGCTCGTGTTCCGGTCCTCGAAGCGGTCCTGACGAAGCTCGACCCCACGTTGTCGCTCTGCCGAATTCTCGCGCGAGTCGTCGCGGTGAAGGACGAAACGCACGACGTGAAGACGTTCGTGTTGAAGCCGAACGCGCGCTTCGGCGCGTACCGGCCTGGCTCGTACGTCACGTTGCACCTGACGATCGCGGGGCAGAGGGTTCAGCGCTCGTACAGCTTGTCGACGCCACCGGGCAACGACGGCCTCATCGCGATCACCGTGAAGCGAGTGCCGGGTGGCGTCGTGTCGAACCATCTCGCCGACGTGCTCGCGCCGGGGGACGTGCTCGAGTTGAGCGCGCCCGCCGGTCAATTCGTCCTCGCGGCAAAGGCGCCCGAGCGGCTGCTCATGATCTCCGCCGGGAGCGGCATCACGCCGGTCATGTCGATGCTTCGGGAGCTGGTTCGGACCGGTTCGAACACCGCGATCACGTTCTTGCATTTCGCCCGAACTCCCGAAGACGTCATCTTCGCGAGCGAGCTCCGCGATATCGCCGAGCGCGCGCCGAACGTGAAGCTCGTCGTGTGCGTCGAAGACGCGGACGAATCGTGGCAGGGGCTTCGCGGGCGATTCAGCGCAGATTTATTGGGGGGCGCCTTGCCCGAGTTCCGCGACGCGGACACGTACCTGTGCGGCCCGTCGGGCTTCATGAAAGCCGTCCTCGAAGCCTTCGCGAAGAGCGGCGCGGATCTTTCGAAGCTCCGCTACGAGCGCTTTTCGGCAGACTTCGATGCAGGGGCGTTTCTCGAACACGCGCACGTCGTGAAGTTCTTGCGCGCCGGCGTCGAAGCGCTCTCGAACCGTCCGCTCACGGTGCTCCAGGAAGCAGAATCGCGCGGCGTACGCGTCGAGACCGGGTGCCGCGCCGGAACGTGCGGCACGTGCCGCTGCCGAAAGCGGAGTGGCGTCGTGTTCAACCTGGCCACCGGGCAAGAGTCGGGGCCGAACGAAGAGATGATTTACCCGTGCGTGTCGATCGCGCGCGGCACCGTGGAGGTCGAGCTGTGATGACGACGAGCGAAGCGAAGAGAGCACCCATGACCGCACCCATGCCCCTCGATCTCGTGGAGTTTCAGCGCGAGCTCGACACACTCCGCGCGAGCGCCCTGGCGAAAGTCGGCGACGAGGACGCGGCCTACATCAAGAAAGTGCGGCGCGTCGCGCGCGCGCTCGAAGTCGGGGGGCGTCTCATGATTCACGTGAGCGTCGACCCGTTGAGCTTCGGCATCGGCGTGCTCGGCCTCGGGCTCTACAAGATCCTCGAGAACATGGAACTCGGCCACAACGTGATGCACGGCCAATACGACTTCATGGACGACCCGTCCCTCGACTCGAAGACCTACGAGTGGGACATCGTCGGGACCGCGAAGACGTGGAAGCACGCCCACAACGTCACGCACCACACGTACACCAACGTCATCGGCAAAGACGACGATTTCGGGTACCTGTTTTTCCGCCTATCGAGCGACGTCGGGTGGAAGCCGAGTCACCTGTTTCAATATTTCGTGAACCCGCTCAGCGGTCTCTTCTTCGACCACGCGGTTTCGTATTATCACGCGCGTCCCTCGGAGTACCTCACCGCGGAACAAGGCTCGAAGGAGTGGCACGAGCAGCGGCGCGCGATGTACGCCGATTGGCTCCTTCTGGCGAAGAAGACGGCTCGCCAATACGCGAAAGAGCTGGTGGTCTACCCGGCGCTCGCCGGTCCTTTCGCGCCGAAGGTCGCACTCGGGAACGTCCTCGCCGCAGGGGTGCGCAACCTCTGGACCTACGCCGTCATCCAATGCGGTCACTTGACGGAAGCAACCAGCACGTTCACCGAGGACGATCTCGTCGGCGAAACGCGCGGCGGCTTTTATCTTCGGCAGATCACCGGCTCCAGCAACATCGAAGCGGGCCCGCTGCTCGGCGTGCTCACCGGTCATTTGAGCCATCAGATCGAGCATCACCTGTTTCCGGACCTTCCCGCGCGCCGCTACCCGGAAATCGCGGGCGAGGTTCGCCGGATCTGTAAAAAGCACGGCGTTCCTTACAATTCGGCGAGCTTCGGCAAGCAGTTCAAGAGCGTGCTCCGTGCGCTCGTCCGCTATTCGGTCCCGAACGCCCCGAGCGACGAGAAGCGTCGGGGCAAGGCGATGCTCGCGCGGCGGACGTTGCCGTCTGTACCGGCCGTCGCGGCGGAGTAAGGTTCGGTCCCCGAGGTTCGACAGGCGTGCGCGTCAATCCGGAAAAGAAGGAAGAGAAGGAGCGCGCGACTCATGCGCTCCTCAGAGTGACGTTGAGCCTTGCGGCCGAGCACGGCTTCGTGAGCCTCGGCCTTCGCGAGGTGTCGCGGGCGGCGGACATCGCGCCGACCTCTTTTTACCGCCACTTCGCCGATATGGAAGAGCTCGGTCTCGCGCTCATCGACGGCCTCGCTGGGCGATTCATGAAAAGCTGGGTGGATGAGGCCGACGTGGAGCACGCGAAAGGTGTTGCGACGGTCGAACGCATCGCGCGGCAAGCGCTCGTCGGCGCCTCGGAAGATCCGGAGCTGATGCGATTCATCCTCGCCGAACGGCTCGGCGCGATCCCGTCGTTTCGCGCTGCGCTCCGGCGCGAGCTCTCCACGGTTTCGGCCGCCGTCGAAGCGGCGCTCGCGGTCGACGATGTCGCAGTTCACCCCGAATCGCGCGCCACGGTCGCCGAGGGTGTCGTCGTCCTCATGCTGGAAGCGTGCGGAAAAACCCTCGATCTGGACTCTGCACAGTCGTCTGCAATCGGCGACCATCTCGAGCTCCAGCTTCGCAATATGTTCGCCCTCGGCCCGAAGCGGGGGCGCGGGTGAGCGACCTCGCGGATCGGCTTCTCGACGCGCACGTCGCGCACGAGCTCTCGCGGCTCACGGGCGACGGTCTCTCCGCGCTCATCGGCGACAAAGTCGCCGCCGCTTTTCGGTGGATGGACGACGTGACCGTGAACGACATCGTGACGCGCGAGCAGATCCTCGGCGTCATCCGGCGCTACGTCATCGACTTCAAGGTGAGCGGCGGCATCACCGAGCTGGCCGGACAAATGTCGAACGTCGTCTTCTCGTCGCAGGCGAACGCGACGACGCGCGTGTCCCAGGTGTTGGAGCCCACGTCGTACGCCGAGTTCGCCGACAAGGTCGTCAGCTTGACGGACGTGCGGCGCGAGCTCATCCGCTCCGTGCTCAAGAGTCCGGCGTTCGGCACCTTGGTGTCCCGCGTCTTGTCGAGCACCGTCGTCGATCTCCTCTTTCGAACCGATGACGGACGCCCCGGCTCGCGCCTGAAAGACCTGCTCCGCGTGCTCGGTGACCGCGTCCTTCCGGGGTTCGAAGGGCTCCTCGAATCCGTCCTTTCGAACTACGTCGAAGCCCACGCAAGCCGGTTTCTGAAGGACAGCGAGGAACGGTTGCTCCTCGCCCTCGATCCCGAGTGGGTGCGTCAGATGGCCGATGAAATCTGGGACGCCGTCGCCGATCAGCCGCTCGTCGATGCGGTGTCGACCTTCACGCCTCGCGATCTCGAAGACTTCGTCGTGCTCGGGTACGAGTTCTGGTTGAAGTTCAGGAAGAGCGCTTACTTTCTTGCCGTATCGACCGACGTCGTGGACGAATGGTTTCGGAAATATGGCGGCGACAGTCTTTACGCCGTCGTCCAAGACATGGGCGTCACCGAGCGCATGGTGTCGGACGAGCTCCGGATCTTCCTCGGACCGATCGTCCTGCACGCCGCGAGCACCGGCGTCCTCGCGAAACAGCTCCGCGCTCATCTCGAGCCCTTCTATCGTTCCGCGGCCATCGAACGCGTTCTCGTCGAGTGGGCGTCGTCACGAAAGAGCACGTGAACGTCACCGAACTTCCTCAACTGCGACGGAACGCGAGCGAGCAGTGAAAACTCTTCGCCGAAACGTAACGCAGGACGTCTAAAATTACATGTTAGTGCGCATCCGGTGGGGGGACACAGGAGCCCTTACATGCGTATTTCACCTAGATTTCCCAGCCTCTGCTGCTTCTTGTTGTCCGCGATCGTCGCGGGCTGCACCACGGATGACACCCTCCCGTCGCCGGCCAAGGACGGGGGCTCGACCGGCGGCACGGGTGGCACGGACGCCGGCAGCGGCGGTAGCGCGACCGGCGGAAAGCCGGGCACCGATGGCGGGGCGACCGGCGGAAAGCCGAGCACGGGCGACAGCGGCGAGCCCGATGGCGCGGCCGACTCCGGCGCCGCGACGCCGCTCGAAAAAGACATTCAGACCATCGTCGTCATTTACGCGGAGAACCGGAGCTTCGACTCGTACTTCGGTCATTACCCCGGCGCGCACGGCTTGAACGACGTCTTGGACGCGCAAGGGGCGCCTACGGCGACGTACGTCCCGCAGAAGGATCGCGACGGAACGACGGTGCTCGCCAAGCTGCCGCAAACCTGGGGCGGTCTGACGGCGGCCGGCAACCCGACGGTCGTGACGCAAGCCGCGACCGACAATCTTCCCAACGGACCGTTTCCGTTCGAAACGACGTTTGCTGCCGACGATGGCGGGTCGAAGCTCACGACGGCGGACGTGACGACGGACATCGCGCATCGGTTCTTCGAGAACCAGATGGAGATCAACGGCGGTTCGAACGACATGTACGCCGCGTGGGAAGACACCGGCGGCATCACGATGGGCTTCTGGGACACCAGCGAGACCAAGCTCTACAAGCTGGCGCAGGGTGGCGTGGTCGCCGACAACTTCTTCCAGGGTGCGTACGGCGGCTCGTTCCTGAATCACCAGTACCTGATCTGCGCGTGCGCGCCGAAGGCGCCGGATTCATTCGTGACGACCAACAAGCCGGCTATCAACGTTCTGACCACGGCGAATTCGAAGGGCGTCCCGCAACTCCAGACGACTGCCGCGTCGCCGGCGTCCGCGCTCACCGGCACGTACGCCTTCACGAAGACCGCGCCGATCGCACCGAAAGACTACTTCGGCGCGGGGGACGGCTATCGCGCGGTGAACACCATCCAGCCCGCGTACGAGCCGAGTGGCAACTTCCCCGCGGTCGGCGCGACGGATCTGCACTACGCCGACGCGACCGCGGCCTCGACGCTCCCGCCGCAGACCGAGACGACCATCGGCGATTTACTCACCGGCAAGAGCGTCGACTGGGCTTGGTACGCGGATTCCTGGGACGCGGCGACGGCCGACGGCATGCAGCCCGCCGGTTCCATGAGCAAGGTGATCTACACGCCGTCCGGGCCGCGTGGCGCTCCGGATTTCCAGACGCATCACCATCCCTTCAACTACTACGCCGCCTTCGATCCCGTGACTCACGCGGACTATCGCGCGGCTCACTTGAAGGACTACACGAAGATGGTGAGCGACGCGGCCGACGGCACGTTGCCTCCGGTTGCGTTCTTCAAGCCGACCGGTAATTTCAACCTGCACCCCGGCTACGCCAACATCGACGATGGCGACGCCCACATCGCGGACCTCGTGAGCAAGCTGAAGGCCGGCCCGCAGTGGGACCACATGGTGGTCATCATCACGGTCGACGAGTACGGCGGTCAGTGGGACCACGTCGCGCCGCCCAAGGGCGACCTCATCGGTCCCGGGACGCGTATTCCGGCGATCATCCTGTCGCCGTACGCGAAGGCGGGCACGGTCGATCACACGCAGTACGACACTGCGTCCATCCTTCGCTTGATCACGCACCGCTTCGGCGTGGCGGCGCTCCCGGGTCTCACGTCGCGCGACGCGGCGCTCGTGAAAAACGGCAGCACCGCGATGGGCGATCTGACGAACGCGCTGACGTTGCCCTGAGCGATTCACCGGGCGACGCCCGTAAGCGAGCCTCGACACCGGTCGGGGTTCGCTTTTCGGGTTTTGATATCCGCGTGCGACGGTCGCGTCAGGGTTTCGCCGGGTTCGCAGCGAGGTCCGCGTCGGTGAGCGTGCCCAGGAAGGCCAGCATGTCGCGGATCTCCGCTCGCGTCAGCGCCGGTTGCTCGCCTGGTTTGCGACCGAACGGCGGCGTTTGCTCGATGTTCGCGCGGTAATCGGGCGGCACGTCGTTGTACACGTCCACGGTGCCGTCCGGCTTTTTCGGAAACCACTTCTTCGGATTCGTATCTCGCTCGGCATAGAACTCGAGCACGTCTTCGAGACGATGAAACACGCCGTTGTGAAAGAAGACTCGCCGGAGCGTGATGTTGCGCAACGTCGGCGCACGGAACGCGCCGCAATACTTCTTTTCCGCGGATAAATCGGTACGCAGGGGACCACACAAACCCAAATCGAAAAACGCCGGATCCTTGTTCGCCGAGATGGCCGCGTTGCGAGGCGCTCCGACCGCGACGAATCCGAAGTCGCTGAATCCCGGAAACGCGCCGCGCCGGACGAGGCTCGGATGACAGCTCGCGCAGTTGCCCTTCTTGGGGTCGTTGAAGAGCGAAAGGCCGCGCTCTTCTTGCGCGGTGAGCTTCGCCTTTTGGCGCAACCACTCGTCGAAGCGGCTGTGGTACGGGTAAAAATCCTTGGGGCTCTGTTGAAACACTTCGAGCGCCATGAGCACCGCGTTTTCGGCGCGCTTCGGGTCCGCGAAGACGTCGTCACCGAAGGCTTCGCTAAATCGCGGCGCATACGCGGCGTGCGAGACCGTATCGACCACGCTCGAGACGCTGTCGTTGGCCATCTCGAACGGCGAGGTCAGCGGTAGCCGGGCTTGATCGTGCGTGCTGTTCGCGCGGCCGTCCCAACCATGGCCGCCCGTCGGCCCTTGATCGACGCTCTCGCCCTTCGATTCCTCGTAGAGATGCTCGGTGAACGCCGGGAGTTTTTCGAGATAGCGGAGCGATGGCACGGCGCGCAGGCCATCCTGGTTCATGTCCGGACCTCCGAGCTGCGTCGCTCGATCGTTCGGCGGCCCATACGCAAAGCGCGGATCGTGACACGTGGCGCACGCCAGTTTTTTCGAGCGGGAGAGGGCCGGATCGAAAAACAGGGCGCGTCCCGCTTCCGTCATGGCTGGCACGGAGGGTCGCTTGCTGAATCGCGTCGCGTAGAACGACGCCGACGCGGCGGGCGGCGGCGCGGATGACGCACTCGCGGAAGGCGCCGTTTTTGGCGGAATCATCGAGCGATCCGCGCTCTTTTCGCGACACCCGGCGCTCGTGACGACGACCGAAACGAAGAGCGAGGCGACACCAAGGATGGAGCGACGATCGCCTTCGAGCTTCGTCATGGGACGTCCTTCGAGTAATCGCGCGCGAACGATGTGTCGAGACCCTCGAGCGCGTTCTATTGGGTTGGGGGGCATCGGCGTCGCGCCGCGTCGCAGGTCCATGTACGCGTTACGTCCCCGCGGCGACGACGCCGGCGACGAAACTCTGGAACGCCACCACGCGGGCGTTGGTCCGCAGGTCCTCGTGGGTCACGAAATAAAGATCGCGCGACGGCCCGAGCAGACGCGGAAGGAGTCGGCGGAGGCCTGGCTCACGGGCCGCGACGTAGGCTGGAAATAGCGCGACGCCCTGGCCGTCCGCGCAGGCGAGCACCTGCGACGTCGTGCTGTTCGTACGAACGACGTACCGCGGCTCTTTGACGATACGGCGTACCCACCGCACCTGCGAGACGTCGTCGAGCGAGGCGTCGAAGCCGATCCAATCGTGCGTCGCGAGCGACGCGAGGCTCCGCGGGTTACCGCGGGCTTCGAGGTAACGGTCGGCCGCGTACAGGCCGTACTCGACGGTTCCGAGTTTTCGCACCACGAGCGACGCCTCCGTCGGTTTTCCGAAACGAAACGCGACGTCTGCCTCGCGCCGGGTGAGGTCGAGGACGCGGGTTTCCCCGCGCAGCTCGAGCGTGAGCGCCGGGTGGAGCCGTCGTAGCTCGGCAATGACGGGCACGAGCACGTAGTAGATGAACCCGTCGGGTGCGGTGACGGAGAGGGTTCCTTCGACGCGCGTGTCGTTGGCTTCGAGGGCCCGCTCGGCCGCGAGCATCTCTGCCTCGACGCGCTCGGCGTGGGCTTTCAAGGTGAGCCCCGCCGGGGTCGGCTCGAGCGATTCGGGAGTGCGGGCGAACAGCTTGGCGCCCAGCGTGCTTTCGAGCGACGCGAGGCGCCGGCTGATCGTCGTGGGGTCCACGCCGAGCTGCCGTGCCGCGGCCTTGTGACTCCCGCGTCGCGAGACGGCCAGGAAGTAGCGAACGTCGTCCCAGTCCATGGGGTCGAAAAATTGCAGGTCGTGGCTGCAATTGCACGGACTTTTGCATTGACCGGAACGGAGGCACAACGAGCTTCGTCAGATCACGTCCCTCGAGGAGAAATTCCCATGCATCACGTCATTTCGAAATCCGTCGCGTTGATTACTGCCGTCACTCTCGTCGCCGCTTCGCCGCAGAAAGCGACCGCCGAGCCGGGCCCGGCGCCGGCGACCACGCTTCGCACGTTGTACGGAATGAAGCCGCCCACGCGCCTCGTGCCGTCACACACCGCCCTCGTCTTGGTCGACTTCCAAGAGGAGTTCTTTCACGGCCGCCTGCCGATCCCGAAGGGTGAGCACGCCGTCGAAGAGGCGGCTCGGCTCGCCGCCTGGGCGCGACGCTCCTCGATCGGCGTGGTGTACGTGCGGAACGAGGTCACGCGACCCAATAGTCCCATCTTCGCCGCCGGGTCGCCGACCACGCGGATCATCGCGGCGCTCTCGCCTCGACCCGGCGAGCTCGTCCTGACCAAGTCGATGGCCGGAGCCTTCACGCGGACGTCCCTCGACGAAGAATTGAAGGCACGCGGCGTCGATACGCTCATCGTCGCGGGACTCATGACGCACCTCGCGGTGTTCGCGACCGCGTCGGATGCGACGGTGCTCGGATATCGCACGATCATCGCGGAAGACGCCGTCGCCACGCGGGCGTTGCCCGAAGCGGACGGCCCCGGCGCCGTCGATGCGGCGACGGTTCAACGGTTTCATCTCGCCGTGCCCCGTCCTGACGTGAGTTCGTCCACGTGCTGGCGTCGCGGGCATGAAGGACGAAGCGGTTTTTCTGCGGCGTGAGTTGGATCAGATCGCGACACGGCGTGGACGATGCGT
>Ga0265320_10003482_pt1 | contig 10555 bp, 11 predicted proteins | sample 4827metaG_FD_202087 | JGI IMG/M metagenome (GOLD analysis project Ga0265320, IMG submission 202087) | Rhizosphere microbial communities from Carex aquatilis grown in University of Washington, Seatle, WA, United States - 4-8-27 metaG | ecosystem: Host-associated > Plants > Roots > Rhizosphere >...
GGGCGGTCGGCGGAGCAAGAGGGAAAGCTCGCGATAGGCGCGCGCATGGTGAGTGAGGTCATCATAGACGATCAGCACATCGCGACCCGCCTCCATAAAATGTTCTGCAATGCTGGTGGCCGCATAAGGCGCAATGTAGGCGAGGCCGGGCGGATCGTTGCCCTCGGTAACGACCACCACGGTGTAATCCATGGCGCCTTTTTCGCGGAGGTTGGCCACGACCTTGGCGACGGCGGACGCCCGCTGGCCAATGGCGCAATAGACGCATACGACATTCCGGTCGCGTTGATTGAGAATGGTGTCTAGAGCGATGGCCGTCTTGCCAGTTCGACGGTCACCGAGGATCAATTCGCGCTGGCCGTGGCCGATGGGAATGAGCGCGTCAATGACTTTGAGGCCGGTCTGGAGCGGCGCTATGACCGGAGCGCGATCCATGATCGCCACGGCGGGACGTTCGATGGGCAGTCGCTCACTGGCGGCCACCGGCCCTTGGACATCGAGCGGCCTGCCAAGCGGGTCGATGACGCGCCCGAGCAATCCGTCTCCCACCGCCACGTCCATGACGCGGCCGGTGCGCTCGACTTCATTGCCTGCGTGCAAATGCGAATATTCGCCGAGCAGCACAACGCCAATTTCGTCCTCGTCAACGTTGAACGCGATGCCGAGGACACCGCCGGGAAACTTCACCAACTCCTCAAAGCCCACACTGGGAAGGCCGGAAACCCGCGCGATCGCCGTGGAAACACTTATGATCGTGCCGACTTCGCGCGGCGTCAGTTGTGGCGTAAAGGCTTCCCGCCCCTGACAGATTCCAGCGAACGTGCGGTCGAAGACGCTCTGCAAATTGTCGGGAGCGGTGTTCATTGGCTCTTTGCCGCAAGAACGGGCTCATCCGGTTTGGGTTCGACCTTGGGTTGCGGCTTGTCCTGCTCTTTCAGAAGTTCGCCGACGCCCTTTTCGAGTGACGTGAGGTAATCGGCGATGCTCCAACCCGCTTTTTGTCCATTCGTCATGATTTCAATTCCACTGACCAGCTCCGGCGCGACTTCAAAGCGAAGGCGAAGGTCAGCCGAAAACGTTTCGTTGAGAGCGTTTTGGATTACCGCGCGTTGGGCGGCTGGCAGGTCGAACGCGCTGCGCACGAGAGCAGGCTCCGCCGCGCTCCTGATCGCCTCGGCAAGGCCGCCTTTCGTGTTGCCGTCCAGCTCGCGCAAATGACGCGTGAATACTTCGACCATCCGCTCTTCCAGGCTTGTCGTGGCGAGATCCGCCAGCGCCTTGCGGGCGATGGCAAACACTTCCCGCTGCGCGCGGTGACTGAGGGCTTGATTCAGGGTTTGAGCATCGTTGAGCAGCGATGCCTGCCGCTTGGCGCTCCAGGCATCAGCCGCTTTGCGGGCTTCGTCGAGGAGTCGCTGCCGTTCGGCTTTCGCTTCGTCGGTTGCCTTGGTCAACAGCGCGGCACGTTGCTGGTCGAACTCCTCGTTCTTCTTTTGAAATTCGAGATGCTCCTTCTGGGCTTCGACCTTTTTTGTGTCGGCGTCAGCGAGTTCCCCGGCGATTCGCTTTTCCCGCGCGTCAATGGCGTGGAGGATGGGTTGGTAGAGGAAGCGCTTCATCAACCAGACCAGGATGAGGAAGTTGAGCGCTTGGGCGCCAACCGTGAACCAGTCAATCAGCATAGGTTCACTTTCCTGCCGCCTGGGCTGCCCCGGCGATCACGTGATTCCAGAATGGGTTGGCAAAAATGAGGATCATCGAGACCACGAAGCAATAGATGGCTGTGGACTCGATCATCGCCAGACCGACGAAAAGGGTTCGAGTGATGGTTGCGGAAGCGTCGGGCTGCTGCGCCAGCGCCGTTAACGCCGTCGCCACCGCCTTCCCCTCACCCAGCGCTGGCATCATACATCCCAGGCTGGTCGTAATTCCGGCGGTGACGATTGAGGCGACGGCAATGAGAGTCATGCTATCCATAGAAATTCCTTCGGCTGCTGTATTGTTGGTTCAGGTTTTGGGCAATAGTGCGGGCTTGGTTTTGCGCGTGCGGGTGGCGGCCGCGATGTAAACTGCGGCTAGAATGCTAAAAATGTAGGCCTGCACCATGCCCGTGAGCAGACCGAGCAATGTCATGATGATCGGAAAGACGAACGGCGTAATGGTCAGCAGAATAGCGATGATCATCGCCCCGCTCATCATGTTGCCGAACAAACGAACCGCCAACGCGAGCGTGCGCGAAAGTTCGCTGATGATATTAAACGGCAGCATGATAATGGTTGGTTCCACATAGGACTTGAGGTAACCCCCCAGACCTTGCTCCTCAATGCCGAAAAGTGGTACCGCCACGAAGACACACAGCGCCAGCGCGGCCGTGGTTGAGAGCGAGCCGGTGGGGGGTTCATAGCCGGGAACGATCGTGCAGAGGGCGGCCAGGGCGACAAACAGAAAGAGCGTGCCAAGAAAGCCAATATATTTTTCCGGATGAGGCAGACCGACTTCTTCGATTTGTTTCTGGATGCCGGTGACGACGATTTCCAAAAGGTTCTGCCAACGGGATCGTTCCAGGCCCGTGGAAAGTTTTCGCGTGATGAGTTTTGAGCCAACTACCATTACGAGCATCAGTCCCCATGTGAACACAATTGTGCCGTTGAGTTTGAGAAAACCATGTTGCCAAAAGATCATTTGGTCGGGACTAAGGCGCATGGCTGGCCTCCTTTGCCGGGGAGGTGTGGCGTTCGACCGGTCTGCGGGTTATCACAATCACGAGGAAACGCGCAATGACAAATCCGAGGAGACAAAGCAACAGCCGCTCCCAATGCTCCCGTCCGATAAAATAAAATCCGGCCAAAACGACACTCATCCGCACGAGCGCGCTACCCAGAAACCAAAGCGCCGGATGTTTGGAAGCAACGCCCCGGCGCACCGACCACCAAAGGCCTCCGAAGAAAAAAGCGCCGAGAAAAAGTCCCGCGACCCATGCAAGCAACAATGTCAGTATTTCATTCATCCGCGTCCTCCGATTCTTCCCGCAGGGCTTTTTCTTCCTTGGCCACCCAAAACCACGCATTGAAACAGCCGAGCGCCAATCCGGCCATCAGCAGGGCCAGCGTCCAAGCGTGTTTGCCCGGATGGTGTTTGTCCAGCCAGATGCCGAGCGCCGCGCCGAGCAGCGTCGGGACGACTACCGACCAGCCGACCAGCCCCATCATTCCCAAACCGAACCAGACACCTTGCGTGGAGTTACGCGCCTTGAGCTTGCGCCTTGCCTTCGCGCCGATCTGTTCGGCGAGAGCCGGCCCGCCGCGCAAGGAGCCTTTTGGCTCGTCACCCATGTTGAAGGTTTGCAAAACGACGCAAGAATCCGGTTTCCAATTTCGCCATGACCGCGCGCACGCTTTGCTCTTGCTCGTCCAGGGTCAGGAATTCCTTTTCGACCGCATCACGCAACTGGCTGAGATCCCTTCCGCCCAAAGCGCGGCGCACGGAAACGAGCACGTCCGGACCAGTCTTGACCAGCACCCCTTCATCCACCGCGACGAAGACCTCCCCGTCCGCTTCCGTTTCATAGGTCAGAATTCCCGGCGCGAGCGCCGCTACACAATCGAGCCGGTGGGGCAGGAGACCGAACGAGCCTTCGCGCGTTTCCGCGACGATGCGCGAGACATCGGTTTTGTCGGCGAAGATTTGGAACGGCAGGAGAATCTTAAGATTCATGAGCGGTAGCAGCCGGTTCAGGCTCCGGTTTAGGTTTCAGTTCGGACTTGGCTGCGGGCCTGGAATCGGCGGCTGGCTCTGGGCTTCCTTTCGCGGCAGGTTTGTCCCCGGCTTGCGCCGGGGCTGCTGGTTTATCGGGTGGAGACGCCGTTTTCGCTTCGCCAATCGGTCCGATCATGTAGAGCGCTCTCTCTGGATAATCCTTGAATTCGTCGCGGAGGATTCTCTCGCAGCCATCCAGGGCGTCCTTCAGGCTAACGAGTTTTCCCTTTAGTCCGGTGAATTGCTCCGTGGTGAAAAACGGCTGAGTCAGAAAGCGCTCCAATCGACGAGCGCGAACAACCACGTTGCGGTCCTCCGGCGAGAGTTGCTCCAGGCCGAGCATGGCAATGATGTCCTTGAGTTCCGCGTATTGCGCCAGCGTCCGTCGGATTTCCTGCGCCAAGGTGTAATGCCGTTCGCCGACGATGCCCGGCGTCGCCATCTTGGAACTGGATTGCAGCGGATCAATGGCCGGGTAAAGGCCCTCGCTCGCCCGCTTGCGCGAAAGCACAATGGAGGCGGAAAGATGCGAGAAGGTATGCACCGCCGCCGGATCGGTGAAATCATCGGCCGGCACATATACCGCCTGGATGGAGGTGATCGCGCCGGTATCTGTATTCGCGATTCGCTCCTCCAGTCCGGAAAGCTCGGTGCCCATCGTGGGCTGATAGCCAAGCCGGGAGGGCATCTGTCCCATCAAACCGGACACCTCCATGCCGGCCTGGATGAAGCGAAAGATATTATCAATGAGCAGCAGTACATCGCGATGATCGTCGTCGCGGAAATATTCGGCCATCGTCAGCGCGGCATGACCCACGCGGAAACGGCTGCCGGGCGGCTCGTTCATCTGGCCGAAGATCATGACCATGTTCGGCAACACGCCGGCCTCCTTCATGTCGCGGTAGAGTTCTTCGCCTTCGCGACAACGTTCGCCGATGCCGCAGAAAATGCTCACCCCTTCCTGGTGGCCAATCATGTTGTGGATCATTTCCGTGAGCAGCACCGTCTTGCCCACGCCAGCGCCGCCGAAAAGGCCCGCCTTGCCGCCGCGCTCCAGCGGCACGAGAACATCAATGACCTTGATGCCTGTTTCAAAGATTTCCGATTTCGTGGAACGTCGTGCCAGCAGCGGTGGCGCGCGATGCACAGACCGCCATTGGACATCAGCCGGCGCCGGTTCCCGATCAATGGCTTTGCCGAATACGTCGAACATGCGCGAGAGAATCGTTTTGCCAACGGGCGCTTTTAACGGCCCGCCCGTATCCTCGACCGCCATGCCGCGCGCGAGGCCTTGCGTAGGCGTCAACGCGATCCCGCGGACGTGCCGCGCATCCCGCTGCGCCAGAACTTCGACGACGATCTCATTGGCTGTTCCGGCGCGGAGAATCGAGTAGATCGGTGGTAAACTCGCATCGAAACGGACGTCCACAACGCTGCCTCGTACCGAGACAACCGTGCCGTGGTTGAGGGGGTGGCCTGGGTCCTTCATGATCGACCACCCAAACAGGCGATGATTGCCTCGATCACCCGTTTCGACTCATTGGGATCTCTGACCCGGATGGAAACCACCCCAGCTTCCTTGGCCGGATAGTCATTCCCCCCAGGAAACAAGGCATCCCCGACAAAAATCATCTCCTCAATGGCCACGCCCAGCGTGTCCCGGGGTTTTCTAATCCCATAGGCTTTATCAATGCCCGGCTTGGTGACGTCCACGGAGGTAGTCCCGCCGAGGCGCACGGAAAACTCGGGGATACGTTTATCCAGGAGCGCTTTCATGTTCGTCCGCTTGGAAAAATCAGCGTCCCATGTCTTCTTTTCTTCGATGGGGGCCTGCTGTCCGAGCGCGGAGAAGGTGATCTGGCTCCCCCGGTCTTCGATTACTTCTCCCCATGTCTTCTGAGGCTTGAATCCCGACGACGCCATCACCTGCTTCAGTGAGCCGATGATTTTTTCCTTCTCCGTGTCGGTGAAATCCTCGGAATAAAGTTTTTTCCAGCCGGAGTCGAATTGGTAGAACTTGGTTGCGCAAGTGGGCAACAGCGACAAACTTCGCAGGTGTTCGTCATGCGGCAGGTTGGCGAGCACTTGTTTTTCGAACTGCGGCCAGTTACCGCCTGAGATGACCGCCACTTTCAAAATACCCAGCAGGCCGGTCAGCAGCGCGGCCATCTCGGGGTCGAGAGCCGCTTTGCTCTCGGCAAGCGTCCCATCCAGATCGAAAACAATGAGCCTTTTCATCGGTCAAACCGCTTCCATTGCCGTCGTATATTCGCCGCGCCGCGCCGCGCGATTGCACCGCGCGCGATGAATCAGAGCCTGCTGCGCCGCTTTTACGTTGACCTCTTCGCCCCGCCAGATCTCCAAAGCCGGTTGTTGGATGGCGCGGGCGAATGAGAACGCCAAAGCCCAGGGAAGTCTCGGCTTGAACCGGACATTCATGGCATTCAAACGCGCGGAAGCGAGTTCTGCGGATTGGCCGCCCGACAGGAAAGCAATCCCGGGAACCGCGGCGGGGACGGTTCGCAGGAGGCAATGCACCGTTGCGTCAACCACTTCGTCCACCGATACCGACTTTGGGCATTTTAGTCCCGGCAGCACCATGTTCGGTTTGAGAATCATCCCCTCCAACATCACCCGCTGGCAATTCAACTGGATGAAGACGTTTCGCAGCGCCTCCTCCGTGACTTGGAGACACCGCTCCAAGGTGGGTTCACCGTCCATGAGAACTTCCGGTTCAACGACGGGAACAAGTCCGGCCTCCTGGCACAATGCGGCATAACGCGCCAGCGCGTGCGCATTGGCCTCAAGCCCGCTGCGACTGGGCAGGTCTTCGCCGACCGTAATCACCGCGCGCCATTTGGCGAACCGGGCGCCCATTTGGAAATACTCCTTCAGTCGGTCGCGCAAGCCGTCCAGACCTTCGGTGATCTTCTCGCCGGGGTGCCCGGCCAGATCTTTTGCGCCCAGATCCACCTTGATGCCGGGAATGATCCCCGCGTCGGTGATGACTATAATGAAGGGGGCGCCGTCTTTCGTCCGCTGGCGGATCGTTTCGTCGTAGAGGATCGCGCCGCTGACGGACTCGCCCAGCCCGGGCGCGGTTACAATCAACTCCCGATAAGCGCGCCGGGCCTCGACCGTCTGCGGAATGCCCAGTTTCGCGAAACGACGGTCGCAGGTGGGATTGCTTTCATCCATCGCCAGCAGGCCCTTGTCGTCCGCGACCATGGCTCTGGCAGTCTCTCTCAGATCTTGAGTCATCATTTGTGCGGGTGACGTCCGACGCCGCTAAACTTCATCCAACCAATTCCGCGCCCCGGTGGCGTCCGCATGATCGAAGTATTTGACCGTCGCCTTCGTGAAGGGCTTGCAGAACGTCGCCATGCCTTCCTGCCATTTCTTCTCACCGACGATCGCCAGTCGTTCAATGTCGCTGAAATGATGAAGCGCAAACTTTGTGTCCGCCCACAGCGCGCCGGCGGTCCAGCCGTGAAAACCGGTCATGTCGAACAAAACGCGCAGTTTTCCGTGCAACCGGACGAGCCGCTCGAACTCGGGTACGAAGCGCTCGTAATCTTCTTTGATCAGCTTCCCGCTGACGTGGACGGAGAGCAGTTTGCCGCCGTGTTCTTCGCTGAGGTTAATTGGCATGGTGGACTCCTTTGGTTTGTTTCTGGTTATGATGCTTTCCATTTTTGTTCGCGTTGATCGCCCTTGCGGTTTGTTCCGGCGTCACCGCGATTTCCGGCCGCCGCTTCCCTTTCGGACTTTGGCCCCTGCCCCACTTCCAATTCCGAATTTCCGGCAGGTCCTGGCCATGTTGGTGGATGTAATGTTTGTGCTCGATGAGTTTGTCCTGCATCTGCTGTTTCAAGTAAGCCCCTTTGGAACCCAAATGAGGCAGGCGATCCACCACGTCTTGCACCAGATGAAAACGGTCCAGGTCATTTTGCACCCGCATGTCGAAGGCCGTCGTGATCGTGCCCTCTTCTTTGTAGCCTCGGACGTGCAGGTTGCGATTGGTTCGACGATAGGTCAATCGGTGGACCAGCCAGGGATAGCCGTGAAAACCGAAAACAATGTGCTTGTCCCTGGTAAAAAGTGAATCGTAATCCGCTTCGCTCAACCCGTGCGGGTGTTCACTCGCGGATTGCAGCTTCATCAGGTCAACGACGTTGACCACGCGGATTTTGAGATCGGGCAAGTGCTCGCGAAGGATGGAAACGGCGGCCAGAATCTCCAGCGTCGGCGTGTCACCGCAGCAGGCCATCACCACGTCCGGTTCCGAATCCTGGTCGTTGCTGGCCCACTGCCAGATGCCAATGCCCTCGGTGCAATGAACGACCGCGGCATCCATCGTCAGCCATTGCGGCAGGGCGTGCTTCCCCGCGACCACCACGTTGACGTAATGCCGGCTTCGAAGGCAATGATCGAAGACCGACAGGAGACAGTTCGCGTCGGGCGGCAAGTAAACGCGCACGATGTCGGCCTTCTTGTTGATGACGTGATCGAGGAAGCCGGGATCCTGGTGCGTAAATCCATTGTGATCCTGCTGCCAGACATGTGAGGCGAGCAGATAGTTCAGCGAAGCGATTTTCCGCCGCCACGGAAGTTCCAAAGTCACCTTGAGCCACTTCGCATGCTGACTGAACATCGAATCCACGATGCGGATGAAAGCTTCGTAGCTATTGAACAGCCCGTGCCGCCCGGTGAGCAAATAACCTTCCAACCATCCTTCGCACAGGTGTTCGCTTAACATCGAATCCAGCACCTGTCCGGTCCGCGCCAGAGATTCGTCGTCTTTTGTTTCCCGCGCATCCCACTGACGATTGGTGACTTCAAAGACGGCGCCCAAAAGATTCGAGAGCGTCTCATCTGGACCGAAAACGCGGAAATTGCGCAGGTCCTGATTCAGCCTGGCCACGTCGCGCAGGAACTTGCCGAGCACCAGCGTGTCCTGTCCATCAACGGCCCCGGGCGAGGTCACCTTCACCGCGTGATCGTGGAAGTCCGGCATGCGCAGGTCGCGGAGCAGAACTCCGCCGTTGGTATGCGGATTGGACCCCATCCGCCGGTCGCCCTTCGGCGCCAACTCGGCCAATTCCGGCATCAGCCGGCCGTTCTTATCGAACAATTCCTCCGGCCGATAACTTTTCATCCAGCGTTCGAGCTGCTTGACGTGCTGAGGATGTTGGGCGTCCACCAAAAGCGGCACCTGGTGCGCGCGAAACGTGCCTTCCACTTTCAGGCCGTCCACTTTTTTCGGCCCAGTCCAGCCTTTCGGCGACTTGAGGACAATCATGGGCCAGCGTGGACGCGAAATGTCTTGCTTGTGCCGCGCCGCAGATTGAATGGTTCGAATGTCCTGAACGACCTTTTCCAGGACCGTGGCCATGAGTTCGTGCATCTTTTCCGCCTCGTCGCCCTCCACAAAGTAGGGCGTCCAGCCGCAGCCGCGAAAAAACTGTTCCAATTCGTCCGGCTCGATGCGGGCCAGCACGGTCGGGTTGGAAATCTTGTAGCCGTTGAGATGAAGAATCGGCAATACGGCGCCGTCGGTAATCGGGTCGAGAAATTTGTTGGACTGCCAGGCGGTCGCCGATGGGCCAGTTTCCGCTTCCCCGTCGCCAACGACGCAGGCGACGATCAAATTGGGATTATCGAACGCGGCGCCGAAGGCGTGGCTGAGCGAATAACCAAGCTCGCCGCCTTCGTGGATGGACCCCGGCGTCGTCGGCGCCACATGGCTGGAAATCCCACCGGGCCACGAGAATTGAGTGAACAGACTTTTCAGGCCGGCTTCGTCCTGGGTGATGTTCGGATAAACTTCACTCCAGGTGCCTTCGAGATAAACGTTGCCCACAATCGCCGGACCGCCGTGACCGGGACCGGCGATGTAGAACATATTCAAATCATACTTTTTGATGACCCGGTTCAGATGCACGTAGATGAAATTCTGGCCGGGCGTCGTCCCCCAATGCCCGACCACCAACGGCTTCACGTCGGAAAGTTTGAGCGGTCGCCTCAAAAGCGGGTTGTCATAAAGATAAATCTGGCCAACCGACAAATAGTTGGCCGCGCGCCAATAGGCGTCGATTTTGCGCAGCAACTCTGGCGCGAGCGTATTTGAACTCGTTTTCATCTTTTCCACTTCGAGCGCAGTCTCATTCTACGCTGCCGAACTGTTCCTTAGCTTTCGGCTTCCTGGCGGACGCGGGTTCGGGAAGGAAGCCGCTCGGCGATCAGCGCGGATGCCAGTTTTGATTCTGCGTCGATGAGGATCGCTTCGCGATACGGTGTTTCCCCCACACGCCCGGAACGAACCATCAACGCCGTCGGGCGCAGCGTCGCCGCCGGAACGGCTTGTGCGGGGCGCAGTCGGAGACCTGCATTCCCATGATACTACTCCGCCTTGGGTTTCGTCTCGTTGAAGTACGCTGATGGTTGGATATCTGTGGCGGTGGCGGGAATAAACTGGATAACATCAGCGCGGATTGAGGTTCGGGGGATGGCAAACAAAATGAGGTTGATGCTGTCCTTTTTTCCGAAACGCTTATGCCCAAATGATTACGCAAGATGACGGGTTCCTACCGCCGTTTTAAGGATAACTGGCTCGACTCGATCCAACCGCGGTATACCCCTCCCTCTTCACCCGATTCAAAACCAGCCCGGCGCTCCTCCCAACCGAGGCGCGCTACCGACGCCTGCTCCGACCTTGAGCACGTCAGCCACCTCGCTGCGTCGGCCGAGGCGGCCGTTCCAAGCTGGGCGGAGCTTCTCGACGGTTCATTTTGTTCCG
>Ga0265320_10003485_pt1 | contig 10552 bp, 10 predicted proteins | sample 4827metaG_FD_202087 | JGI IMG/M metagenome (GOLD analysis project Ga0265320, IMG submission 202087) | Rhizosphere microbial communities from Carex aquatilis grown in University of Washington, Seatle, WA, United States - 4-8-27 metaG | ecosystem: Host-associated > Plants > Roots > Rhizosphere >...
TCAACTCGGCGAGGAAGCGCTCGACGTAATCTTTCAATCCCGGCAAGTTGAGAACAGTGTAACCGATCGATTCTAAATGGAGGCGCGGGTGGGAGTCGAACCCACGCATAAAGGTTTTGCAGACCTCTGCCTTACCACCTTGGCTACCGCGCCTGCGTGAGCAGATTCCATTATCTCAAAACGGACGGCCGCCGGGAAACCGCAATGCCGTAGGCGGCACTTCGCGGTGCGGGACCGCCTGCGGCACCGGCGGCGTGACCGGCCGGTGAGCGATGGCCGGCGACGAGCCTTCCGGAATCACCGGTAGGAGCAGATGCGAAGGGCGCAGGCGGTCGTGGTAGACCGTTTGGAACGCCCGCCGCATTTCCTTCTCGTCCGCCACGGCGCGGCCGGTGTTGGGATTGCGGTCGTAGTGGGGAAAATTGCTGCTCGAAACCTCAAGCCGGATGCGGTGGCCCCGCCCGAATTCGTTGCTGGTGACCCCGGCGTCGATGGTGATCGGATAAACGTCGCCCGCTTGCGCCAGCGCCGGCCGCTCGAGCGAATCCCGATAGCGCAGCCGCAGGACTCCGTCGCACAAGTTGATCGCGCTGCCGTCCGGCGAGACGTCCACCAGCTTCGCGGTGAAGTCGGTGTCCGGCGCGTTGGTAGACACATACAAGACCACCCGAACCGGCCCGGTCACCTCGACCGGCTGTTTCAGCGGCGCGGTGCTGTAAACCAGAACGTCGCGGCGCTGTTCGACGGCTCGCTGATCCCGGGGACCCCAGGGTATCCGCATGGGATTGCAGCAGACGTTGCCGCCGGCGGTCGGCACGGGATCCGCGGGATCGTAGACGAAGCGGTCGGGGGTTCCCCGCCGTGGCTGCCGCGGTTCCAGACGGCCGTCGCCGTGGAGCGTGTTCCCTTTGCCGCGGCTGGCCAGGAAGAAGGAGGTCGTCACGGCGCGCGCCAGCGGCCACTCCCGCTCGTCGCGCCAGCGATTGGCGCCCATGACGAAGATCCTCAATGGCGCTTCGGCGTCCTCGGCGGCTTCGCGCGCGGGCCCGGTGGTCTGAAGCCAGCGGTCGAACCAGTCGAACTGGATCTGGCGAAGCGGCGCTCTGGATTCCGGCCCGAAGTCCACGTTCGCAAAATGATAGAAGAGGTCGTGGGGCCACGGTCCCACGATCAGGCGGCAGATGCGCCCTTTGCGCCGCAGGATGCTGAAGGCCTCCAGGTCGCTCTCGGCGAAGTTGTCGTACCAGCCTGCCGCGGAGAAGACCGGGACGCGCACGCGGTCGAGTTCCTCGCGGGTGCTGACGGACTTCCAGAACGCGTCGTAGGAAGGGTGATCCAGCGCCTGCTGGAAGAGATCGACGCTGCGGCCGGTGGCCATCCGATCGGCATGGCGCAGCGGCGTCTCCAGCACGAAGCGGTTGAAGTCCGGTCTGAATCCCGGGGTGCGGAAGTTCTCCGCGATCCACTCCAGCCGGTGGCCGAGCTTGAGCGCGCCTCCGCGCGAATAGAAGCGGTCAAAATAGTCGTCGCAGCCCGCCACGATGGGAAAGATCGCTTTCAGGTACGGGCTGGCGGAGAGCGCCGCCTTCCACTGCGTGATGCCGAGATAGGACGCCCCGGTCATGCCGACGCGCCGGTTCGACCAGTCCTGGTGCGCGACCCAACTCAGCGTGTCCTCACCGTCGGCCACCTCCTGGCGCAGCGGGTCGAAGATGCCCTCGGATTTGTAGCGGCCGCGGACGTCCTCCACAACGACGGCATAACCGTGCTCGACGAAGGCGCGGTAGTTGGGCCTGAGATCGGAGCCTTTGCCGTACGGCGTGCGAACCAGGATGGCGGAGAATCGGGCTGGCCCCTCCGGGCGGAACACGTTGGCCACCAGGTCGATGCCGTCGCGCATCGGCACCAGCACATCGAACTCCTCGATGATGCGGACCGGAACCGGCGCGTGCGGGTGAGGACCGGCCGCAGCTGTCAGCGGCAGCAGGAGGAGAGCAATTCGAAATAGCGGAGCGCGACCAGATCGGGCGCATGATACGCCGCGATGTAGGCGGCCGCGCGCGCGCCAACCTGCCGGGCCCTCTCGGGGTGCTCGACGAGCCACATCATATAGTCAACCAGTTGCGGCTCTTCCGCAAGTCCCCGGTCGATTCGTATGACGGCGTTCTCGGGGAAACGGGCCACTTCTTCGCCCGCGCTCACCAGCACCGGCTTGCCGATCCCCATGAGGCGGATGGCGATCCCCGAGGTTTCTCCCGCCGACGGGCTGCGCAGGCTGATGCAGGCGTCCACGTCCGCCGCGAGGGTCTGGAACCCGGCTTCGGGGAGATAGGGCACACGCGTGACACCCGGCGCGGCGAGCATGGGCGCGAGCGCGTTCTCGAGTTCCTTGGAGACAAAATCGCCGGCCACCAGCAGCCTGGCTGCGGCGCCCGAGCTACGCACACGGTCGAAAGCGCGCAGGATGGCGGGAATCCGCTTGGATCCGCGCAGGTGCCCGAACACGCCGAAAAGGAACCCGTCTGCGTCTGTGGCGCAGGCACTCTTGCCTGATGTGGGGCAGGATGGTATCCTGCGCGCCGGCTGCGAACCGGCGCCCGGCGTGCCTCTTAAGCCGAGACTTACAGGCGGGTTGCCAACCCGCCGCAGGTTGGACAACCTGCCCCACAACTTCTTGCCGGCCGCCTCGACATTCGAGTGCTCCGTGAACAGGTGCGGGATCTCCACCACGCGCGCCCCGGGAGCGTGCTCCCGCACGATCCGCGCGGCCGCCGGATTGTGAACCACCACGGCGCGCGAGACCTCGGCGATGCGGCGCACCAGGGCGCGTTCGAAGTACCGGGGGTCGAGCGCCGACCGGCTGCGCCCGTCCCAAAGCTCGGCCGCGAGGCCGCGCTCGAACTCACCGTAGTTGTAGACGAACTCCTCGATGTACCCCTGGCGGTCGAAGCACCCCAGAAGAAGGTGGTCCAGAACGGCGTCGTGGAGGACCACGACTCCCGGCCGGGCCAGCGCCTGCCGGTAGATTTCGGCGTGCAGGGGATTGTTCCCGATGTGATACAGGCAGACGTCGGCCCCGGTGTCGCCCACCCTCACATCGCAGAGCTTGCCCAGAACTTCGAGCAGCGCCGCCGAGTAGTCGGCCACGCCGGTCCGGGCCGGCGGCAATGGCGAGAAGAAGCCGGCGGTCACGGCTCCCGAGACCCGAACAGCGCCGTGCCGACGCGCACCATGGTGGCGCCCTCTTCGATTGCCACCTCGAAGTCGTGCGACATGCCCATGGAGAGCCGCGGCAGGCCGAGGCCGGCGGCCAGATCGCGCAGGCGGCGGAAAAAGGGCCGTGAGGTTTCCGGTTCGTCGGACCACGGTGGCATGGTCATCAAACCCGTCAGGCGCAGATTCGGAAGGGCTGCCAGGGCATCGGCCAGCGCGGCTACCTGCCCCGGTTCCACGCCGCTCTTGGCGGATTCCCCGGAGAGTTTGACCTCAATGAGGACTTCGAGCGGCTGTGCGCGCCGGCGTGGGGCGTCGTTCAGACGCTGGGCGAGGCGCAGGGAATCGACCGTCTGGATCACGTCGAACAACTCGGCGGCGCGGTTGCTTTTATTGGCCTGCAGGTGGCCGATGAGGTGAAAACGTGCGCCCGGCAGGGCTTCTGACAGAGCTTTGGCTTCGAATTCCTGGACGTAGTTCTCGCCGAAGTCCCGCAGACCGAGCGCGTAGGACTCAGCGATCAGTTCGGCCGGGAAAGTCTTGGTGACGGCAAGGAGTGTGATCTCCTCGCGGGGGCGCCCGGCACGGCTGGCGGACACACGTATGCGTGCCTCCACCCTCTCCATCCGATCGCGCAGCATGATTCTATATCATGGCGCATACGGACGGGTGCCGGTAGCCGCTCTGAAAGACTAGTCCTTCTTGGCCAGCAGTTCGGCCCGCACACCGAATATGGCCATCACCGGCGCCCAGATGCCGATGAGGACCCCAATGCCACGCGCGGCCTCCGCGTCGTAGCCGAGTCTTGGACCCGCAATAAACACCCAGAACGACAAGATAATGCACAAGTACATTACCAGGTACCACCGCTTCGGGTTCGACTTCGAATTCGCCATGCAACCACCTCAGACTATAGGTTTTAGGACTTCCCGCTGATTATACCCGCACAACACCTAGGTCGAACGTGGAATATTTGGGAACAGTTGCGGGGAGAAAGTACCATAACGTTAATACCAGTCCCCAGGTCTGGTGGCAGGCCCTCAGGGCGCTCGGCTGAGCACTCCGCTAGAGAGCCGCCCTCCTGTCCGGCCACCAACGTCTTGAATGCTCAAAAACGCAGCCGGCCGGCGCCTGGACGGGGCAGCGTCGGCCGAGGCCGCTATCCGGCGCTTCCTGGGCGTGGCTCGCCAGCCTGCACTGATCGAACCCGGCGAAGACCGCTTTCTGCTGACCGAGGGGGCCTACGCGCTTGAGTGGCATGGCAGCCGCCTGCTCATACAAGTATGGGATGAAAGGAGAAACCTGGCGCGCCGGATCGTCGGGGTGCAGGAGGAGAGGACCGGAAAGCTGGAGCTCGTCATCGAGCGTTTCGGGGGCGTCGAAGGACGCATCACCCTCCAGGATGTCGCTCGGGCAGGACAGGCGGCCGTGCGCCGGGCCCCGCGCCTGGTGTTCCGGGAGCAGTTTCGCCGGGCTTTGCGCCGGCAGTTTCCGGAGTGGCGTTTGGCGGAATTGAGCACCGAATCGAACCTGGAGGAGAGCCTGTCACCGGCCTATCCCCGCGCGCTGGTCCGCAACGGCGGCTCGGGTTGGGCTGCGATCGCTTCTCCGCCGGGCGGTACCGGTAGTGTGCTGACGTTCGGTTTAATCTGGCTGGACTACCTGCGAAAGCGGGAGAGGCGGGTCACCGTTGAGGGGCTCGCGCTCTTCCTTCCTCAGGCGGAAGCAGGGGCGGTTTGCCTCAAACTCTCCTGCTTGAATCCGCGAGCGGCGCAGTTTTCGGCGTTCGTGTACACGGCGGATGGCTATGAGGACCGCTTGGATCCCGCCGACTACGGTAACCTGGCGACCCGTCTCGATACCTGCGCCAGCCTGGCGCCCCAACGGCCGGAGGAAGTCGCCGGGTGGGTGGAGCGGCTCTCGGCGCTGCCTTCTGTCGAGCGGATCCCACGCCCCGACGGTTCCCTGAGCCTGCGCGTTCGCGGCCTCGAGTTCGCGCGCGCTACGGCGACGGATCTGCTGTTCGGGCTGGAACACAGATCGGCGGCGCGAGAAGCGAACATCGCCGAAGTAGAGGAGCTGGCCCGGGAGATCGCCCATCTGCGAGCGCCTGGCTCGGCCGGGCGGGAGAATCCCATCTGGCGGCTGCATGCCGAGGCGTGGCTGGAATCCCAGGTCCGCGCCAACCTGGAGGAGGTCGATGCCTCCCTTTACGCCGAACCCGTCTACGGCCAGGTGCCGGCGGTGGCTGGCGGCGACCGCGGCGTGCTCGATCTGCTGGCGGCAGAGCGAGGGGGACGCCTGGCGGTGCTCGAACTGAAGGCCACCGAGGATATACACCTGCCGCTCCAGGCGCTGGACTATTGGATACGGGTGCGCTGGCACGCCGAGCGGGGCGAGTTCACGCGCCAGGGGTATTTCCCGGGCATTCCGTTGAGCCGCGCCTGCCCGCGCCTCCTGCTGGTGGCGCCGTCGCTCGAATTCCATCCCCAGACGGAGACAGTGCTCAAGTACTTCGCGCCGGAGATTGAGGTGGAGCGCATCGGGCTGGGGGTAGAATGGCGGGAGAGGGTGAGCGTGATGTTCCGGGCGCGGGGCGCCCAGCGGCCCCTCACAGGGGAATATGGCCAGCGAGATTTACGCCCAGATCAAGACCGGATTCCGGAGCCTGAATCCGGCCCTGGTACGCGAAATGGCGGACCGGCGGCTCCGGATCGGACTGATCGCTTCAACTAGCGCGGGGTTCACGGCGCTCAACGGGCTCCTCGCTCCTCCATCGCCGGAGGCCCCGAGGGCTGAGATCGAACACCTGGTCGATGGCGGGGAGGGGGTGGCCGGCTTCGACCTGGTCTTGTGCGAGAGCGAACTGCTGGCGCCGCCCGATGCCTTCCCCTTCGATCCGGCCGATCCGCAGCGCACGGTTCGCGAGATCGTGGAGCGCCGCGAGGATCTGCGGCTCGCCCTGGCACGCAATTTCCGCGCGTTTCGCAAGCCCGTGATCGGAAAAATCGTCAAAGGGATCTCCCGGGAAAACGCCATCTTCTGTCTGCTGACGGCGCTGCCGGACGTGGTCCCAAGCCTGATTGAGCTGCCGTGGGCGGCCGGCGAATTCGCTTCCGACACGGCCGTTCTGACCATGAACCAGGTGCGCATGGCGTTCCTGATCGCCGGCGCGAGCGACCAGGACGTGGGCTACCGGGAGCAACGGGCGCAGATCGCGGGAATCGTGGCGGGCGCGTTCGGCTGGCGGGCGCTGGCCCGCGAGCTGGTGGGCAAGGTCCCCTTCGGAGGCGGGCTGATTCCGAAAGCCGCGATTTCCTACGCCGGCACCTACACGGTAGGCGTCGGCCTCGAGCGCTTCTACCGCATAGGCTATGGCCTCACGCGCGAGGAGCGGCGGCGGATTTATGGACAGGCGCTCGAGCGGGGCCGCGCGATCGTCAACTCGGTGGTGGACGCCGCGAAAAGACACGGCCCCGCTGCCATCGGGGGATAAGGCGCGTTTTTGCGGCATTGGGCACTCTTGCCTGCCGCCTCGACATTCGTGTCGAGGCCGGTTGTTCGCGTCGAGACAACCCCTCGGCCTTCTAGGACCCGCAGGTCCGGTCCCCGGTTCTGCGGCGGTACAATTGGATTTTGTGAACAAATTGAGTGCCACCGTCGTCTACGGATAGGGAGCTTTTGCGTGAAGCGGAAATGGAAAGTCTGGCTCATTATAATTGGCGTGCTGGTGTTCGCCGGCGGCATCATCGCGGCGGTGAACTACAACAAACGAGGAATCGTTGAGGTTCAGACCGGGCGCGCCCAGCGCCAGGACCTGTCCTCTATCGTGACCGCTTCGGGCGAGATTAAGCCCAAGAACTACATCAACATCGGCGCGAACGCCCAGGGTGTCATCACCGAGATCGTGGTCAAGGAAGGCGACCGGGTCCGCAAGGGCGAGCTCCTGGCGATGCTCGAGTCCGTGCAGCCGCAGGCCGATGTGAACGCGCAGAAGGCCAACCTGGATTCGGCCGAAGCCGACACCACGTCCGCCGAGGCGTCGCTGAGAGCCGCGGACGAGAACCTCACAAGCTCCCTGGCCACCGTGGACCGCAGCAAGGCAGACCTGGAGCAATCCAAGCTCGATTTCGCCCGCGGCCAGCAACTGCTCGAGGAAAGGCTGATCGCGAAGCAGGAGTTCGACAGCCGCCGCACCACGTACGAATCGCGACAGGCGGCCGTCCGCGAGGCGGAAGCCCGGGTCGCCCAGGCCAAGGCGCAGCAAGCCCAGGCAGCCTCGCAACTCGTCGGCGCCCAGAAGCGCATCGCGCAGGGGAAGGCGATGCTGACCCGCTTCGACGACATTCTGCGGAAGCACAACACCTACGCGCCGCTCGATGGCGTCGTGACCAACCTGCCCGTTCGTGTTGGCGAGACGGTGGTGCCCGGGATCCAGAACTCTTCGGCCAGCACCATCATGACCATTGCCGACATGTCGCTGATCACCGCCGAGGTGAAAGTGGATGAGACCGACATCGTCAACGTGGCCTTGGGCCAGTCCGGGGACATCACCATCGACGCCATCCCCAACAAGACCTTCAAAGGTCACGTGACCGAGATCGGCAACACGGCCATCCTGCGCTCCACCGGCCAGGCGGCCTCCCAGAGCGCGATTTCGAGCCAGGAGGCGAAGGACTTCAAGGTGGTGCTCGCGCTCGACAATCCGCCCGACGAAGTCCGGCCGGGCCTGTCCGCCACGGCGAAGATCACCACCGCCACGCGGAAGACGGCGCTCACGATTCCCATCCAGGCGCTGACCGTGCGCCAGAAGGGCGATCTGGAACCGGAGAAGAAGGGCGGCGTCCAGGCGGCCAGCAAGCCCGATCCGGTCGCGGAGAAGGCCCGGAAAGAAGAGATCCAGGGCGTTTTTGTGGTCGCGAACGGCAAGGCCGTCTTCCGTAAGGTGGATACCGGAATCACCGGCGCCACCGATATCGAAGTCCTTACCGGCCTCAAGGACGGAGACGAGATCGTCACGGGCAGCTACAAGGCGATCCGGACCATTCGTAACGAGACGAAGGTCAAGGTCAACAACGAGATCAAGGTTGCAGCGAAGACGGACTGAGATCGGCAGCAGCACCGAACCGCGCGCGTCAGCAGGCGGACGTCAGGGAGGGAGGACGAGCAATGGCAGAAGTCTTGGAACAGGCCGATCTGGGCGAACAGCTTAAGCGCCAGGGCATCGTAATCCGGACCTACGATCTGTGGAAGACCTACATCATGGGCGACCAGGAGATCCACGCGGTCTCGGGCGTCGATGTGGAGATCCACCGCGGCGAGTACGTCGCCATCATGGGGCCGTCCGGTTCGGGCAAGTCTACCCTGATGAACCTGATCGGTTGCCTGGACACACCCAGCAAGGGCCAGTATTACATCAACGGCCGCCTGGTCAGCGACATGGACGACGACGAGCTGGCGCGCATCCGGAACAAAGAGATCGGCTTCGTGTTCCAGACCTTCAACCTGCTGCCGCGGGCGACCGCGCTGCATAACGTCGAGCTGCCGCTGATCTATGCCGGCATACCCTCCGCGCAGCGCATCGAGCGCGCCAAGCAGGCCCTGCGGCAGGTGGATCTCGAGGCGCGCATGCTCCACAAGCCGAACGAGCTCTCGGGCGGCCAGCGGCAGCGCGTCGCGGTGGCGCGCGCGCTGGTGAACGATCCCTCGATTCTTCTCGCCGACGAGCCGACCGGTAACCTGGATACCGCCACCGGCAACGAGATCATGGCGCTGTTCGAACGCCTGCACGGCGCGGGCAACACCATTGTCCTGGTCACCCATGAAGCCGACATCGCCCGCCACGCGTGGCGCATAATCCACATCCGCGATGGCAAAGTCGAGAAGGACGAGAAGGTCCGCTAAGGCGCCGCCTGAAACCAGCCCAGTACCCGGCGCTTGAACCCCTCGGTGTCCGCGGCCGCCGCACCCGTGTGGCCGGCGCCAGGCACCAACCACAACGTAACGCTTCGGCCAGACGCCGCGATGGCGCGGGCGTGCGCTGGCGAGACGTTGTTGTCGCCCAATCCCTCGATGAGAAGCACCGGGGTCCGTAGCCGCTCGACGCTTCTGACCGGCGCGGCGGCATCGAGATCGAGGTGGTAGCGCAGGCGCGCGTACCAGAAGCCGCCAGTCACGAGAATACGCGCCACAATGTGCCGGAACGCGGGCGGCCCCGGGAGGCGCTGGACGACGCGGTCTTCGGCAACCCATCGCAAGCTCGCGAAAGGGCACTCGGCAACCACGGCACGGAAGACGGGCCGTTCCGCGGCGGCCTGAAGCAGGATCGCAGCCCCCATCGATTCACCCAGGCCGAAGATCTCCCGGCAGCCGGCCGCGCGTAGCCAGCGCGTCCACTCGATCACGTCCCAGCGCTCGGTCACGCCATAGGATACGGTCTGGCCGCCGCTCTCGCCGTGACCGCGGCTATCCGGCAAGAGCACGGCGTATCCCTTCTCAAGGAACATTGGGGCCAGGCCAAGAGCCGCGGCGCGCGTGTCGCCGATGCCATGCAGAATCATCACGCAGCCGCTGTTGCCGGAGGCCGGGCGGAGGAACCATGCGACCAGCCGTGGACCGCCCGGCGGGCGCATGGTCACGGTTTCCAAGCCTGGCCGCGCCGCGACCACCCGCCTGACTGGGTGCAGGGCGTTCTCGCACAGTACCGCGCCACCGACTCCGGCCACCGCCGCCGCCCCGGCCACGACACCCGCACCAATCCAAATCAGCGCTTTCCTGGGAAAGCCCACACTCTCCCCTACGAGCCCTTCCGGCCGTATGTTTCCTGCGGTACTCTGTTTAGGTGCCAAACAACGACGCGGACTCTCCGGTGTGGTTGTCCGGAACGGTGGTGACCTTCCTCAACAAGCTTCTGTTCCCGGCTCTGTGGCTGGGCGTTCTGGCAGGCTTGATTCTGGCGGCTCTCATCCGCAACGGCCACATCTCGATTGCTCCCGGCTTTCGCTGGTTCGCCGCGCTGGTTGTCGCCGCCACCGTTTTCATGCTGTGGATCTCGGCGCGCATCCAACGTGTGGGCTACGCGGGCACGGACCTCGTGGTGGCGAACTACTGGCGTGAGACACGCGTTCCCTTCGCGCAAGTGGAGGCGGTGGAGTCCGTCTGGTGGTATCGTCGCCGCATGGTGAAGGTCCGCTTCTCTCCAGCGACGCCGTTTGGCGCGACCGTCTACTACCTCCCCAAGTGGGGCGGTCTGCGCGCCATGTTCAGCTCGCCTGAAGAAGAATTAAGGACCATTCTGTCAAGACCCGTCATCCAATAGGCCAAAGCAGGTGAAGTGCCG
>Ga0265320_10003490_pt1 | contig 10538 bp, 7 predicted proteins | sample 4827metaG_FD_202087 | JGI IMG/M metagenome (GOLD analysis project Ga0265320, IMG submission 202087) | Rhizosphere microbial communities from Carex aquatilis grown in University of Washington, Seatle, WA, United States - 4-8-27 metaG | ecosystem: Host-associated > Plants > Roots > Rhizosphere >...
GCTCTCTGGCGTCACCTTCCGCGGGTAAAGCAGCGCGCCGCCCGGACGCTGCTTGCCGGCGACCACCGCTGTGTAGTTCCCGTCCTCCGGGGTCACGCCGTTGCGCACCATGCCGAGCGGAATCCCCGGCCTCCCGTAATAGGTGTTCAGGAGATCGACAAAAGGCGCTGCCCAGTGGTTGTCCTTGGTGATGGTGACGGCCAGGATGCGGGCCTCGCCCCGGGTCTCGAAAGCGTGGAGTGTCGCCAGGGCGATGGCGTCGTCCACGTCATTGCCCATGTCGGTGTCGAAGATGATGCGCACCGGTTCGCCGCCGGCGGCCGTGGCCACCGCCAGCGCCAGTATCGTCAGGATCCGTGTCATTGTCTCCCGATTATCGCGCGATCCAGCCCGGGGCATCCCAGGCTGGTGCACGACATAGAAGTGGAGCCTGGCGCGGAGGGCAGGCTTGAGCCCGGCTTGAGCCCGCGCGGAACTTCAGTTCCGCCGCCCCGCTGAGCGGGGCTGAAGCCCCGCGCGGGCTGAAGCCCGCCCTCCCGCTTCACTCTGGAGCGCCCTCGCATCCACTTCCATGTCGCGCGCACCCATCCCAGGCGTGCTAGTATAGGCTCTTTTGATGGGTCCGGAAAAATACGGCCGGGTTTCGGCTCCGCTCTTGAGAGCGCTGGCTGGAGTCGAGACCGGGGTGTTAGCGGGCGTGGCCATGTTTGGATGGCTGGCCCTCAGTTCGCTTTTTGACTTTCGTTCGATCTGGACCGCGCCGAACCTGCTCGGCTCGACGCTGAGCGGGCAGGCGACGCTTCAGCGCGGTTTCGGCTGGGCCACGGTCTTGGGCCTGGGCCTGCATCTGGCGGTCTCGGGCCTGATCGGGATGACATTCGGCCTGCTGGTGGGCAACGCCGCGAGGCGCCTTCGGGTGACCTTGCTGGGTATGCTGACCGGGCTGGTCTGGTTCTATTTTTCCCAGGCCCTGTTTCAGAGAAAGCTGGGGGTATTCGTCACATTGTACAGTCCGCCGCGAACCCTGCTGATGGCACACCTGATGTACGGGCTGGTGCTGGGCTGGTTTCCCAGCGGGCTTCGTTCGGTGACCCGGACCTTCCTCGGGGAGCCGGCCGCCCAGATGCCTGAAACGGATGCGACCCCGGGTGCCGTCGAATAGAGTGCATCACCCAAGCGGTCCCCTGAAGTCGAAGTGCTAGAATAAATGATTCAATCTGCGCAGGATGGCGACCGTGAGGTGAAACGCCGTAAGCTGGCGACACGTCTGAATAGGCGCGCAGAGTGGAGAGGAACTGAGTCTGCATGAGGTTTGACAGGCCCGACGGGTGCCTGTGGGTACTCTTCGTTTGCGCGTGCTGCCTGACCGCTAAGGCGCAGTCGCAGCCGTCTCCGCCACAGAAGCCCGACCCACAGCAGCAACAGCAGCAGCAACAGCCGCCGCCGCAGCAGCAGAGTCCCTTCGAAACTGTGCCCCAGGCTGGGGAGAAGGCGCCGGCCCCGGCGCAGAAGACTCCTCCGCCCGAAGGTCAGAAAGCGCCGTTCGAAACTCCCAAGGCGGTAGCCCCGCCGGCCCCTCCCAGCTCGAATGTCATCGAAGCCATCGAGTTCCGCGGCGCACGCCGCGTCCCGCAGGACACTCTGAAGGCGATGATCTTCAGCCGGAAGGGCGACCGATACGACCCCGAGTCTCTCCGCCGCGACTTCATGGCCCTCTGGAACACCGGCCGCTTCGACGACATCCGGATCGAGACCGACCAGGGCACTGCCGGTGTCATCGTCCGCTTCGTGCTGGTCGAGCGGCAGGTGATCCGCTCCATCAAGTACGAGGGAATGAAGTCGGTCACCCTGTCCGAGTTGCTCGACCGCTACAAAGAGCGCAAGGTGGGCCTCACCGTCGAGTCCCAGTACGACCCCAACAAGATCCAGCGCGCCGTGGTGGTCATAAAAGAGTACGAGGCCGAGCGCGGCCGGCAGTATGCGGAAGTCACTCCGGAACTGCGCCAGATCCCGCCCTCGTCCATCGAGCTGACGTTCGTGGTTAACGAAGGGGCCAAGGTGAAAGTGGGCCCCATCGAGTTCACCGGAAACAAGGTCTTCGGCCATCGCCAACTGGTGCGCGTGATGAAGAACCTGCGGCCGATCGGGATCCCACACTCCATCCTGTTCGAGGACCTGTTCGCGAAAACCTACGACCTCGCCAAGCTGGAAGAGGACAAGTCCCGTATCCAGGACTTCTATCAGACCAAGGGTTACTTCGCCGCCCGCATGCTGGAGCAGAAAGTGACCTTGCGCAACACCACCCCGGGCTGGTTCCGGATACCGTTTATTTACACGCCCAAGCCAGGGATCGACGCCGACATCACCCTGCCGATTGAGGAGGGCCAGCTCTATCGCCTGCGCAACGTGAACTACGTGGGTGTGAAGCTATTCCGCGTGCCCGAAAGCCTGACCGGGCCGATGTTCAGGATGAAGGCCGGCGACGTGTTTTCCACCGAGAAGCTGCGCAAAGGCATGGAGAACCTGCGCGACCTTTACGGCAGCTTCGGCTACATCGACTTCGTCCCCGAACCGCTTCCCGAGACGGTGCCGGGCACCAACCAGATCGATCTGACCATCACCGCCGACGAGGGCAAGCAGTTCTACGTCCGCCGCATCGATTTCCAGGGCAACACCACCACCCGCGACAAAGTGATCCGCCGCGAAATCCTGATCGACGAGGGCGATCTGTTCAACTCCAAGATGTGGGAGATGAGCATCCTGCGCCTCAACCAGTTGGGATATTTCGAGATCCTCAAGAAAGAGGACGCGGCGCAGATCACCCGCAACCCGCAGTCGAATACCGTCGATCTCACGCTGAAGGTGAGGGAGCGCGGTAAGAACACCATCGGCCTCACGGGAGGCGTGTCGGGCATCGCCGGAAGCTTCGTCGGGCTCAATTACTCGACCAACAACTTCCTGGGCCTGGGCGAGACGCTCTCCGTCGAGTCGCAGTTGGGAACGCGCATCCGGAACGTGACGTTCGGCTTCACCGAGCCCTATTTCCTCGATCGCCCCATACAGACGGGCTTCACCGTCACCATCCAGCGGTTCAATTACGATCAGGGCCGCGAAGCGTCGATCCTTTACGGGCAGAACCTGATCCCGCTGTTCCAGGCCGAGGGTTCGCAGAACCTGCTGAATTACATCTCCGACACCGTAGGCTTCACGGTATTCGCGAGTTACCCCCTGCGGCGAAGCTTCTCCCGTCTCGGGATCAGTTACGGGTACAGCGTGAGTTCCTATACGCCCCTGACAACCGCGGCGACGACGTACTTCGACTATTCCACCTTCTCGGGCACTCTGAGCGGACCAAACCAGTTGACGGGCATCCGGACGAGTTCGATCACCCCTTCGTACTCGTACAACTCGATCGACAATCCTATGACGCCGTCGCACGGACACAGCCTGTCGGTCTCCGGCTCCGTTGCCGGGACCTATCTGGGTGGCAACGTCAACACCATCCAGCCGTCGATTCAGTTCACCTACTTCCACCCCGCCCTGAAGAAGGGGCACGTGTTCGGATTGCGATTGCTGGGCACGATGATTTCCGGCTACGGCGGCAAATCGGCGCCGCCCTTCAACCGCTACTACATCGGCGGGGAGCAGGACGTGCGCGGGTTCGAGATCTGGGGCATCAGTCCAATCGCTTTCATCCCCAGCGCGGCCACGGTCAACGTGTTGAACGCCGACGGTTCCCAGCGCTTGCAGAAGGCCTTCGACTCTTCCGGCAACGTCACTTACACGAACGCCACCATGACCATCCCGGTCTATCAGGCGATTGCCATCGGCGGAGATACCCAGGCCATCAGCAACTTGGAGTACCGCATCCCGATCTTCGGCCCCGTGACGCTGGCCGCCTTCTTCGATGCGGGATGGGATCGGGTGACCTTGCCCTCGCAGCTCACCATTGCCAAATCGCGCCTGGACCAGTTGAACGGCGAGTTTCCCTGGGCGGGGTTCACCAACGAAATCAAGATCGCCCCAGGCACGCAGAAGCTCCGGACCTCAACCGGCCTCGAGCTCCAGGTGGTCCTGCCTGTGGTCAACGCGCCGTTCCGCATCTACTACGCATACAACCCGTCGATCTACAACGGGCCAGTGCAGCAGCCGATCGTCGTAGACCGTTCGATGTTCCCGAATTCAGCCAGTTTCGCGAACGCGGTAGGCACCATCGGCAGCGGATATAACTACCCGGACCGGCGGACCCAGTTCCGCTTCACCATCGGACGGACGTTCTAGTGTGCTCTCGACCGAACCGCCACCGTCAGGGAGCGGACGGCTGACGTGACACAAGGGGCCCGCCCCCACAGTAGTGACGCTGTGCTAACATCAAGACTTTGAAGGAGTTGATCTCGTGACGAAAAGCGTGTTTCGAGCGCCCCTGCTGGCGCTGGGTTTCGGAGTTCTGGCCTTCGGCCAGGCAGCCGCGCCGCCCACTAAGGTTGGCATTCTCAATATTCAGCAAGCGATCGCCCAGACCAAAGACGGGCAGAAGGCCGCTGGCGAACTCACTGTCAAGTACGACCCGAAGAAAAAGGAACTGGAACAGAAGCAGGCCGAGGTGTCGCAACTCGAGCAGCAATACCGCTCCGGGACCAACACCATGTCGGACGAGGCGCGGCAGAAGCTGGCGCGGGACATCGAACAGCGTCGCAAGCAGTTGCAGCGCGACACCGACGATGCGCAGGCGGAGCTGCAGCAGGACCAGGACCGCGTGCTCCAGGCTCTCGGCCAGAAGATCATGGTGGTGGTGGATCGCTACGCCGGCGAGCACGGGTTCGCGCTCATCCTGGACGTAAGCTCGCCCCAGACGCCGGTTCTCTTCGCGTCCAACTCGATCGATATCACGCGCGAAATCGTCACGCTGTACGATCAGGCTCAGAGCGCCGGCCCGGCAGCGGCTGCGCCGGCGGCGCCGAAGGCCGCACCGGCGCCGAAGCCCGCGACCCCCACGAAGTAAGCTGGCTTCAGCGCAATGCCGGATGCGGGTCTGGAGACCCGCTGCAGGACTGGAGTCCTGCCCCACAACTAAACTAAGTGGCTCGGGGCTTCAGCAGACGGGGTTTGTACCTGCGCCACAAGAGATACCCGATCAGGGTCTTCCCGTCGATGATGCGGCGGGCCTGGATCATGCGGTCCAGGTCCTTCTGCGTGAACCAGCGGCATTCGATCCGCTCGTCCTCCATGGGAGTCGCCTGGCCCGCGGTAAGTCCGGTGGCCAGGTAAATCGTCATCGTCTCGGAGACATACCCCGGGCTCGCATAGTAAGTGACTAGCTTCTGCCACGTGCGCGCCCGATAGCCGGTCTCCTCGATCAGCTCGCGCTTGGCCGCGGCCAGAACCTTCTCGCCTTCGTCCACCCGCCCGGCCGGGAGCTCCCACAGCGACGCGCCCGCCGCCAGGCGGAATTGCCGCACCAGCAGCACCCGGCCCTTCTCGTCGACAGGCATCATCACGGCCGAAGGGCCGTGGCGCACGATGGCTCGCTTGATCCGCAGGCCGCCCGGCTCGAGCGCCTGCTCCTCGTTCACCGAAAAGATCGAGTTCTTGTAGCGCGTTTTCGAGGACAGCAGTTTCATCAGTCCGCCTTCACGATGGATACTTTGCCGAAGGTCTCGAGCTGCTTCGAGATCTTCGAGGCGTCGCCCACGGCGACCACCACGACGGCGTCGGGGCTGATGTACCTGGCCGCGGCGGCGCGGATCGCGGCCGCATCGACGGCCCGCACGTGCGCGGTGTATTTCTCGAGATAGTCCAATGGCAACCCCAGCAGCTTGACGGCGGCAAGCTGGCTCGCCAGGCCGTCCTGCGTTTCAAGGCGGATGACAAACACGCCGCTGAGGTAGTTCTTCGCGGTGGCCAGTTCGTCCGCCGAGACGTCCTTGGCGGCGATCTCGCGCATCTCGGCCAGCAGGGCCTGGATCGCGGGAACCAGCACCTCGTTGCGCACCTGCGTGGCCACGGAGAACGTGCCGGAATCCTTCAGCGGCATGGCCGCGCTATGCACGTCGTAAGCGTAGCCCATCTTCTCGCGGATGTTGGCGAAGATGCGGGAACTGGCGCCGCCGCCAAGGATGGTGTTGGCCACCAGCAGCGGGAAGTAATCCGCATCCGTGCGGGTCACGGCCAGCCGGCCAATGCGCAGATCCGCCTGCACGGACCCGGGGCGATCCACCAGCGTGATCGACTTGCCGGGCGCCGGGAACTTCGCCGCTGGAGCCGCCGGCGTCTCCTTACGCGCCCAGTCGCCGAAACGCGCCTGGATGAGATCGAGCGTCTGTTTGCGTTCCGGAAGCGCGCCCAGCAGCACCAGCACCGCGTTGGCCGGAGCCAGGTACCGGTCGCGGAAGGCCGCCAGGGCGGCGCGATCCAGACGGTCGATCGATTCCGGCGTGGGGTCCTGCCGCGAGTAGGGATGCGGACTGAAGACGATCTCGGAGAACTTCTCGTCCGCCAGGTAGCCCGCGTCGGCCCGCTGCGCCAGCAGTTCCTGCTTGCGGTTCTGCTTGCGTAGGGCCACCTCGTCCTCGGGGAAGTTGGCGTTGCGCGCGACGTCGGCCATGAGGTCGAGCATCCGCGGCAGGTTCTCCGAGAGCGCGCTGGCCGCCAGCACCATCGAATCCGCGGAGGAGTCCGCGTGCACGCTTCCGCCAATGGAGGCCGCCTCTTCGGCGATCTGACGCGACGTGCGGTGGGTGGTTCCTTCGGTGAGCAGCGCGCCTGCGGTCTCGGAAAGGCCGCGCAGCTCCGCCGGATCGTACTTCGCCCCGGCCTCGAAGCCCAGCCGGGCGGTCACCATCGGGAAGCGTTTGTCTTCGACCAGCAGGACCGTCAATCCGTTCGGCAGCCGGGTCTCGAAAACGGGAGGAAGCTTGAAGACCGGCAATTCGGGAGTCTGAGGAGGCTTCGTTCTATCCATTGTTTGACCTTGCATCTCCGCCAGCAGCAAAATCGCGCTCGCAACCATCAGGGAGCCGCGCACTTCAGTACTCCCCGTCCGCGGCGGAGCCGTCGGGCGCGTGCTCCTCGCCCGAGGGCACGATGTCGAGCACGGTCCGCTTCGCCGGATCGAGGTACTTCTTTGCAACGGCCTGTATCTGAGCGGGCGTGACCGCCAGAAACTCGTCCATCTCCGTGTTGATGTAATCGGGATTCCCGTCCAGCAGCTCGAACTTGCCGAGCAGCGTGGCGCGATTGTGCGAGCTCTGCAGCTGCCTCAGGCGCGCCGACCGGAAATACGTTCTGGCGCGCTCCAGTTCCTTCGGATCCACGCCCTCGCGCACGATCTTTCCGATCTCCTCCTCCACCTGCTGGACGATTTGTTCGCCCTTGAAGGCGGGGTTGTAGAGCATCATCATGGCGTACTGCCCGGGGTCCATGTAATCGGTGGCGCTCGCGAAGGGCCAGCCCAGATTGGCCTCGTACTGGATCACCGACTTCTTTCCTTTGACCAGGTTCAGCTGGAAGCGCGAACTGTCGCCGCCGGTTAGCAGAAAGTCGAGCATCACAAGCGCGTTGTAGTCTGGCGTGCGCCGGCCGGGTCCAGGATAGCCGATCAGGACAGCCGGGACGCGCGCCAGCTTGTCCTTGTACTCCTCGGTGCGCGGCGCGGTCTGCGGAGGCTCGGTCATATCCGGCACCGTGGGCAGCGGCTTAGCCGGCATGTCGCCGAAATACTCTTCCACCAGCTTCTTTGCCTCGGGAACCTGCAAGTCTCCCGAGAGCACCAGCACCGCGTTGTTGGGCACGTAGTGGCTATGAAAGAAACGGGCGACATCATCCACCGTGGAGGCGTTCAGGTCTTCGAACGACCCGATCAGCGAGTGCGAGTTCTGCCAGTTGCGGTAGGAAAGCTCGGGCCAGCGATCCACGATCGCCGTGGCGTAAGGCTGGTTGTCGAAGGATAGCCGCCGCTCCTGCTTCACCGCCTCTTTCTGGTTGTCGAGGTTGTCCTTGTTGATGGCCAGCGCGCGCATGCGGTCCGATTCCAGCCACAGCCCGACCGCCAGCTTGTTCGACGGCAGAACCTCGAAGTAGTCGGTGTAGTCGGGGTGTGTGGAACCGTTGAGCGATCCGCCATTCGATTCCACCATCCGGAAATGCGTTCCCTTGGGGGCGTTCTCGGACCCCTGAAACATCATGTGTTCGAACAGATGGGCGAAGCCGGTGCGGCCCTTCTCCTCCACGCGCGCGCCCACGCCGTAGACGATGTAGACCGTAACCACAGGCACGGAACTGTCCGGCGACAGGATCACGCGCAGTCCGTTCTTCAGCTTGTATTTCTCAATCGGGATGCGAAACTCGGACGCACCCGAAACAGCGGCGGCCACACACAACGCGGCCAGGTAGAAGAATAGAATTCTCATAGCGAATGAACCCAGCAGAGCTTCTCATCGTCCCAGAAGCTGCTGGAACTCTTTTAATCGTAGCGTATTGATTACATCGGACGCTTCAAGCCAGCCTCGCCGCGCCATGGTGACGCCGTACCGCATATTGAGCAGGTGCTTCGGGTGATGGGCGTCCGTCGAAATGACGAACCGGACGCCGCGGGCCTTGGCCTGCCGCAGCAGCGTGTCGTGCAGATCGAGCCGCTCGGGGCTGGCGTTGATCTCCATCGCTACTTTCCGGCGGGCGGCTTCGGAGGCCACGCGGTCGAAATCGAAGGGGAACGCGTCGCGCACCAGCAGCAGGCGACCGGTGGGGTGCCCGAGCGCGCGTATGTGCGGGCACTCGAGCGCGCGCAGCAGGCGGTCGGTCATCTCGGCCGCCTCCTGGTTCATGTAGCTGTGTACGCTGCCGATGACGAAATCGAGTTCGGCCAGCGCGTCGTCCGTCAGGTCCATCGTGCCGTCCTTGCGGATGTCGCATTCAATGCCGGAGAACACGCGTATCCCGAGACCGCTCTGGTCCATCTCGCGCACGCGGCGGGCGAAGGCGACCACTCGCGCTTCGTCGAGGCCGTTGGCCATGGCGAGCGCCTGGGAATGGTCGGTGACGGCGATGTATTCGTAGCCGAGCTCGCGCGCCGCCCCGGCCATCTCTTCGAGCGTGGCGCGGCCGTCGGTCTCGGTGGTGTGCATGTGCAGGTCGCCGCGGATATCGGACCGCTCCACCAGGTGGGGCAGCCGGCCCTCAGCGGCCGCATCGATCTCCCCCTGGTTCTCGCGCAGCTCGGGCGGAATCCATGCCAGACCGAGTTTCTGGTAGACATCCTCCTCGGTTTCCCCGGCTACCTTGGCCCCGCCTTCGAGTTGGAACAGGCCGTATTCGCTGAGCGTGTAGCCCATCTTGAGGCACCGGCCGCGGAGCGTGATGTTGTGTTCCTTGCTGCCGGTGAAGTACAGCATCGCCGCGCCGAAGCTGTCGGTGGGCAGCGCGCGCACGTCCACCTGGATCGATTGCAGACCCACCTTCGCGCTGGCCTTGTTCGGCCCCTTTCCGAGGACCTCGCTGACCCGCGGATTCGCCACAAACCGGTCCAGCGCGGCTTCGGGGGCGGGGCCGGTGACCAGCAGATCGAGGTCGCCCACCGTCTCCTTCCCGCGCCGCAGGCTGCCGGCGGGCGTCACCTTCTCCACACCGGGAGTGTCGGCGAGGTAGGCGACCAGTTCGGTAGCGAGCTCGTCCGCGAAACTCAGCAGGAAGCGGCCGCTGCGACGGCGGTATTGGGCGATGGACCGCAGCACCTTCTCTTCGAGCTTGGCGCCCAGGCGCGGAAGCAACCGCAGCTTCTGTTCCTGGCAGATGCGCTCGAGGTCGTCGATCGTGCTGACGCGATAGTGGTTCCAGAGCAGCGCGATGGTCTTCGGGCCCAGTCCCTGGATCTTCAGGAGCTCGAGCGCCGTCGGCGGGTACTTTGTGAGCAGCAGGTCGCGGCGTTCGAACGAACCTCGCGCGAGGATTTCGTCTATGGCGCCGGCGAGTCCTTTCCCGATGCCCGGAATCTCGGTTAGCTTGCGCTTCTCGTCTTTGGCGACGTCTTCAATGCGCTCGGTATAGCTCTCGATGACGGAGGCGCCGTTGCGGTAACTGCGGATGCGGAACGAGTCCTCCGCGGCGATCTCCATGAGATCCGCGGTCTCGGAGAGCAAGCGCGCGATCTCCCGGTTCTCCATGCTCCGATTCTCGCACTCTGCCCGCGTGCCTCAGGCAGGTCAGCGGGCCGCCCCACCCCGCACCGGCGCCGCTCCGCCCCCACTTCGGCCCAAACATTTTTTACAAACTTTGATATCCGCTTCTCCAAAATCGTGCTACCGTAGTGTGGCCCAAATGGAGGGGAAGATGCCCGGCACGGTGAAAGAGGCGCTCGCGCCCGCGAGGACGGAGCAATACCAGCGGCTGATCCAGAGCAAGATACACGACGTTCGCCAAGGGCTATCCGCCAGGCGGGCGGCCGAATTCGTGCAGCGGCCCGAAGAGCCGCTCGATTTCGGCGACTGGTGCCAGAAGAGCCACGACGAATGGCTTTTCGTGAACCAGAACCGGCTCGAGACCGC
>Ga0265320_10003492_pt1 | contig 10538 bp, 9 predicted proteins | sample 4827metaG_FD_202087 | JGI IMG/M metagenome (GOLD analysis project Ga0265320, IMG submission 202087) | Rhizosphere microbial communities from Carex aquatilis grown in University of Washington, Seatle, WA, United States - 4-8-27 metaG | ecosystem: Host-associated > Plants > Roots > Rhizosphere >...
CGACATTAAGGTGTCGCCGTAATCCTCGAGGAAGCGCGGCACGTCGAAGATGTCGATGTTCAGGCTTTGCGCCATGGTCTCCAGACGCTGGCGGGCCTTCTTGATGTCGGGATCGCGGAACAGCTTCAGCAAATCGTCGTAGCTGTTGATCTGCACGTCCTCGTCCGAATAGATCATCTTCATCAGCGGACGGGTGAACATGATCATGTAGCGGGTGAGCTCGGCCGATTTTTCCGGCGACAGCTTCAAGGCCGCGTAGTCGTTCACCGGGATGCCGTGCTCGCGCAGGGAGATGCGCAAGCTGTACACGTCGTAGCTGGGCAGCAGCGCCAGACGGCGCAGGATGCCGAGATCGGGGTGGATCTGCTCGGTCGGCCAGCCGAACATGGCGGGCAACGATTCCACGTCCACCTGGCCGGAGCCGGTCTGGACGTCGGAAAACAGCTCGACCGCGCTGCGCAGCCGCACGTTCTTGATCAGCTTGGCGCTCTGCAGAGCAGGAGTCTGAAGCGGGATGATGGACAGCGGCAGCACAAACATGGAATCCATGTCGCTGTCGTTGATCGGTTTCAATCCGTCGTCGTCTACCATAACTGCTCTCGGCCCCCAACCCGAGGGCTCATTGTGCCTGCTTTGCCGCCGATCGCAATGGGGAACATGCGTCCAATTCCGTCAGAATGCATCACTTACATGAGGATTTGATGATATTTGTCGTGTATCCTCTTGCCTTGATGCGTCGTTTCCTTGGGGGGAAAGCTGCCGTGCCTGCCAGAACGCCTATCCGCTCCGCCATAGTCGCGCTTATGCTGCTTTGCATGGGGGCGGAGCCGGCGGCGGCCCAGGACATCCGCTTCTTCCAGATCGGCACCGGCCCGACCGGCGAGACCCGCTTCGCCTTCGGCGGCCTGATCGCCAACGCCATCAGCAATCCCCCCGGTTCGCGCGAGTGCGACAAGGGCGGCTCGTGCGGGGTGCCCGGCCTGGTGGCGGTGGCCAAGTCCACCGGCGGCGCCATCGCCAATATCGACGCCATCGCGGCGAAAAGGCTCGACGCCGCCCTGGTTCAGTCCGACATCGCCTATTGGGCCTATCACGGCACCGGCATCTACAAGGGCAAGGGCGCGGTGCAGAACCTGCGGGCCATCGCCATGCTCTATCCGGAAAGCCTGCATCTGGTGGCCAGGAAGGATGCCAAGATTCACTCGGTCAAGGACCTGAAGGGCAAGCGGGTGTCCCTGGGCGACAAGGATTCCGGCGAACTGGTCCACGGCCGCCTGCTGCTCACTGCCTTTGGCATGACCGAGGGCCAGATCAAGCAAAGCTTCCTGAAGCCCGGCCCCGCCGCCGACGCGCTTGCCGCCGGCCAGCTGGACGCCATGCTGGTGGTGGACGGCGTGCCGGTGCCCATCGTCGCCGAACTGGCCCAGCGCGCCGATATCGTGCTGGTGCCGCTGGCCGGGCCGGAAGTGGACAAGATGCGCGCCACCTATCCCTTCTTCTCCGCCTCGTCCATTCCCGCCGACACCTATCGCGGCACCGACGCCGACGTGAAGACCCTGGACGTGGGCGTGGTGCTGGTCACCGGGGCCGAGCGGCCCAACGACCTGATCTATGGCGTCACCCGCGCCCTGTGGCATCCCAGCACCCAGAAGCTGCTGACCGAAAGCCATCCACGCGGCAAGCTGGTCAACCTGTCGGCGGCGGGGCTGGACAAGCTGGGCATCCAGTTGCACGGCGGCGCCTCGGCCTATTATTTCGATGCCGGCGTGACGCACTGACCCCATCTTGGGCTATCGCCCGAGCCCATCCGGTATGAATTGCAGGGCATGACCGCCCGTACTATCTTGACCCCCATGAGCGAGACCCCCGCCCCCACGCCTTATCGCGTCCTGGCCCGCAAGTACCGGCCGACCGACTTCGCCGGTCTGATCGGGCAGGAAGCCATGGTCCGCACCCTGTCCAACGCCATCAAGACCGGGCGCCTCGCCCATGCCTTCGTGCTGACCGGGGTGCGCGGCGTGGGCAAGACCACCACGGCCCGCATCATCGCCCGCGCGCTCAACTGCGTCGGCCCGGACGGCAAGGGCGGCCCGACCATCGATCCCTGCGGCCAGTGCGAACATTGCCGCGCCATCGCCGAGGACCGTCACGTCGACATCCTGGAGATGGACGCCGCCAGCCGTACCGGCGTCAACGACATCCGCGAGATCATCGAGGGCGTGCGCTACCGCCCCACCTCGGCGCGCTTCAAGGTCTACATCATCGACGAGGTCCACATGCTGTCCACGGCGGCGTTCAACGCGCTGCTGAAGACGCTGGAGGAGCCGCCGGAACACGTGAAGTTCGTCTTCGCCACCACCGAGATCCGCAAGATTCCCGTCACCGTGCTGTCGCGCTGCCAGCGCTTCGACCTGCGCCGGGTCGAGATGGACGTGCTGTCCAGGCACTTCGAGGGCATCGCCGCCAAGGAAAACGCCGAGATCGAGCCGGCGGCGCTGAAGCTGATCGCGCGGGCCGCCGACGGTTCGGTGCGCGACGGCCTGTCGCTGCTGGACCAGGCCATCAGCCACGGCGCCGGCAAGGTCGACGAGGCCCAGGTGCGCGACATGCTGGGTCTGGCCGACCGCGCCCGCGTCTTCGACCTGCTGGACGCCATCATGAAGGGCGAGGTCCCCGCCGCTCTGGACCAGATCACCGACCAGTACGCCGCCGGCGCCGACCCGGCGGTGGTGCTGCAGGACATGCTGGAACTGGTCCACTGGCTGACCCGCCTGAAGGTCACCCCCGACGCCGCCGACCAGTTGGGCGCCTCGGAGACCGAGCGGGTCAAGGGCGCCGAAATGGCCAAGACCCTGTCCCTGGCGGCGCTTACCCGCGCCTGGCAGATGCTGCTGAAGGGATTGGGCGAGACGCGGGCCGCCCCCAACCCGTTGCAGGCCGCCGAGATGGCGGTGGTGCGCCTCGCCTATGCCGCCGAGCTGCCCACCCCGGCCGAACTGGTCGAGCAACTGCGCGCCAACCCGCCGCCGCCGCCCGCTCCACGCGGCCCCGGCGGTGGTGGGGGTGGCGGTGGTGGCTTCGGCGGCGGCGGTCCCGCCGATGCCGTTTCCGGCCATCATGTGGGCGGCGGCCCGGTGCACGGCCCGGCCACCGCGCTCAAGCTCGAACCGGCACCGGTCGCCCAGACCGTGACCCTGCCCGCCATGCCCGCCGATTTCGCGGCCACGGTGGCGCTGTTCTCCGAGCGGCGCGAGGGCCTGATCGCCGTACAACTGCGCACCCAGGTCAATCCCGTGTCCTTCGCCGCCGGCCGTATCGAGTGGCGGCAGAACAGCAGCGTCGGCTCGGACCTCGCCCCCAAGGTGGCGCGGATGCTGTCGGAATGGACCGGACGCCGCTGGACGGTGTCGGTCAATTCCACCGACCCGGCCCAGCCGACCCTGGCCGAGCAGGAGGCCAACGCCGAACTGCGCCGCCGCGCCGACGCCGCCGAACATCCCTTGGTCAAGGCGGTACTGGCCGCCTTCCCCGACGCCACCATCGAGGCGGTCCGCGACCTAGGGAGCGAGGAACTGCCCGAGCCCCCGCCGCCCGAAGACCCGGAAAGCGTCCTGGACGACGAAATGATCCCTGGAGAGGAAGATCTATGAAGAACCTTGGCAACCTGATGAAGCAGGCCCAGCAGATGCAGTCCAAGATGGCCGAGATGCAGGCCACCATGGCCGAGATGGAGGTTACCGGCTCGTCCGGGGCCGGCATGCTGCAGGTGACGCTCAACGGCAAGTACGAGCTGAAGAAGGTCAAGATCGACCCGTCCCTGGTCGATCCCAACGACGTCGAGGTGCTCGAGGACCTGCTGCTGGCCGCCTTCAACGACGCCAAGACCAAGGCCGAGACCGCCATGGCCGACGAGATGGCCAAGCTGACCGGCGGGCTGAACCTGCCGGCTGGCTTCAAGCTGCCGTTCTGATCCCGGCATAGTTCCGCCTCCGCAATGGTCGGCCCCGAGATCGAACGCCTGATACAACTTCTTTCGCGGTTGCCGGGGCTGGGCCCGCGCTCGGCCCGGCGCGCCGCGCTGAGGTTGGTGGAGAAGCGGGAATCCCTGCTGGTGCCGCTGGGCCAGGCCATGGCCGAGGCCGCCGCCAAGGTGCGGACCTGCTCGGTGTGCGGCAATTTCGACACCATCGATCCCTGCGCCATCTGCGCCGATCACCGGCGCGACCCGTCGCTGCTCTGCGTGGTCGAGGACGTGGCCGGGCTGTGGGCCATGGAGCGCACCGGCAGCTTCAAGGGCCGCTATGCCGTCCTCGGCGGCCTGCTCTCGGCCCTGGACGGCATCGGCCCGGAGGATTTGGGCATCGAATCCCTGGTGGCCCGCGCCCTTGCCCCCGCCGTCACCGAGGTGATCCTCGCCACCCCCGCCACGGTGGAGGGCCAGACCACCGCTCATTACGTGGCCGAGCGCCTGGCCCAGTGCAACGTCACCGTCTCGGGCCTCGCCCACGGCGTGCCGGTGGGCGGCGAACTGGACCACCTGGACGACGGCACCATCACCGCCGCGCTCAGGGCGCGGCGGGCATTCTGATCAAATGGCCGAGCCGGATCGCCTGCCGCCACCGCCCTTCTGACGTACCCGCTACTCCCGCTCGGAAGGAACGGGAGGCGAGTGGTCGGATTCGGCATTGGGGCTGGATTGCCGAACTGAACCAATGGCTGCGGGTGGTAACGCTCGACGACGGAATAACGGTGCATAACGCTATGCTGGACAGGGACTTCTTGCCATGACAAGCCCTTCGCCGGTCATCTACGACCCTTCAACCGACAGCATGTACATCACGCTGCGTGAAGGACGGGTCGCCCATACCGTCGCCCATGACGACCGCGATTTCGCCGTCGATATGGGGGAAGACGGCGAACCCATGGGCTATGACATCCAATTTGCCAGCCGCCATCCCGACGTCATCGCCGAAGCCCTTCAACTCCTTCAGCGGGATGGTCTGCGGGCCGCTTAACCGCGGCCTCGCTCGCGTTCATGCTAAGGGCCGGAAGTTGAATTCCCCCGTCACCCCGCCGCCCCGGCCTCCATGATCCAGGCCTGCATGGCCGGATGGGCCATGATGGTGTCGCAATAGGCGTCGGACACCGGCCCCACCGGCAGGTTGTAGGTGCGGAAGCGGGTGACGACGGGAGCATACATGGCGTCGGCATTGGTGAAGGCGCCGAACAGATAAGGCCCGCCCTGGCCGAAGCGGTCGCGGCACTCGGTCCAGATGGCGTCGATGCGGGCCACGTCGGCCTTCACGTCGTCGGGGATTTCCGCCAGCCTCTGATCCTCCACCACGTCCATGGGGCAGACCGAGCGCAACGGCACGAAGCCGGCATGCATCTCGGCCGAGACCGAGCGGGCCAGGGCGCGGGCCTCGCGGTCCTTGGGCCACAGCCCGGCCTCGGGGAAGCGTTCGGCCAGATATTCGCAAATGGCCAGCGTGTCCCAGACCTTGATGCCGTCATCGTCGAGCAGGGGAACCTTGCCCGACGGCGACAGTTCCAGAATCTTCGCCTTGGTATCGGGCTGGCGCAGTTCGATCCGCACCTGACGGAACGGGGCACCGGTGGCCGCCAGCGCCATCCAGGCCCTGAGCGACCAGGAGGACCAGCGCTTGGTGCCGACGACGAGGGTAAGAGACATGACGCTTCCCAAACCGTGGATGGTCACCGATCATGGAAGCAAGCGTGCGGCGTCTTCAACAGGGAATTTAAGGAGGAACGGGTGCTGGAGCAACTGGTCGAGGCCGACGATGGGGCGACGGATCTGATCGCCTTGCGCAAGGGCGAGTTGTCCGCATGGCTGGACAGCCAGCCCGAATCCGTGCGCCAGTGGGTGCAACAGACCGGCTTCAAGGCCGAGCCCGGCGCAATCTGCCTGCTGCCCGGCGAAGGCGGCGCCCTGGCCGGCGCGCTGGCCGGGCTGTCCGACGAGGATGATCCCTGGGCCTTCGCCCATTTCCCGCCCAAGCTGCCCGCCACCCGGACCTTTCGCCTGACCACGCCGCTACCCGCCATCCAGGCCGAGCGGGCCGCCCTGGCCTGGGCGCTGGCCGCCTATGCCTTCGACCGCTACAAGGCGCGCAAGGGCAAGGAATCGCCCCGCCTGGTGTGGCCGGCGGGGGCCGACCGCGCCCGGGTCGAGCGTAACGCCGAGGCCGTCGCCCTGGTGCGCGACCTGATCAACACCCCGGCCGCCGACATGGGGCCGGCGGAATTGGCCGCCGCCGCCGACGCCCTGGCGGCGCGCTTCGGCGCCACGTGCCGGGTGATCGTCGGCGACGGGCTGCTGGCCGAGAACTACCCCGCCATCCATGCGGTGGGACGCGGTGCCGCCCAGGGCCGGCGCCCCCGCCTGATCGACCTCGCCTGGGGCGACGAGCGCGCCCCCAAGGTGACCCTGGTGGGCAAGGGCGTGTGCTTCGACACCGGCGGACTGGATTTGAAGCCGTCCTCCAACATGAAGCTGATGAAGAAGGACATGGGCGGCGCCGCCCATGTGCTGGGGCTGGCCTCCATGATCATGGCCGCCGGGCTGAAGCTGCGGCTGCGCGTGCTGATTCCGGCGGTGGAGAATTCCGTCTCGGGCGAATCCATGCGGCCGCTGGACGTGCTCGCCACCCGCAAGGGCCTGTCGGTCGAGGTGGGCAACACCGACGCCGAGGGCCGCCTGATCCTGTGCGACGCCCTGGCCGAGGCGGCGGCCGAGAAGCCCGCCCTGCTCATCGACGTCGCCACCCTGACCGGGGCGGCGCGCAGCGCGCTGGGCACCGACCTGCCTGCCCTGTTCAGCAACAACGACCTGCTGGCCGCCGACCTGCTGCGCAACGGCAAGGCCGAGGGCGAGCCGCTGTGGCGGCTGCCCCTGCACAAGCCCTATCGCCGCATGATCGATTCCAAGGTGGCCGACCTGACCAACGCCTCGGATTCCCCCCATGCCGGGGCCATCACCGCCGCCCTGTTCCTGCAGGAATTCGTCGAGCCGGACATCGCCTGGGCCCATCTGGACATCATGGCCTGGAACGGGGCGGGCCGACCCGGCCGGCCCGAGGGCGGCGAGGCCCTGGCGCTGAAAGCCCTGTTCGCCACCATCGCCCAGCGGGTGCCCGCCTGACGCCAAATCCCGATGGGCAGAACTCATCGGGATTTGGCCAGGCCCAAGGGGCCGCGCGTCTTATGGCGCGGGAGGCACGGGCGCACAGCGCCCGCCCGCCGCTTGAGGGCGGTCCCGGTATCACCGGGACGTGATAGAAGACAGGACTTTACAGGGGACACGAATCCTTCCATGAGTCATCCCTATCCAAGGGGACAGATGACTTGATCGATATCCGGCCGGTTCTCTTCGTCAACGGCTTCCTGCTGCTGGTGCTGGCTGCGGCCATGGGCATTCCGGCACTGGTCGACCTGTCGGCCGGCGACGTGGACTGGAAGGTCTTCGCGGTATCAAGCATGGTCACCGCCTTTTCGGCCATGGCCCTGATCTTCGGCACCCGCAGCAAGGGACGGCCCTCGCTGTCGGCGCGGCAGGCCTTCATGCTGACCACGCTGGCCTGGATCAGCACGGCGGCCTTCGCGGCGCTCCCCTTCGCCTTCAGCAATCTGCACCTGTCGCCCACCGACGCGGTGTTCGAGGCCATGAGCGGCCTGACCACCACCGGGGCCACGGTGATCATCGGCCTCGACCACGCCCCGCGCGGCGTCCTGATCTGGCGGGCGCTGCTCAACTGGCTGGGCGGCGAGGGCATCATCATCATGGCGGTGGCCATCCTGCCCCTGCTGCGCATCGGCGGCATGCAGGTCTTCCGCATGGAGACCTCGGACAAGACCGACACCATCAAGCCGCGCATCACCCAGGTGGCGACCTCCATCACCCTGGTCTACGTGGTGTTCACCGTGCTGGCCGCCCTGGGCTTCTGGGCGGCGGGCATGGGCCGCTTCGACGCCGTCTGTCACGCCATGGCCGCGATCTCCACCGGCGGCTTCTCCACCTCGGACACCAAGCTGGCCCATTGGAGCACCGCCGTGCAGTGGGTGGCGGTCTTCGCCATGATGGTGGGAGGCTCCAGCTTCGTGCTGTGGACCGGCCCGTGGCGCCGGGGCCGGCCGCGCATCATCGACGACGCCCAGGCCCACTGGTACCTGATGTTCATCGGCACCGCCGCCGGCGTGATGGCGCTGTGGCAATGGGCGGTCAACGACATGAGCCTCGGCATCGCGGTGCGCCACGCCACCTTCAACGTGGTGTCCACCGTCACCACCACCGGCTTCGTCTCCACCGATTACGGCGCCTGGGGCGGCTTCGCCCACGTGGTGTTCTTCATCCTGGTGTTCATCGGCGGCTGCACCGGCTCGACCGCCGGCGGGGTGAAGATCTTCCGCTGGGAATTGCTGTTCGCCCTGGCCGGCATCCATTTGAAGCGCCTGCTGCACCCGCACGGTGTCTTCGTCATTCACTACAACCAGCGCCCCATCGCCCCCGCCATCCTGGATTCGGTGCAGGGCTTCGTGGTGATGTATTTCTTCACCTTCGCGCTGTTCGCCCTGGCGCTCAGCATGGTGGGCGTGGACTTCCTGACGGCGCTGTCGGGCTCGGCCGCCGCCCTGGCCAATGCCGGACCGGGAATCGGCGAGGTGATCGGTCCGTTCGGCAGCTATCGCCCGCTGCCCGATGCCGCCAAATGGATTCTGGCCGCCGAAATGATGCTGGGCCGTCTGGAACTGTTCACCGTGGCGGTGCTGTTCTCACGCAGCTATTGGCGGGAGTAGCGGCACCATGATCGACCTCCGCCCCGTCCTTTCCACCATCGGCGCCCTGGTCTGCGTCCTGGCCGCCGCCATGTGGCTGCCGGCGGTGATCGATTTCCGCGACGGGCACGAGGAATGGATGGTCTTCGCCACCTCGTCCGGCCTCACCCTGTTCTTCGGCCTGGCCCTGCTGCTGGGCACCCGCGTTACCAACCAGCGGCGCAGCGTGCGCCAGACCTATCTGTCCGCCACCTTCGGCCTTGCGGTGCCCGGCCTGTTCGCCGCCCTGCCCCTGATCTACGGCCCGCTGCAGCTATCGGTCACCGACGCGGTGTTCGAATCCCTGGCCGGCCTGACCACCACCAGCGCCACGGTGATCCGCGGCCTGGACGCCCTGCCGCGCGGACTGCTGCTGTGGCGGGCGCTGCTCGGCTGGATGGGCGGCATCGGCGTCGTCGCCATGGCCATCGCCGTGCTGCCCGAACTGGCGGTGGGCGGCATGCAGATGTTCCGTCTGGAAGTGCCCGGCCCGGCCGAGCGCGCCACGTCGCGCGGGCGGCGCATCGCGGCATCCATCCTGGCCGGCTATTGCGGCGCCACCGCCTTGCTGGCCCTGGCCCTGTGGGTGGCGGGGATGAGCGGTTTCGAGGCGCTGGTCCACGCCATGGGGACCATTTCCACTTCGGGCGCGTCGACCTCCGACGCCTCCATCGGCCATTTCGACAGTGCCGCCATCACCGTGCTGATCACCTTCGGCATGATCCTGGGCGGCATGCCGTTCATGCTGTTCTTCCACTTCCTGCGCGGCAACCGCAAGATCGTGCTACGCGATCATCAACTGCGCTGGTACTTCGCCCTGCTGGCGCTCGGCACCATGGGCGTGTCGGCCTGGCTGGTGAGCTCGCGCGGGCTGGCGCCGCTGGACGCGCTCCGCCACGGGGCGCTGACCGTGGTGTCGGTGATGACCGGCACCGGCCACTTCACCCTGGAATACGGCAATTGGGGCGGCATGCCGGCGGCCATCCTGTTCTTCCTGGCCTTCGTGGGCGGCTGCGCCGGCTCGACCAGCGGCGGCATCAAGGTGTTCCGCTTCCAGTTCCTGTTCACCGACGCCCTGATGCAGATCCGCCGCCTGCTGCGGCCCCATGCGGTGCTGATCGCCGGCTTCAACCGCCGCCCCATCCCGGAGGAGGTTCTGGGCTCGGTGATGGGCTTCCTGTTCGTCTATGCGCTGGCCTTCGCCATGCTGGCCATGTCGCTGGCCTTCCTGGGCCTGGACTTCGTCACGGCGATGTCGGGGGCGGCCTCGGCCCTGGCCAATCTCGGGCCGGGCCTGGGGCCGGAGATCGGTCCGGGCGGCTCCTATGCCGGCCTGCCCGATCTGGCCAAGTGGCTGCTGTCCATGGGAATGCTGGTGGGGCGGCTGGAACTGTTCACCGTGCTGGTGCTGTTTGTTCCAGCCTTCTGGCGGCAGTAAGCCCGGAAAGCCTCAGCCGAACAGCTTGTCGATGGCGTCCTGGCCCAGCATGCGGTCCACGTCGGCCTGGGAGACACCCTGGCCCGGCAGTTGCGGGCCGTGCAGCAGCGCCTTGTCGGGGTCGACCTCTTCCTTCTTGATCTCGACCACCACCTTGGTCAGCTCATCCTTGCCCCAGGTGAGGATGACGGCCTTGATGCGATCCTCGACGAACTTCAGCGAGTTGACGATCTTGGAGATGCGCTGGCCGGTGATGTCTTGGAACGAG
>Ga0265320_10003493_pt1 | contig 10536 bp, 9 predicted proteins | sample 4827metaG_FD_202087 | JGI IMG/M metagenome (GOLD analysis project Ga0265320, IMG submission 202087) | Rhizosphere microbial communities from Carex aquatilis grown in University of Washington, Seatle, WA, United States - 4-8-27 metaG | ecosystem: Host-associated > Plants > Roots > Rhizosphere >...
GCTCACCGCCAGCCCGAGCCCATGGGTCACCCAGTTGGCGATCCGCTCGCCCCGCGTGGACCCGTGATCCACCGCCGGGTCCGGCAGCTTCTCGACGGTCCCGGCACGGTGCCGCGCCACGGACTGGTCGGCGGCCTGGTCGAGCATGCGGATAAGCCACACGGGCCTCGGGCTCCTGAACTCGTCGGCGGTCCACGTGTCGCCGTCGGCATAGATGCTCGCCGGCATCAGGCATGTCCCAAACACCCAGTCCGCGATCGGGAGGCAGAAGAAGCCCGAGATCGACTCGTTGCAGTCGATGACCGCGTGGTGCCTGAGGTGGAAGCTGTAGGCGGCGCGCCAGAACCGCCCCCAGCGGGGGTTCGCGATCAGGGGCTCCCACCGGTCGAGCGACCAGTGCTCGATGGCGTGGACCAGCTCGTAGATCGCGAGCGAGGAGGCCAGGGCCGCAAAGCCGGAGAAGAACCAGGGGAACGCAGGAAGGACCCACTGAAGGAGGGCGAGGAGCGGCGCCAAGATCCCCGCAAAGGTCAGAAGCGTGTACCAGGGGAAGAACGAAGCCTCGTGCTGGTCCTCCTCCAGGATGGGGTACCTGTTCTCGATGAACATCAGGCCCTTGCCGTCGCGGGTCGCCTTCCTCGCGATCCGGGTGAGGGCGTGGTGCAGCGTGTGCTGGCGGTAGAACCTCCTCAGGAGGGGAATCGCCGGCTTGTGGAGGACATAGCGGTGGAAGACGTACTCAATGAAGCAGTTGACGAGGCTCAGGGCGAGGAAGGCCGCGACCCCGTTCCAGACGGGGGCCAGGATCTGCGCCTCCCAGACGGGCGGCGCGAGCAGACGGAGGGCCCCGAGCAGGACCGCCAGCGAGCCGAGCACCGTGAAGATGAAGAGCCGAAGGGAGAAGGGCTCATTCTCCGGCGCATCTGTTGGGGTAATGTTTTCCATGATTAGTTAAAGAGCGCCGATCCGTGGGACAGGATGCGACGGGAGGGCGCCTATTGCAAGCTGGTGGACCCTACTGGACTCGAACCAGCGACCTTTTCCATGTCAAGGAAACGCTCTAACCAACTGAGCTAAGGGTCCGCACCAACGGGTTGTAAATTAAGCAGGATAGGCGCCGATCACGGCAAGGAAAATTCCGCGCGCGCCTCGGCCACGTCCTTTGCGATCTGCAGGCGAAGCTCCTCGATCCCGCCGAACTTCTTCTCCGGCCGCAGGAACCGGACCCATTCGACGGCCACGGGGTCCCCGGCCCGGTAGGGGCAGGTCACGAGCATGTGGATCTCCAGCCTCGCCTCCTGCGTCTGCTCCACGGTCGGGCGCAGGCCGTAGTTGGCAACGGCGGGCAGCCACCCGTAGGACTTCGCCCCGCTCACCCGGACGGCGTAGACCCCGTAGAGCGGCTTCAGGTCGGGGGACCAGCCCAGGTTGAGCGTCGGAAACCCGATCGTCCTGCCGAGGTGCTTGCCGTGCACCACCGTCCCGGAGGCGGTGTAGACATAGCCGAGGAGCGCCGCCGCGCCCCTCATGTCGCCCTTCTGGATCCGCTCGCGGATCCTCGTGCTGCTGATCGGCTCCCCGTCGAGGTTCACGCGCGGGGCGCTGAAGACCGTGATCCCGTGCCGGCGGCCCTCCGAGACCAGCATCGCGACGTCGCCCCTGCGGCCCCGCCCGAACCGGAAATTCTCCCCGACATAGATGCCGGACAGCCTGGGAAGGTGGCGCTTGATGAACGGGACGAAATCCTCGGCGGCGATCGCGGCAAGGTCGCGCGTGAAGGGCTGCACGACGACCGCGTCGACGCCCAGCGACCCGAGCTTCTCGATCTTGGCAGGCAGGTCCAGGATCATCCGGACCGGGTTGTCGGGGTTCAGGACGACGCTCGGGTGCGGGGCGAAGGTGAGCACGATGGAGACGCCCCCGCTGTGGCGGGCCGACTGCACGGCGGCCTCGACGACGGCCCGGTGCCCGAGGTGGACGCCATCGAAGATCCCTATGGCGACGTGGAGCGGGCGGCCCGGAAGGGTCACGCGGTCGAGCCCGTCGAACTGGGCAAGCAGGCTCATAGCGCGACGCTGGGCACCGCCTGGCTGACGGGGATCAGCCTCCTCTCGATCTCGGGCAGGGAAAGGCTCTCGATCTCCTCCATCGTCAGGGCCTGCGACACGCTGAACCTGTCGGTCGCCGTCCGGCGAAGCGCCGAGAGGTGCGCCCCGCAGCCGAGCCTGTTCCCGAGGTCGTGCGCCAGCGTGCGCACGTAGGTTCCCTTGGTGCAGCGCAGCCGGAAGTCGATCCGCGGCGACGCGAAGCCAAGGAGGTCCCAGGACATCACCCGGATGAACCGGGGCTCGCGCTCGACGTCCTCCCCCTTGCGCGCCCTCTTGTAGAGCGGCACGCCGTCGATCTTGATGGCCGAGAACATCGGCGGGGTCTGGTACTGGTCCCCGAGAAAACCCTGCATCGCGGCGCGTACCTCGGCCTCCGTGAGGGCGGGCACGGGCCTGGTCTCCATCGTCTGGCCGTCGGCGTCCTGCGAGTCCGTCGTTCTCCCGAGCTCGACCGTCCCCTCGTACTCCTTGTCGAGGCTGATGATGTACTGCGAAACCCGCGTCGCCCTGCCGACCAGGACGACGAGCAGCCCGGTCGCCATGGGGTCGAGCGTGCCCGCATGCCCGATCTTCCTCATCCTGAGCTTCCCGCGCAGGCGCGCAATGACGTCGTGCGAGGTGTGATCGCGGGGCTTGTCGACGAGCAGCACGCCGTCCAGGTCCTTTTGGAGTCCCATCATGGATCGCTACGCCACGGGTTTGGCGCGCTCCCGCTCTATGTCCACTATCTTGAGGCGCTCGCGGATGGCCTCGAGGAGGCGCTCCCGGAACTCGCCCGCGCTCTTCTTGCGGTTGAGGCCCGCCGCGCAGGCGTGGCCTCCCCCGCCAAAGTGGCCGGCGACAATGTCGAGGCGGCAGAGCGGGTCCTTGGCTCGGAGGCTCGCCTTCACCCCGCCGTCGGGGCGCTCCTCGATCAGGACGCCGACCTCGACCCCGTCGATGCTGCGCGCAAAGTCCACAAGCCCCTCCGTGTCCTCGGCCGTCGTGCCCGTGGCCTCGAACACCCCGACCGGCAGCGTGCCGATGCAGACGCGCCCCCCGATCTCCATCGTGAGGGACGAGAGGAACTGCTGGAGGAGCCGGAGCTTCCCCGACGACTCGCGCTCGTAGAGCTCGTAGCCCGCCTCCGGGGGCGACGCTCCCCGCGCGACCAGCTCGCCCGCGAGGATGAAGCTGCGCTGCGACGTCGAGTTGAAGCGGAACTGCCCGGTATCGGTGAGGATGCCGACGAAGAGCGCGGTCGCCGTGCCGGCGTCGATGGGCAGCCCGTGATCTATGAAGAGGCCGGCCAGGATCTCGCACGACGCCGCCGAGCCGCTGTCGACGATGTTGATCGCCGCGAAGGCGCTGTTCGAGAGGTGGTGGTCGACGTTCCCCGCCGGATTCGGGAACCTCTCTTTTATGCGGTCCCCCGCCCGCCCGTGGTCGGCGCAGTCGACGAAGACCGCGAGGGTGTCCTTGGGAAGCAGGAGCGCCTCGTCGGCGCGGATGAACGTCATGCCCTTGGCGGCGAAGGCGAGGCGCCGGGGAACCGGGTCGGGGTTCGCGCAGACCGACGGCGAGCCCCCGGCGGAGAGCACGCGCGCGAGGGCCACCTGGGAGCCGATGCAGTCGCCGTCGGGCCTTGCGTGGCCCACGACCGCCACCGTCCTGCCGGCGACGGCGCGCAGCAGCCCCTGGAACGGCTTGGAGAGCTCAGGAAAGTATTTTTCCATGGCTTGGATCCGGGCTTGGCCCGGCCGGCTGCTGGTGCTCGATCTCGTCAAGCGCGCTGAGGACGCGGGCGACCTTTTCAGCCGACTTGTCGAGGACGTAGGTCAGGTGCGGAAGAAACTTGAGGACGATCCGGCGCCCGAGCTCCTCGCGGATCTCCGGGGCCCTCCCCTGGAGCCAGCGGAACCGGTCGGCGACGGCAGCGTCGTCCCCGATGATGGCCACGAACACCCGGCCGTCGCGCAGGTCGGGGGCCACCCTCACCTCCGAGATCGTGATGGCCACCGCCTCGGACGCGTGCCGGCGGCGAAGGATGTCGCTTATCTCGCGCTGGACCAGCTCGTTGATTCTGACGATGCGATTGGACACGGACGTGGGCCAAGTGCCTGGCGCATCAGAGCGATGCCCTGACCTTCTGGGTGTCGTAGCACTCGATGACGTCACCCACCTGGTAGCCGTTGAAGTCGTCCAGCTTGACGCCGCACTCGAGGCCGGCGCGGACCTCGTTCGCGTCGTCCTTGAAGCGCTTGAGCGTCCCGACCTTGCCCTCGTGCACGATCTCGCGCCCGCGGCGCAGGCGCGCGGCCGCGCCCCGGTTCACCTTGCCCTCGGTCACCAGGCACCCGGCCACGAATCCCTTCGCCAGAGGGAACGTCGCGCGCACCTCGGCGGCCCCGAGCTTGATCTCCTTGATGTCCGGGTCGAGCAGGTCCGCCATCATCTCGCGCGCCTTGTCGCCGAGCTCGTAGATGATCTCGAAGGTCTCGATGCGCACGCCGTTGTGCTTTGCCAGGGGCGTAACCCCGTTCTCCAGCTTGGTGCTGAACCCGAAGATGGTGGCGCCCGCCGCGGCGGCCATGATCACGTCGTTCTTGGTGACGAGCCCCACTTCCGCCGAAACGATCTCGAGCGACACCTTCGTGCTCTTGATGCCCTCGAGGAGCTGCCTGACGGCCTCCGCCGACCCGTACACGTCGGCCTTGACGATCACCTTCAGCACCTTCTGCTGCGTTGCCGCGATGTTGGCGAAGAGGTTCTCGACCGAGATGTCCTTCTGCGCCGAGTCCACCGTCGTCACCGCCTTCTTGAGGACCTGGGCCGCCTCCTCGGCCAGGTTCTCCGCCTCCCTCGCGTTCTTCGCGGCCCGGAACGCCGCGCCGCTGTCGGGCGTGCCCGACCAGCCGATGACCCGGACGGGGGTCGACGGCGGCGCCTCCTTGATGGGGCGCCCCTGGTCGTCGAACATGGCCCGCACCTTGGCCCAATGGGACCCGCAGACGATCGCGTCGCCCGTGCGAAGGGTGCCCTTCTGGACGATCACCGTGGACAGCGGGCCACGGCCGACGTCCACCTGGGACTCGATCACGACGCCGGAGGTCTCCGCCTTCGGGTTGGCCTTCAGCTCCAGCACGTCGGCCTGGAGCAGGATCATCTCCAGGAGGTCGTTGACCCCCGTCCCCTTCACCGCCGACACGGGCACCGTGATCGTCTCCCCGCCCCAGTCCTCGGGCACGATGCCCCTCTGCTGCATCTGGGCCTTGACCTGGTCCAGGTTCGCGCCCTTCACGTCCATCTTGTTGACGGCGACGATCTGGACGACCTTGGCATTGCGGGCGTGCTCGAGGGCCTCGTCCGTCTGGGGCATGAATCCGTCGTCGGCGGCGACGACCAGGACCGCGATGTCGGTCACAGAGGCGCCGCGCGCCCTCATCTTGTTGAACGCCGCGTGGCCCGGGGTGTCCAGAAAGGTGATCTTCCTGCCGTTGTGCTCGACCTGGTAGGCGCCTATGTGCTGGGTGATCCCGCCCGCCTCGCCCGCCGCGACGTTCGCTTTGCGGATGGCGTCAAGCAGCGTGGTCTTGCCGTGGTCGACGTGGCCGAGGATGACGACGACAGGGGGCCTCGCCTCCATGTCCTTTGACTCGTCGGCCACGGGCTTCGCCTTGTCCTTGCCCTTCGCGAGCTTCTGCTGCTCCACGTCGCCGCGGTGCTTGATGTCCAGGACGAACCCGTATTTCTCGGCGACCTTCTGCGCGACGGCCTCGTCGATCGTCGAGTTCATCGAGGCGAACCCCCCGATCTGGTTGAGCTCCGAGATCAGCTTGAACGGCTTCAGGCTCAGCGCCACGGCGAAGTCCCGCACGATCACGGGCGGCTTCAGGTGGATGATCTTGACGTCCCCCTGGACGGTCACGACCGGCGCCGACGAGGCGGAGGGCGAGAGCTGGGGGAGCGGCCGTGGGAAGGTGGGGGCGCGCACGGGCAGCGGGGGCGGGCCCGCCGAGGGCCTCGGCGGTTCGGCCTGGGGCGCGGCAGGGGCCGCAGCCCGCGGCGGCGCGGCCGGAAGCGGGGCCTTCGCGGCGGGCGCGGGGGCCTGGGCGACGGGGTTTGAGCGGGGCGCGGCCACCGGGCGCGGCGGGGGCGGGGCGGGAGGCGACGGCGCCCTGACTATCGGGGCCGGCGGGCGCGCGGGCGCGGCGATCTTTGCGACCGCCTCCCGCTCGCGGGCGACGTCCTGCGCCGTCTTCACGAACATCCCGACCGGGCTGCGATGCACCGGGGCCTCGGCCGAGGGGGCGGGAACCGCGGCCGGGGCCGGGGCCGGGGCCGCCGCCGGCGCCGGCGCCTTCGACGCAAACTCCTTCTCGATCTCCTCGATGTAGATCTTGCTCACCGTGCTCGACACGGACTTCGTGTCCGCCGCGACGTAGCCGCGCTGCTTGAGCAGGGCCAGCATCTCGCGGCCCTCCATGTTGTGCTTCTTGGCCAGTTCGTGGATACGGGTGCTCATTCGGCGGGCGTCGGCTTCCTCAGGATGTGACGCGCTGGATCACGTCCTGCGCCTCCTCGGCTGTGAACCCCGCGCCCACGAGGTCGTCGGCGACAACGCCCTCGAACGCCGCGGGGGAATTGATGCCCATGTCGACGAGGCGCCCCGCGATCGCGGGGTCGAGGCCGAGCGACTTGACCAGGGCGTTCACGGCGTTGCCGCGGGGGTCGTCCCCCTCCGCCTTGAACTCCTCGATGTCGATGCGCCACCCGATGAGGCGGGACGTCAGCCGCGCGTTCTGGCCCTTCCGGCCGATCGCGATCGCGAGGTCGTCGGTGGCGACCTTCAGCAGGATGCGGCGGTTGCGCTCGTCGATGATGATCTCGCGCGGCACGGCGGGCTTGAGGGCCTCGATGACCATCTCGCGCGGGTCCGCATAGTACTTGATGATGTCGATCTTCTCCCCGCCCAGCTCGCGCACGATGGTCTTCACGCGGGCGCCCCGCGCCCCGACGCACGCCCCGACGGGGTCGACCTTGGGATCCTTGGAGGACACGGCGATCTTCGTCCGGTAGCTCGGCTCGCGGGCAAAGGCCTCGATCTTGACGGTGCCGTCGGCGATCTCCGTGACCTCGAGCTCGAAAAGCCTGCGGACGAACTTCGGGCTCGCGCGCGTCAGGATGATCTCCGGCCCGCGGGGCGTGTTCTCGATCTCGAGGAGCAGGCAGCGAATCCGGTCGCCCGGCTGGTACTCCTCCATGGGGACCTGCTCCTTGGCGGGCATGACCGCCTCGGCCTTGCCGATGTCGATGTAGATGTCGTTGCGCTCGCGCCGGCGCACCGTGCCGGTCACGATGTTGCCGACCTGGTCCTTGAAGTCGTCGTAGATGCGGTCCTTCTCGAACTGCCTGAGGCGCTGCATCACGGCCTGGCGGGCCGTCTGTGCGGCGATCCGGCCCAGCGTGGACGGGTCGATCTCCTTCTCGATGAACTCGCCGATCACGGCGCCGGGCTTCACGGCCTGGGCCTTCTCGACATGCACCTCGGTCTTCGGGTTGCTGACCGAATCCACAACCTTCATGAGGGCCCACGCGTGGAGCTGGCCGTTCTTCGGGTTGATCTCGATCTTCAGCTCCTGACCGGAGTTAACCCCCTTCTGGGCAGCTGTTTTGAGGGCATTCGCGATCGTCGCGATCATGTCCGCGCGCGGTATGCCCTTCTCTTTCTCCATGTACTCAAGGACCGAAAGGATTTCGCTGCTCATAGGTTGGAAGTGTGGAAAAAAAAAGCGGGCCCCAGGGCCCACTTTAATCTAAAGTGGTGTGATAACGAACCCTTAGGATACCCCTCGCGTCCAAATCTTGTCAAGCCTACCCCCTGCAGGGAGGCGGAGGCGCCGGACTCCTTCTGGCTTGGGTTTCCCCGCGGCGGCCGGGCGCGCCGGCCGGGGCCATTTGGGCCGGCCGGAAAGGTGGCGGAGGAGGAGGGATTCGAACCCCCGGTGAGCTTGCGCCCACGTCTGATTTCAAGTCAGGTGCCTTAAACCACTCAGCCACTCCTCCGGATGAGCCCTTTCAGGGTGCCGGGCGACGGAATTACGTCAATCGCTTAGACAGGTCTCAATGGATAGACTTGGGCGTATGCAAGACCGCGCCGTTCCTTGATGATGGGGAACCGGTATCCGGTTCACCGGCCTCCCCACCCCCCGTGATTCCTTCCCGCCTGATTTGAAGCCACGTTCAACGCCGCAGCCACGGATACCGTGCCTGCAGCGATCAAGGCGTTCAGCAGCCATTCGAACAGCGCCAGAAACCTGCGATCCAGAAACCCGCTCGGGAGAATAACCAGGATCGCGAGAAAGAGCAGAGCGCCGATCTGGAGAAACGAAAGCACAGCCAGTGGGACACGGAATGAGGTGGAGGAACAGGCGGCGACACCAAGACAAACGGCCAGCCCCGCCACCATTCCCATAAGGGCGACAAACGCCAACCCGATATGCACGGGCACATAAGGCTCCTGGAACGGCGTCGTAGCCCCAATCGCAACCATAGCAGTCAAACCGATACGATAGAGCCAAGCCCCCGTGACCGACCAGCGCCGGCAACGTTGATCCCAACCTCTCTGGAACAGGTCCGCAGCCGGCAGAAGCAGCAATCCACATGCCGACACCGCGGCCGCCGCGACAAGGTACCCGCGAGGATTGTCGTCGGGCGACAGCACGTCAGAAACGATCGCATCCTCCAGCGTGGCGCTTCGCCCCTCAAAGAAAAGGAATAGGGATACCAGGAAGCCGATCAGGAACAAACCATAGGCCGAAGGGATCCATCCGCACAGGACCGCGGCCGGCGTGGTCCAGGAGGGTCTCAGCAGCTTGGGTTGCACGGGGACCTTGATTCAGCGGAACTGGTCACTGATTCGCACATCAGAAGCGCAGGAAACGGACTAACAGTCGCCGCTGGTGTTGAACCTATCAAAAGCCGTCTGCCGGCGTGAGCCCGCCGTCAAGTAATTTGAGCCAAGCGACTCACCGCATCTCCTTCTGGACAAAGAATGTAAGGCACAGGCCCAGAACAATCAAAAGCAGCAGAAGGACATAGACGCCGTTCAAGAGGGCACCCGCGATATTCCAGCCGCGATATTTGGCGGTCTTGATTCCGGCGATCGCCGCGACGAATGCAGGGATCGGAACCAGTGAGAGCAGTATTATTAAGATCCAATAAGCGACCTCGAGGCTCCTGTTCGACCTAAAATACCCCGTGCTCGGACCCATGATGTAGCTCATCAGGATGATCTGAACCATCCAAACGGCAATTGGGGTGGCGCAGATGATCAGTGGACGGGATTTCCACGGATTCTTCATGTCCGGATACGCTGCCTGTGGTCCTTGAGGGCCGCAACCCATTCTTGGCGAGGAACAGTGGAAAGGTCGTCGAGGGGAAGCCGGGCGCATCGTCGCCCCGTCCGGAGACCCGCTCCCTGAGGCTACGCCCTTTCAGCCCGGACGAGGAACTGCTTCCCGAAGAGCCGCCACGCAAGGGGAATCGCCAGATAGAGGCGCACGAATGCCAAGGGGTACCGCGGCTGGTTCACCATCGAATACGGCAGAAACCTGGGGATCGAGCGCCTGATCCGGAATCCGTTGTTCTGCATCGCCTCGCAGACCGACAGGTCCGTCAGGCACAGGAAGTGGTCCCAGAAGTCCCAGTAGGCGCCCTCCACGAACTTGATGTTGGGGCCGAGCGCGATGAGGCTGCCTCCGGGCCTCAGGCACCGGCGGGCCTCCCCCAGCGTGCCACGGAGGGCGAGCTTGTCGGGCAGATGCTCGAAGCAGTTGCTCGTGAAGACAACGTCGAGCGAGGCGTCCGGAAGGGCCCAGCGAACCGAGCAGTCCTGCCGCAGGAACGTCACACCCGGCTCGAGGAATTCCGGCGAGCGCGGATTCAGGTCCATGCCGAACCTCGCGCCGCAGCGGACACTGTTGATGAACTCGCCGTATCCGCAGCCGAGATCAAGAACGGCGTCGCCGGGCCGGATGAAGGCCTGGAAATAGGCCGATGTCAGGATGCGCCACACCTGCGACCGGTACAGCGTCATCGAAGCGAACCGGTTCGCATAGATCGCCTGGACCTCCGCTGGGTCCGTCATGCCTGGGCTCATAGGGTGGGCCCGTGCTGGGGTCCCGCAGCTTGAGACAATCGACCCCGGAGGAACCGCCATTCCGAGCCCGCGCAACTTCCCCTGCCCAAGGGGGTCGGGAAGGCCTTCGGACCGCGGGGCCGGCCCCGGGCCTACGTAGTCCCCGCACTCGCTGCCGGCCGGGGAATGGGAGAGGGTCACCGTGGATTCACCCGCCAGGTCCACACGCCCCAACGCAGCAGCGACATTCCATGTACTCATCCCCCACAGGTCCCACCTCGGATCAGGGAAAGGCGCCCTCGGCCTCCT
>Ga0265320_10003495_pt1 | contig 10532 bp, 10 predicted proteins | sample 4827metaG_FD_202087 | JGI IMG/M metagenome (GOLD analysis project Ga0265320, IMG submission 202087) | Rhizosphere microbial communities from Carex aquatilis grown in University of Washington, Seatle, WA, United States - 4-8-27 metaG | ecosystem: Host-associated > Plants > Roots > Rhizosphere >...
GAAGCGCCCGACGGCGGTGGCGTCGGACGCCATCTCGCGATGAATCAGCTTCAGCACCGCCATGCGCTCCAGCGGATGCTGGCGCACGCGGTACACCGTCCCCATGCCGCCCGTACCCAGGCGCGCCAGCACTTCGTAGCGCCCCTTGGCCACCGTACGCCCGATCAGCGGATCCGGCTCTGCGCCCTCGTCCATCGATCCGTTCCCTCGCCACTCACTATCACGCTTCCGGGATTGCCGCCTCGATCTCGTTCGAGATCTCATCCAACCTGAAACGCTCCATGCGCTATAAACGGCGCATGTCTTCCGAACATAAAGCCATCCCGGCGCGCGAGGCGTTCGTCCGCCTGCGCGAGGGAAATAGCCGCTACACCCAGAACGTCCGCAGCCTCGACTCGATGATCAGCCACAGCCGGCGCGGCGATTTGAATCCGCAGACGCCGTGCGCGATCGTGCTCGGCTGCTCCGATTCGCGCGCGCCCGCCGAGATTGTCTTCGATCAGGGACTCGGCGATCTGTTCGTCATCCGCGTCGCCGGAAACATCGTCGCGCCGTCGCAGGTCGGCAGCGTCGAGTTCGCGGCCGAGCGCTTCGGCACGCGGCTGGTGGTCGTGATGGGTCACACCGGGTGCGGTGCGATCGACGCAGCCATCGAGGCGATGACCGGCGAGCACAGCGAGCACGGCGCATCGCGAAATCTGATGTCGATCGTCAACCGCGTCCGGCCGGGGATCCAGTCACTGATGTCGACCGACCTGGCGCGCGACCCAGTGCGTTTGCGCCGCGAGGCGATGCGCGCCAACGTGCGCGCTTCCGTGAACCAGCTGCGTCACGGATCCGACGTCATCGAGCGCCTCGCCGAGAAGGACGGCCTCGCCGTCGTCGGCGCCGAGCTGGATCTGGCCACCGGCGAAGTGACGTTCTTCGACGACGTCATCGAGCGATAGCGCCTCGCCCCGCGCGCCGCTGACGCAGCGCTCGACTGCGGCGCGCGGATTCCTTGAAGATTGCCGGTCGCGCCCGCCCTTGTTCGGGTATCGCGCCCCCCCGCGCGCTGAATTTCCGCCACGGAGGAATGATGAAGATACGCCGCGAGCTCGCCTGGCCACTGATCTGTGCTCTGTCCGCCTGCACGGCGGCAGTCGACGGGAACGGGGATGACGTGGGCGCGAGCGGCGGCGAGAGCGGCACAAACGGCGGCAGTGGCGGCGCGGCGACGGGTTCCGGCGGATCGCCGGCGGCGGGCGGTCGCAGCGGTGGCGGCGCGCCGCAGGGCGGTACGACCGGCGGGGCGGGCAGCGGCGGCACCGGGAACGCCACCGGCGGCGCCGGAACCGGCGGAAGGACCGGAGCGGCTGGTACGGGCGCAGGTGGACGAACCGGCACCGGCACCGGCGGCGCGGGCGGGACCGGTGGCGCGGGCGGCGCCACCAGCGGCAACGCGTCGATCTGCAACTTCGCGAGCGGCCTCAACGTCGCCTGGATCAACTTTGCCAACGACGTCCCCAACCCCAACAGCGGCGCATTCCAGACGCTGTTCCAGAACACCTTCGCCGCGGGCGGGCGCGTCGTGCGCTGGTGGTACCACACCAACGGAACGGTCACGCCGGGCTACGACGCGAACGGCCTGGCGCGGCCGATCACCGCGGCGGCGATCAGCGGGACGCAAGCCGTGCTCGCCGCGGCACACGCGGCCGGTGTCAGCATTAACCTGAGCCTGTGGTCGTTCGACATGTTGCAGGGAGGCGAGAACATCACCACCACCCTGCGCAGCAACAACCAGAAGCTGCTCACCGTAGATGCCAACCGGCAGGCGTACATCGACAACGTGCTCACGCCGCTGGTGACCGCGTTGCGCGGCAACCCCGGCCTCTACTCGTACGAGACCTTCAACGAGCCGGAAGGCATGACCACGCAGAACGGATGGACCGCCGCCGCGGGCGGCACCGAGGTCGACGAGAGTGCCATTCAACGCTCGGTGAACTGGTTTGCCGACGCGATCCACGCCGCGGATCCGGCGGCGCGCGTGACCAACGCAGCCTGGACGTTCAAGGCGTGCGCCGTCGGCGTCGCCGGCATGACCAACTACTACTCGGACGCCGCGCTGCTCGCGGCGGGCGGGCGGCAGAAAGGCGTGCTCGATTTCTACGAGGTGCACTACTACGCGATGAACGGCGCGCAGTACTCGTGCTACACGCACCCGGCATCGCACTGGGGGCTCGACAAGAAGCTGGTCATGGGCGAGTTCTTCGCGCGCACCACCGACGGGATCGCCACCAACGACCTCTACACGACGATCTATTCAGGCGGCTACAACGGCGCCTGGGCCTGGCAATACAACGACGGCAGCGCCGCCGTGAAGTGGCCCACGATGCAGGTGCCGATGCAGAACGTCTTCAACGCGCACAGCGCGGACGTCGGTGCTTGTCACTAAGCAGATGTCCGGATTGGCCGATTTTCCCGTCCTCGTCCTCGTCCTCGTCGCCGTGCTCGTCCTCGGGCGGGCGCCGCAGCTCGCAAGGTCTGCCCTCTCCCTAACCCTCTCCCGCGGATGGGCGAGGGGATCGGAGCTCACCTAGTGCGAAAGCTCGCGATCGCGTCTGTCGTCGTGACCGCTATGGCCGTGCTGCTGCTGTGGCGCGCGGGCGTGAAGAAGCCTTCAGCCGACGCGCTGGAAACCGCCGCGTCTACCCCCGCGCCCGTCCCCGCCGCCGACACAGCCCCAGCCCTGTCCTCGCCGTCGCGCCGCGGCCGCCCGGCGCTGACCACGGCGCAGATCGCGACGCTCGACGAGGCGGTGCTGATGGCGCGCCTGCGCGAGCTCAGCGCGACCGACTCCGCACAGGCAGTCGAGCTCGCACGCACCGGCAACCGCCGCTTCCCCGACAGCGCCGATGCGCCCGAGCGTTCCTCGATCCTGATTCACGCGCTCGCCAACCTGGGTCGCGTGCGCGAGGCGCGCGGCGAGGCCGAGCAGATGGTGAACCACTACCCCGACTCGGACTGGGTACGCGAGATCGAGGGCTACTCGGGCGCGCACCGCCACCGCAATCTGCACGTCAGCGATGCGGGCGTGGTGACAACGGACTAGAGAAGGCCTCGGGCCTCGGGCCTCGGGCCTCGGGCCGGATCGGAGATCCGGGTCTGCGCTTTCTCTGAGGCCTGAGGCCCTCGCCATGATGACTTCAGCGCACCGACGCCGGCGCATCCGCGGCCGTGGAAACCGGAACCGGTGTCTCTCGACGCGCCGGCTCGATCGCCAGCGTCCGCTCTTCCTCTTCCATGTCGTTCGTGAGACAGGTCGCCAGCGACGCCAGCGCCGCCGCGAGGCCGGGCAGCTCCGACTGCGCCATCGCCTGGCGGTGAAGGTGCGCCAGACCCTCGCGCTGCCGCTCGTGATCGCGCAGGAACCAGGCGGCACGCTGCGCGCGCAAAGGTCCCCCGTCCTCGAGGATCACCGCCAGCGCCCGCTCCTCGAATTGAAGATGGACTTCCACCGTCCGGCGGATGCGGCTGATGGCATCCGGCAACCGTGCAGCCGCCCGCTTCTTCCCCCCCAAAGCCCTCTCCGCTACGCCCCGCGCCTTGTCGAGCAGCACCCGGATCTTCTCGTGCTGGAGGACCAGGCATTGCTTGGCAGCGTCTGCGTCGAGATGCCGACCCGACAGTGCTGGAATCATGTCCATGTTGTCTGTCCAGTACCCCCGGCCCCGCCGGATCAGGCAGCTGCCGCGCAGTGTCGAGGAATACGTTGGACCGCCGCCTCAACCCTGCACCCTTCCTGTGATCCCAACCCCATGCTGTTCCCCCTTATGCTCGACGATGACCGCGCCGATCACGTTTTCGGCGCGTCACCAGCCGTTTCCAACGTTCCCAGAACGGACGAGCGGCCACATCTTCCCCATCTCATTGGTCCGACCGTGGCGCGAGGGGCGCGGGACACCACGCGCCCCCGTCTCGTGTAGGCTAAGCCGCATTCGAAAGGGGGCCCATGTTCTCAACGCGAGGTGGTTTGCTGGCCGGAGCGATCCTTTGCATTGCCGCAGCGCTCGGTCCGAGCTCTGCCCGCGCTGACGACGCTATCAAGGTCGGCCTGATCCTCGAATCCTCGGGCCCGTTCGCGTCGCAAGCGCGCCAAATCGCCGACGGCGCCAAGGCATACCTCAAGGCGCACGGCGACACCGTCGCGGGCAAGAAGATCGAGCTCATCCTCAAGGACACCGGCGGCGCCGCGCCCGACGTCGCCAAGCGCCTGGCGCAGGAGTTGGTCACACGCGACAAGGTGCAGTTCCTGGGCGGATTCGTGCTCACGCCCAACGCGCTCGCGGTCGCGCCGGTGGCGACGCAGGCCAAGGTGCCGACGATCATCATGAACGCGGCGACGTCGATCATCACCACCAAGTCGCCGTACATCGCGCGCGTCTCGTTCACGCTGCCGCAGGTCACGGCGCCGCTGGCCGAGTGGGCGGCGAAGAACAAGATCAAGCACGTCTACACGCTGGTCAGCGACTACGGCCCCGGCAACGACGCCGAGGCGGCGTTCAAAAAGGTCTTCACAGCGCACGGCGGCGAGATCGTCGGCTCGGTGAAAGTGCCACTTCGGAACCCCGATTTCTCGCCGTTCGTCCAGCGCATCAAAGATGCGAAGCCGGAAGCTGTGTTCGTGTTCGTCCCGGCGGGCGAGGCGTCGGTCGCCTTCATGAAGTCCTTCGCCGAGCGCGGACTGGACAAGACCGGCGTCAAGCTGATCGGCACCGGCGATCTCACCGACGACGACGTGCTGACCGCGATGGGCGAGCCCACGCTGGGGGTGATCACCTCGCACCACTACTCCGCGGCCCACGAGTCGCCCGAGAATGCCGCGTTCAAGAAGGCTTACGCCCAGGTCGCGGGCACCAGCTTGCGCCCCAACTTCATGGCGGTGGGCGGCTGGGACGGCATGCACCTGATCTACGAGGTGGTGAAGAAGCTGGGCGGCAACGTCGACGGCGACAAGGCGATGGCGTTCATCACCAGCGGCGTGACCATCCAGAGCCCGCGCGGAACGATCTCGATCGATCCGACCACGCGCGACATCGTGCAGGACGTCTACATGCGCAAGGTGCAGAAAGTCGGCGGCCAGCTTTACAACGTCGAGTTCGACAAGGTCGCCCACGTGAAAGATCCGGGAAAGAGCTAGGCCGGCGCGCCGCGCGTGCGAACCCTGATCGGCGTTCTCTTCGACGGTGTCGCCTACGGTAGCCTGCTGTTTCTGATCAGCCTGGGCCTGTCGGTGACGATGGGCCTGATGAACTTCGTCAACCTGGCCCACGGCGCGTTCGCGATGATGGGCGGCTTCCTGTGCGTCGCGCTGATGCGCCGCTTCGGGATGTCGTTCGGGCTGACGCTGCCGCTGGTGTTCGTCGCGATCGGCGCCGCCGGCGCGGTGCTCGAGCTCGCGCTCTACCGCCGGCTCTATCGCGCGAGCGCGCTCGACCAGGTGCTGTTCACCATCGGGCTCACGTTCATGGCCGGCGCGGCGGCGACCTGGCTCTGGGGGCCGTCGCAGCAGCCGATCGAGCTGCCGCCGTCGCTGCGCCACCAGATCACCGTGCTGGGCATCGACCTCGGCGCCTACCGGCTGTTCCTGGTCGCGTTCGTGGTGGTGCTCACCGCGGCGATGGGCCTGGGCATCGCGCGCACGCGCTTCGGCGCGCAACTGCGAGCCGCCGTCGACAACCCACGAGCCGCGGCGGGCATGGGCATCAACGTCGGCCTGCTCTTCAGCATCACCTTCGCTCTCGGCGCGGGGCTCTCGGGCTTGGGCGGCGCGCTCGCAATCGACGTCCTCGGACTGGATCCGACGTTCGCGCTCAAGTACATGGTCTACTTCCTGCTGGTTGTGGTCGTCGGTGGCCCGGGATCGATCCGCGGCTCGCTGATCGCAGCGCTGGTGCTAGGAGTGGCCGACGTCGCCGGCAAATACTACGTGCCCCAGCTGGGCGGCTTCATCATCTATGCGTCGATGATCGTGCTGTTGGTACTATTTCCCCACGGGTTGCATGGCCGCCGCGCCTGAAGCAGAAACGCCGGGGATCGCGCGGCCCCGCTGGCATCCGGCCGAGCTCGCGTTCTGGATCGCGCCGGTCGCCGCGTTCTTCGCCTTCCCGGATCGGCGCCTCTTGCTGAGCCAGATCTTCGTCTACGCCCTGTTCGCGCTCTCGCTGGACCTGGTGCTCGGCTACGCGGGGATCTTGTCACTTGGGCACGCAGCATTCTTCGGCACCGGCGCGTACACCGCAGCGCTGCTGGCGCAGCACGGATGGACCGAGCCCTTGTCGGGGCTGCTCGCGTCCGGCGCGGTGAGCGCGGCGTTCGGACTGCTCGTATCGCTGCTGGTCGTGCGGGGAAGTGATCTCGGGCGCCTGATGGTCACGCTGGGCGTTGGCCTGCTGATGTACGAGGTCGCGAACCAGACGTCGTCGCTCACCGGTGGCGTCGACGGCCTGGGCGACCTGCCGATCGGCGCGCTGTTCGGCAAGATCCGCTTCGGCCTCGACGGGCGCGCCGCCTGTGCTTACAGCTTTGCGATCCTGCTCGGCGTGTTCCTGCTCGCGCGACGACTGGTGCAGTCACCGAACGGGCTCGCGTTGCGCGGCATCCGCGAGAACGTGCGCCGCATGCCCGCCATCGGAGTCGATGTGAATCAGCGCCTGCGCGTGGTCTTCGCGATCGCCGCCGGCGTCGCTGGGATCGCCGGTGCGGTGATGACCCAGACCACGCAGCTCGTCGGTATCGATTCGCTCGGGTTCCAGCGCTCCGCCGAGGTCCTGATAATGCTGGTGTTCGGCGGCGCTGGGCGGCTCTACGGCGCGCTGGTCGGCGCGACGGTGTTCATCGTCGCGCAGGACGCGCTCGCGGGCATCAGCCCCGACTACTGGCAGTTCTGGCTCGGCGCCGTGCTGGTGGTGCTGGTGCTGATCGCGCGCGGCGGGCTGCTGGGCGCGCTGGATGCGCTCCGCCGGCGCGTGAAGAGGAGGCGCTGAGATGGCGAGCGCTCTCCAGACCCGCGACCTGCGCCGGCGCTTCGGCGCCTTCACCGCGGTCGATGGCGTCTCGCTGGACATCGAGGCCGGTGCGCGTCACGCGGTCATCGGCCCGAATGGCGCCGGCAAGACCACGCTCATCAATCTGATCACCGGGACGATACGCCCCGACGGCGGCGACGTGCTTCTGGGCGGCGAGCGCGTGACCAGGGTCGCGCCGTACGCACGCGTGAAGCGCGGGCTCGCGCGCACGTTCCAGATCAACACGCTCTTCCCGCAACTGACCGTCGCCGAGTCGGTGGCGCTGGCGATCGGCGAGCGCCGCGGCCACGGACGGAGCTGGCTGCGTCCGGTCGCCGCGCAGCGAGCGGTGCTCGACGAGGCGCGCCAGCTGCTGCGATCGTTGCAACTGGAAGGTGACGCGGCGGTCACCACGCGCGAGCTCCCCTACGGCAAGCAGCGGCTGCTCGAGATCGCGCTCGCGCTGGCGACGCGCCCGCGCGTGCTGCTGCTCGACGAACCGGCGGCCGGCATCCCCTCGGGCGAGAGCCAGCAGCTGATCGAGACCATCGAGCGGCTGCCGGCGGAGATGGCGATTCTGCTCATCGAGCACGACATGTCGCTGGTTTTTCGGTTCGCGCGCCGGATCACGGTGATGGTCGCCGGGCGCGTCCTGACCGAAGGCAACCCCGCCGAAGTCGCCGCCGACCCGCGCGTGCGCGAGGTCTACCTGGGCGAGGAGCGGCATGTCTGATCTGCTGCGGCTGGAGGCCGTCACCGCCGGCTACGGCGACGCTGTCGTGCTCGACGAAGTGTCGCTGGGGTTGGAGCAAGGCGGCAGCCTGGCGCTGCTGGGCCGCAATGGCGCCGGCAAGACCACGCTGGTCCTCACGATCATGGGCTTCACGCGCGTCCGTGGCGGGCGCCTGCGCTTCGACAATCGCGACCTCGGCGCGATGGCGAGCCACCGCCGGGCGCGCGCCGGGCTCGGCTGGGTGCCGCAGGAGCGCTGGGTATTTCCTTCGCTCACCGTCGAGGAGAACCTGACGTCGGTCGCGCGCCCCGGTCACTGGGACCTCGGGCGCGTGTTCGCTCTTTTTCCCCGGCTCGAGGAGCGGCGCCGCAACCGTGGCAACCAGCTGTCGGGCGGCGAGCAGCAGATGCTGGCGATCGGGCGAGCGCTGATGCTGAACCCGCGCGTGCTGCTGCTCGACGAGCCGATGGAGGGCCTGGCGCCGATCCTGGTACAGGAGCTAGCGGGAGCGATCCGCAGAATGGTCGACGAGAGCGGCGTGGCGCTGGTACTGGTCGAGCAGCACGTGCGCGTGGCGCTGGGATTGACGGCCCGGGCGATCGTGCTCGAGCGAGGGAGAGTCGTGCACGAGGGGGGGAGCGCGGGGTTGCTGGGGGATCCGGAAGCGCTCGGGCGCTTGGCGGGGGTGTCGCTTTGAGTCGCCGATCACGTCAACGTCAACGTCAACGTCAACGTCAACGTCAACGTCAACGTCAACGTCAACGTCAACGTCAACGTCAACGTCAACGTCAACGTCAACGTTCACGATCACGATCACGATCACGATCACGATCACGATCACGATCACGATCACGATCACGATCACGATCACGATCACGATCACGATCACGTCAACGATCACGGTAGCGGTCCCGTTCACGTGCACGTCAACGATCACGGGGCCGATCACGTTCACGGGGATCGGGCCGGAAGCCGACGTGAGCTCCGGTCCCCTCCCCCGTCTGCGGGGGAGGGTTAGGGAGAGGGCGAACCTTGCGAGTCGCGACGCCCGCCGACCCCTCTCCCCGCGGACGGAGGCGAGGAAACCAGAAGAATTTGGAAGAGGAGCGTGCGCGGTTGCATGGCTTCCCGATCCCCGTGAACGTGATCGCCCCCGTGATCGTTGACGTGCACGTGAACGGGACCGCTACCGTGATCGTTGACGTGATCGTGATCGTTGACGTTGACGTGATCGTTCACGTGAACGTTGACGTGATCGTTGACGTTGACGTTGACGGTCCTACGGAAACGCCCCCGTCGCCAGCAACAGATCGAGCCGCGCTTGTCTCGCCGAGTCTTCCGCCAGCGCGACCTGCGTGTCCGCGTCTCTCGCGCGGCGCTCGGCGTCGACCACCTCGATGTTGGTGCTGGCGCCGGCCCGATACGACTTGTCGGCGAGCGCCGCGGCCGTGCGCGCGGCGATCGCGGCGGCGCGCGCCGCCAGCAGGCCCTCGTCGGTGTTCTCAACCACGCGGAAGGCGCTGCGCACGTCCACGCCGACCTGGCGCAATGACGCCTCCAGCTGCACGCGCGCCTCGTCGTCACTCGCCTTGTGCTCCTTGTGGATGCCGTAGCGCGCGCCGCCATCGTAGAACGGGATCGACAGCACGACCGCCGCCTGCCATCCGCTGCCGGGTAACTGCGGCGTCTGGGTCTCCCTGAACGCCTGCACCTGCGCGAGCAGCGTCGGCGCGTAGTAGACCCACTCGTCATGGCGCAGATTTTCGGTGGCGGCCCGGTGCGCCTGCAGCAAGCGCACATCGGCGCGGCTCTGCCGGGCGTGATCGATCGCCGACTGCGGGTCCGGCGGCCCGGCCAAAGCGACGTCATCGGCGGCGTCGATCAGCTCCTCCTCGGACAGCAGCACCGCCAGCGCGTTCTGCGAGCGCACGAGCGCGGTCTCGGCGCTCTTCAGCTGCGCCTCGTCGGTACGCAGCTCCTGCTCGGCGCGCGCATCGTCGACGCCGTTGCCGAGGCCGGTCATCAAGCGCGTGTGCGCGTACTCGTAGTGCGCGCGCGCATTGTCGCGGGCGCGTGCCGCGACCTCCAGCTCGCGGTGCGACAGGAGCACCGTCAAGTACGTTCGGCCGACCGCGGTCGCGATCTGGCGGTGGATGTCGTCGCTGTTGGCTTCCGCGATCCTCCGATTGTCGTCGGCGTGCCAGCTGTTGGCCCAGGCGATCGGCGCGACGATCGGCACGTTCAGCTGCAGCGTGCCGTCCCAGGAATTGATCGGTGCGATCACCGCGCCCAGGTAAGTGCGCGCTTGATTGAGGCGGACGTACGTGAGGTTGCCGGACAGGGTCGGCAGCCAGGCGGCGCGCGCCTCGTGCAGCAACCCCTCGGCGCGGGCGATCTCCAGGGTCGCGACCGCCGCCGACGGATTGCGCGCGACCGCGAGATCCAGGGCCTCCTGCCAGGTCACGCGCCGGAGAGACGGCGCCGATGCGGGCTGCCCGCGGGCTGGATCTGGGGCCGACTGCCCAGGTGCCGGTTGGGCAGGCGCCGGCTGCTGCGCGCGCACGGACGTGCTCGCGCTCGCGATTCCCAGGCTCACTCCGATGAAGATGACAGCGGCCCGCCCCCCCGACACGCGCCCCCGCACCCTACTCGCCCCCCGTCGCTTGATGCCGCGGCCGTTCGAGCTCCGCGACCGGCCGTGGCTTGTCTGCTCCCGGACCGGCGCTGGGAACCGCGTGCGCATCCTTGTGACC
>Ga0265320_10003498_pt1 | contig 10525 bp, 7 predicted proteins | sample 4827metaG_FD_202087 | JGI IMG/M metagenome (GOLD analysis project Ga0265320, IMG submission 202087) | Rhizosphere microbial communities from Carex aquatilis grown in University of Washington, Seatle, WA, United States - 4-8-27 metaG | ecosystem: Host-associated > Plants > Roots > Rhizosphere >...
CGACTATGAAAACAAAGAAGCAAACAAAGACCACGGTCACCTACGACCTGATTCGCAAACGCGCCAGGGCGATGGAGAAAGACACTACGCGCTTTCTTGCCGATCTCGTGCGCACCCAATCATTTTCCTCCAAGGAAAAAAATGTCATCGCGGTCATCAAGAAGGAGATGCAGGCGATCGGCTTTGATGGCATCAAGATTGATGGTCTCGGCAACATCATCGGCCGCATTGGCAAGGGCAAGCGCGTCATCGCCTTCGACGGACACGTGGACACGGTTTATCCCGGTGACTTGTCGGCATGGAAGTTTGATCCGTTCAAACCGTTCGTGAAGGCTGGAAAAATCTGGGGTCGCGGCACGGTGGACCAGAAAGGCGGCGTGGCCACTATGATTCATGCGGGCCGGCTCATCAAGGAACTCGGCTTGAACGATCAGTTTACGGTTTTGTTCACCGCCACGGTGATGGAGGAAGATTGTGACGGGCTGTGCTGGCAATACCTGCTCAACGTCGAGAAGTTGAAACCTGAACTCGCTGTCATCACCGAGCCGACGAACATGAACATCTATCGCGGCCACCGCGGGCGCATGGAAATTCGCGTCGAGGTGAAGGGCAGGAGTTGTCACGGTTCGGCGCCGGAACGCGGCGACAACGCCATCTACAAAATCGCCCGCATCGCGCTGGAGATTGAGAAGCTCAACCAGCGGCTGAAGGACGATCCATTCCTCGGCAAAGGCACGGTCACGATTTCAGAAGTGAAATCGTCCTCGCCGTCGCTGTGCGCCGTGGCGGACGAAGCGGGCATACATCTGGATCGCCGGCTCACTTGCGGTGAGACGAAGGCGAGCGCCATTGCCGAAGTGAAGGACGCCGCGAAACGCGCCGGTTATCCGGACGCGAAGGTTTACGTGCTCACCTATGAGGAAGCGGCTTACACGGGCAAAGTTTATCCGACGGAAAAATACTATCCGACCTGGGCGCTCGAAAAGAAATCGCCGTATCTCAGGAACGCTGTCGCTGCTTACGCGGGCGTGTTGGGGAAGCAACCGTTCGTGGACAAATGGACGTTTAGCACGAACGGCATCGCCACAGCCGGCATGAAGGGCATTCCGACCTTCGGCCTCGGACCAGGCAACGAAATTTATGCCCACGCGGCGAATGAAGCGTGCCCCGTCGAACACCTGAGCGGCGCGGTCGCGTTCTACGCGGCGCTCGTGGCGAAACTGAACGGAAAGGTTTGAGGATTTGAAATGAAACGAGCCCTCACCCCGGCCTACTCCCATCCGATGGGAGAGGGAGCATCGCACTCCGTCTCCCTCTCAGTCGTAAACGCGGGATTTGCCGGACAAGGGTTGGAATATCGCAAAACATTCGCTTGCTGTTCCCCTCTCCCGTCGGACGGGAGAGGGGGCAGGGGTGGGGGATGGACTGAAATCGAATGACCAGGTTCATTTACCAGTGCAGCAATTGCGGCAAGCGTAACCAGCGTGACGCGGTGCGCTACCTCTGTCCGCTGTGCGCGCGCGACTATCACCCCGGCATTCCGCTGATTGGTGTGCTGTCGGCACAATTTGATTACGACGAAATCCGGAGAAAGTTCCGGAAGGACAAGCCCGACTGGAATTTATTCTCGGCGGTGGAGGAGAAGTTCTTTCCGCCGATTCCGGTCGGCAATACCCCGTTCTTCCAATCGGCCGCACTTGGGGCCAAACTCGGTTTCGCCAACGTCTGGATCAAGAACGACGGGCTGAATCCCAGCGCGTCGCTCAAGGATCGCGCGTCGTTCCTCGTGGTGGCCGAGGCGACCCGGCTGAAGGAGCAAACCATCGTCGCAGCTTCCACCGGCAACGCCGCCAGCGCGCTCGCCGCCATCTGTGCCGCAGCCGGAAAGCGTGCGCTCATTTTTGTCCCCGAAAATGCGCCGAGGGCCAAACTGGTGCAGATGATTCTCTACGGCGCGACGGTGGTCCCGGTGCGCGGGACGTATGACGAAGCGTTCCGGCTCTCGCTTGAATATACCGCCCGGCGCGGCGGACTGAATCGCAACACCGCGTATCATCCGCTCACCATCGAAGGCAAAAAAACCGTCGGGCTGGAAATCTGGCGGCAGAACCACTGGCGCGCGCCGGACGCGATCCTTGTTCCCACCGGCGACGGTGTGATCATCAGCGGCGTCCACAAGGCATTTTGCGATCTGAAGGCGGCGGCCCTGATTTCACGGCTGCCGCGGCTCGTGTGCGTGCAAGCGGAGAAGTCCAACGCCATTCACCATTACGTCGAGTCCGGTGTTTACGAAAACGCCGCGCATCCGGACACGATTGCGGATTCCATTTCCGTTTCGATTCCCGCGAACGCCCACCTCGCGCGCCGGGCGATTCTTGAAAGCGGCGGCTTCTCCATCACCGTGAGTGACCACGAGATCCTCGCCGGCCAACGAACGCTGGCGGCGAAGACAGGCGTGTTCGCCGAGCCAGCCAGCTCGACGGTTGTGGCGGCGCTGAAAAAGTTGCGTGGTTCAAAGCGGCTGGGTCGCCATGAGCAAATTGTCCTGCTCATCACGGGTCATGGCTTGAAGGACGTCGAAGCCGCGATGGGTGGCATCCAATTGCCGAAAGCCGTTGAGCCAACGCTTGCGGCGGTCGAAGTCGTGCTGAGGGCCAGGGCGAAGAAAGTGAGACTTTAGTGTGAGCCGTAACGCATCAACAGGGACGCCTTTCGGAAATTCCACGCGAAGCGGAAGCCTGGCGGAATGCTTGAATAACGGGCGGTTCTGCAATCCGAAAGGGATTGTGTCTTCCAGCCCAGGGTTGCGAGGAACGAGCTACCCTGGGTTGACTGCAGGGTTCGCAACCCCAACGGGGTTGTGTCGCCTTTCCGCCGACGCGCCGAAACCCCGGTGGGGTTGTTTGTCCTCGGGCATGTTTCCCAGGGTAGCTCGTTCCTCGCAACCCTGGGCTTTAGGCTGGAATCCCTTTGGGATTCATGTCGGGAATTTCTGGAAAGAATTGCGTTTATGAGCATCGACACAAAACAACCATGCTGGCGCAATGACGCTTACGCCAAGGTCACCGGCAAGGCGAAGTTCACGGACGACCTCAAGTTCGCCAACATGCTTCATGCTGCGCCCGCATATTCCGATTTTGTTCATGCGCGCATTGTTTCGATTGACACCGGCGCCGCTGAAAAGGTTTCCGGCGTGATCCGCGTGCTGACGGCGAAGGCTGTGCCGGGCGAGAACCGCTTCGGCCAGATCATCCGCGACTACCGCATCTTCGCCGACGACAAGATTCGTTACCACGGCGATGTCGTCGCCGTCGTCGTGGCGGAAACGCGCGAGATTGCCATTCACGCGGCGCAATTGGTCAAGGTGGATGCGGAACCGCTTCCGGTCGTGCTTGATCCAGAGGCGGCGATGCTGCCGGATTCGCCGCTCGTTCACGAAAATCATGGCTCAAACATCGTGAACTCCCACGTCGTCAGGCGTGGAAATGTGGGCGAAGGTTTCAAGCAGGCTGATTTCATCATCGAGGAGCAATTTCAGACGCAGACCATCGAGCACGCCTACATGGAAACCGAGGCGGCGGTTTGCGTGCCACGGTCCACCGATGGTGTCATCGAGGTTTACGGCAGCATGCAACATCCGTTCAGCACGCGGCGATTTGTGGCGGCGTGCCTGGGGGTGGCGCTTTCGGAAGTCGAGATCATCGGCACGCCGATGGGCGGCGGCTTTGGCGGCAAGGACGACACGGCGGCCATGGTTTGCGCGCGGACGGCGCTCGCGGCCAGGCTGCTTGGCCGCCCGGTGAAGACGGTTTATCGCCGCGACTGGTCCATGCGCGAGAGCTACAAGCGCCACCCCTATCGGGTGCATTACAAGATGGGCGTGACGAAGGCAGGCCGCATCACGGCGGTGCAATGCCGCATCGTCGCCGACGGCGGCGCGTATTGTTCCGTCACGCCGTGGGTCACGTGGCGCTCGACCGTCCAATGCTGCGGACCTTACCTCGTCGAAAACGTCCACTGCGACACGTTCGGCGTTTACACGAACAACGTCGTTGCCGGTGCGATGCGCGGGTTTGGATCGCCGCAAATGAATTTCGTCATCGAGCAAATCGTGGAAATGGCGGCGCAAAAGGCCGGCATTACGGGAATTGAATTCCGCCGCCGTAACCTGGTCCGCCAGGGCAGCGTGACCATCACCGGCCAAAAGCTCGACGGCCACAAGGTTGCAATGGAGCAGGCGCTCGACACCGTGTTGCACGAAATGGATTACGAAAAGAAACTGGCGCGCTGTTCGCACGGACAAGCGGAGCGCCGGTCTCCGAACGGGCGCGAATCGAATCAGCCCTTGCCACGAGCCGGGTCGGAGACCGGCGTTCCAGTTGCAGACGACGAGCTTTACGGCATCGGCCTGGCGATGAGTTATCGCGGGGTGAGCCTCGGGGCGGAGGGCGTGGATTTTTGCGCGGCCATCATCAATGCGCAGGCGGATGGCTCGATCTTGCTCGAAACCGGCATTCACGAGAACGGGCAAGGCTCGGAATCGGCGATGTCGCTGTTGCTCGCGGAGGAATTGGGCGTGGACTTGAGCCGCATCCGCTACCGGCGCTCCTCGACCTCGAACATTCCCGACAGCGGCACGACCGTCGCCTCGCGAGGCACGATCATGGGCGGCGGCGCAGTCACGCTTGCGGCACGCGCATTGAAAAAGAAAATCGCCGAAGCGTTTTGCGGCAAGTTGGGCTGCGCTCCGGACGAGGTGCGGTTCAAAGCCAATTTCATCTGCGGGAGGTCGGACACCGGCCGCATTACCTTCGACGACGCGATGCGGGAGATGTGGCAGATGCAGAAGTTTCCGTTTGCGCTCGGCACTTTCAAGGCGCCACGTGTGAGTTGGGACGAGCATACGGGGCAGGGCGATGCTTATTTCACGTGGGTCTATGGCTGCCAAGCCGTCGAGCTGACGGTGAATAAAAAGTCAGGCAAGGTGAAGCTGTTCAACGCCGTTGCCGCGCACGACGTGGGGCGCGCGGTGAATCCGGAGATGGTGCGCGGGCAGATTTACGGTGGCATGGCCATGAGCGCGGGCTACGGGTTGCACGAGGAAGTAAAGGCGCCCGGCGGCAAAATGACCACGCTCAACCTGAACACTTATCGCATTCCGCGTTCGCTGGATTTGCCGGAGATGAAGGCGATCCTCATCGAGAATCCCGATCCGGTTTCGCCAACCGGCGCGAAAAGCATCGGCGAACCGGCGAACGAAATTCTCGCCCCGGCGATTGCCAATGCGATTTTCAACGCGACGGGCGTGCGGCATTTCTCGTTGCCGATCAGGTTGGGAGCGCAACCTGATCCCACTGCTTGCGAGGAGGGCTGCAAATGAGAGTGAGCTTTCAAAAGCGAAATGCCCTCACCCCGGCCCTCTCCCATCTGATGGGAGAGGGAGGATCGTTCACCGTCTCTCGCGAATTCGTGAGCGCTGGATTTGCCGGACGAGTATTCGCAAATGGAGAAGCGTTCGCCTGCTTTCTCCCTCTCCGCGTCGGCGGAGTCTGCGAAGCCGATGGGGAGAGGGGCGGGGTGAGGTGTGCGTTCCACTATCTTTGGGTTCGTGGGGAGGGTTCCTTATGAAACTCCTCGTCAACGGCCGCGAAATCGAAGTTCCGGCGGGCGCGATGCAGAAACGCATCGTGGAATTTTTACGCGAAGACCTGGATCTCACCGGTGCGAAAAACGCGTGCGATATCGGCGCGTGCGGCGCCTGCACGATTCTCGTGAACGACGAACCGTGCCGGATTTGCATCAGGCTTGTGAAGGATTTTGGCGGGCAGCGGATTTTGACCATTGAAGGCCTGGCCGCGGCCGACGGCACGTTGCATCCGTTGCAACAGGCGTTCGTGGATTGCGGAGCGATCCAATGCGGCTACTGCACGCCGGGCATGGTGCTGACGGCGCACGCGTTCCTGCTGAAGAACCCACGTCCAACCCGGGAGCAAATCCGCCAGGCAATTTCCAAGAATCTTTGCCGCTGCACGGGCTACCAGCAGATCATTGATGCCGTGGAGAAGGCGGCGCCGCATTACCAGCGTGAAACTGCGACCCGCAGGCCGGTTGAGCTTGTGACCAAATGAAACTGAAATCTGTAGCGCAGGTTTCCAAACCTGCTGTGTCGCCGATTTCCAAATCGGCGGGTTGTGCGAAGTTCGGACGATCTGCGGGTTCGGAAACCCGCGATACAGCACAACTGGAAGTCTGCGGTACGTCAATGGCGTCCCAGCGATCGGTTGCGGTCGCAACTTAATTTTGAAAAATGAATACGATCAAGAAACAACTGGATGAACTGAAGAAGCTCAAATTCAACAGTCACGGGAAGGATTTCCTGCTGACGTGGGAAAAGTCGGAGTCGGAGCTGCGCGCGGTGGTTGCGCTCGCGGAGCTGTTTTCTGAAATGCACAAGGTCGGCAAGCCGTTTCGCGCGTTTGACACCGGATTGGCGATTTCCATCTTTCGTGACAACTCCACGCGCACCCGCTTCAGCTTCGCATCCGCGGCGAACGCGCTAGGCCTGGGTCTCGCGGATTTGGACGAGGAAAAATCGCAGATCGCCCACGGCGAAACGGTGCGCGAGACGGCGAACATGATTTCGTTCATGGCCGAGGTCGTCGGCATTCGTGACGACATGTACCTGGGCGAGGGCAACAGATACATGCGCGAAGTCTCCGCCGCGGTGCAGGAAGGTTTTGAAAAAGGAGTGTTACATCAGCGGCCCAACGTCATCAATTTGCAGTGCGACATTGATCATCCGACGCAGGCGATGGCGGATTTGGTCCACTTGAAACAGCATTTCGGTTCACTGGAAAAGTTGCGCGGCAAAAAAATTGCGATGAGCTGGGCGTATTCGCCGAGTTACGGCAAGCCGTTGTCGGTGCCGCAGGGCATCATCGGTTTGATGACGCGGTTCGGCATGAAGGTAACCCTGGCGCACCCGGAGGGCTATGGGTTGCTTCCCGATGTCGTCAAGGTCGCAAAGAATAACGCGGCGCAGAGCGGCGGAAAGTTTGAAGTCGTGAACCGCATGGAAGATTCATTTCGCGACGCGGACGTGGTTTACCCGAAATCATGGGCGCCATTTTCCGTGATGCAGCGCCGCACACCGCTGTTGCAGAAAGGCGACCGCGACGGGCTGAAGGCGCTGGAGAAGGAATGTCTGGCGAACAATGCGCGCTTCCAAAACTGGGAATGTGATGCGAAGAAAATGAAACTTACGCGCGGCGGCCAGGCGCTTTATATGCACTGCCTGCCGGCGGACATTTCGGGCGTGAGTTGCGCGCAAGGCGAAGTGTCGGCGGCCGTGTTCGAGAAATATCGCCTTGCGACGTATCGTGAGGCAAGCTTCAAGCCGTTCGTCATCGCGGCGATGATTTATCTGGCGCGGGTGAAATCGCCGCTGGCCGCACTCGGCAAACTGACCCAGTAATTCCTGAGAGGCTGACCATGTCTAAAATCATCAAACGGCTGCAACCGGAAGTCATCAAGCGAACGGCGGCGCGCTGCCGCGAGCGCGGCATCGTGCTGCCGACGTTTGCGCAATTGCGGAATCCGGAACTGATCCCGCCCGGCATCAGGCGGAAGCTCAAGGGCGTCGGGCTCTGGGACGTGAACCCGGTGAACCTTTTCCGCATCACGTGGAAGAACGATGTGAAAACGGGCCTCTATGGCGGGGTGAATTATCTGGAGATTCCGCCGGCGATCACCGGGGTCAAGGCGCGTGTGATCGGGCTGGTGGGAAAATATTTTCCGACCGGAGCGCACAAAGTTGGCGCGGCGTTTGGTTGTCTCGTGCCGCGATTGGTGAGCGGCGAGTTCGATCCCGAGAAGCACAAGGCGGCGTGGCCTTCGACGGGGAATTATTGCCGCGGCGGCGCGTTTGATTGCGCGGTGCTGGGCTGCACATCCATCGCGATTCTGCCGCAAGGCATGTCGCGTGAGCGGTTCGAGTGGTTGAAGAAAATTGGCGCGGAAATCATTGCCACGCCCGGTTGCGAATCGAACGTGAAGGAGATTTACGACAAATGCTGGGAACTGAAGCGTGATCCGACAAACGTCATCTTCAACCAGTTCGAGGAATTCGGGAATCCGATCTTCCATTACAACGTGACCGGGCCGGCGGTTGATGAAGTGTTTCAGGGACTGAATGCAGGAGAATCCGCCTCCTCGCGTCGGCGGCCACGGGATGGCTGCGCTCCGTTGCGGGCGGCGGCTTTCATTTCCGCGACCGGTTCCGCCGGCACGATTGCGGCGGGCGATTATCTCAAGCAGCAGCATCCGGGGTTAAAGATTGTCGCGACCGAGGCGCTCCAATGCCCGACCCTCCTGATGAATGGCTTCGGCGATCACCGCATTGAAGGCATCGGCGACAAGCACATCCCTTGGGTTCACAACGTCCGCAATACCGACGCCATCGCAGCGATTGATGACGAGGATTGCATGAGAATCCTACGGCTGTTCAACGAACCCGCCGGCCGCCAGCACCTCGCTTCGTTGGGGGTCAAGGCAAAGGAGATGGCATCACTGCCGCTGCTCGGCATCTCGGGCATTTGCAACCTGCTGGCCGCCATCAAGACCGCAAAACATTTCGAACTGACCGAACGCGACGTGATTTTCACCGTGTTCACCGACTCGACCGAACTCTACGGTTCGCGCGTGAAGGAACTGGAAAAAGAGCGTGGCAGCTATCGCGCCCAGGACGCCATTGCCGACTTCGCCGGCCCGCTGGCGCACCAAAGCGTGGATTATTTCAAGGAACTGACCCATCCGGAGCGGAAGGCGATTCACAACCTGAAGTATTACACCTGGGTCGAGCAACAGGGGAAAACACCGGCGGAACTGACGGAACAATGGAATCCGGAGTACTGGCGGGAGTTGTTTGAAGATGAGGTTTCATACTTTGACAAATTGATAAACGATTTCAACCAAGCATGAACACCTTCCGGCCGGGCGAGATGGTTTTGTTTACGAAACTGCCCTGTCGTTGCACGAAAACGATGTATTATTTTCACTGACTTCTTTATAAAATCAATAAACTGGTTAAACCAAAAAATGAAATCTGCATTTAAGAACATATCAAAAATCAAGTACGAGGGATCCAAGTCCAAGAACCCGCTGGCCTTCAAACAGTATAACCCGGACGAACTCGTTGAAGGCAAAACCATGCGCGAGCATCTGCGTTTCTCGGTGGTGTACTGGCACACTTTTCGCGGCGCGGGGTCCGATCCCTTTGGGCCCGGTACGGCCATCCGTCCCTGGGACGACGGCTCGAACTCGGTGGCCAATGCGCAGAACCGGGCGCGGGTGGCGTTCGAGTTCGTCGAAAAACTCGGGGCGTCCTTCTACGCGTTTCATGATCGCGACGTCGCCCCGGAAGGCAAGTCGTTGAGCGAGACGAATAAAAACCTCGATGCCGTGGTGAAGGTCCTCAAAGAGGAGCAAAAGCGCACCGGCATCAAACTGCTCTGGGGCACGGCCAATCTTTTTTCCAATCCCCGCTTCGTCCACGGCGCGTCCACCAGTTGCAATGCCGACGTGTTCGCCTTTGCGGCGGCGCAGGTGAAGAAGGCGCTGGAAGTGACCCAGGAACTCGGCGGCGCCGGCTACGTTTTCTGGGGCGGGCGCGAGGGATATTCCACCCTGTGGAACACCAACATGAAACGCGAGCTGGAGCATCTTGCCAAGTTCCTGCATCTGGCGGTGGACTATAAAAAGAAAATCGGTTTCAAAGGCCAGTTCTACATTGAGCCGAAGCCCAAGGAACCGACCAAGCATCAATACGATTCGGACGCCGCCGCCTGCCTGAATTTCCTGCGCGAATACGATTTGATCGACGATTTGAAACTCAACCTCGAAACCAACCATGCCACGCTGGCCGGCCACAGCATGCAGCACGAACTCGAAGTGGCGGGCTCGGCGGGCGCGCTGGGTTCGGTTGACGCCAATACCGGTGACGAACTGATCGGCTGGGATACGGACCAGTTTCCCACCAGCATTTATCTCACGACGCAGATCATGCTCACCGTTCTCAAATACGGCGGGTTTACCACCGGCGGTTTGAATTTCGACGCCAAGGTGCGCCGCGAGAGTTTTGAGCCGGTGGATCTGTTCCACGCGCACGTTGGCGGGATGGATGCCTTTGCGCGGGGGTTGAAAATCGCCGCCGCGATCCGCAAGGACGGCCGGCTGGCGGAATTCGTGGAACAACGCTACGCCTCGTGGGATTCGGGCATTGGCGCCAGGATCGAATCGGGCAAGGCTGATCTGGCCGCACTGGAAGCATACATACTCAAACAAGGCGAAGCGGCGCCCAACGCCAGTGGCCGGCAGGAATTCCTGGAAAATCTCATCAACGAGTTTATTTGAGGTTCCCGCAACGCCGGAGCCGGCGTAACTCAGCTTAAATTTTGGCCTTCATGGCAAGGGCCGCACTGTTGTGCGGCCAATCCATCTGCAGCCCCGTCCTGCTGACAACATCAGG
>Ga0265320_10003502_pt1 | contig 10522 bp, 8 predicted proteins | sample 4827metaG_FD_202087 | JGI IMG/M metagenome (GOLD analysis project Ga0265320, IMG submission 202087) | Rhizosphere microbial communities from Carex aquatilis grown in University of Washington, Seatle, WA, United States - 4-8-27 metaG | ecosystem: Host-associated > Plants > Roots > Rhizosphere >...
CTACGATACCGGGTGATGCAACCGGGCGATGGTGCCGCCTTCGGGCCGGGGGAGGAGTTCGATGTCGCCGCCGAGGTTGCGAATGGCGTGCCGAGCCATGGTCAGGCCCAGACCGCGGCCGACGGCGGTCTTGGTGGTGATGAACGGGTCAAAGAGATTGTCCGCCACCTCGGGCGAAATACCGCAACCGCGGTCGAGCACCTGAAGCACGACGCGCGGGGTGTCGTCCTCGGACGTGTCCAAACGCGCTTCGATTTCGACCTTGCCGTCGGAATTGACGCCTTTGGGCAGGGATTCAAAGGCGTTGATGAGGAGCTTGCCGAGGATGCTTTCCAAGATTTCGGAATTGGTGCGGATGGTGTAACCCTTGGGCGTGAGATTGCGGATGATGACCGGGCTTTGAATTTTGAATTCCTCGCGGAACCGCGCCAGGGCTTCGTCGAGCAGCGTTTGCACGGCGACGGGTTGCAAGGGCAGGCGTTCGATGGAGGCAATGGTGCTGAGCTGGCGGATGATATCAATCATCCGGTCCACTGCGCTGTCAATGAGGGCGACGCTGCGGCGGACCATCTCGGGGTTTTCCGAGGAGGTCTTGAGCAAGTCCAGGTAGCCGACAGCCACGCCGAGCAGGTTGTTCAGATTGTGCGCCACGCCCTGGGTGACGGCGCCGACGGCGGCGGTGCGGCGGGATTCGCCGAGGCGCTTTTGCAATTCAATGTTTTCGCGGTGGATTTCCTGCAGGCGCAACTGGGTTTTCACCCGCGCGAGCGTTTCGTCGAGGTCGATGGGCTTGGTGATATAGTCCACCGCGCCAACGTTGAGGCCTTCGAGCTTGCCTTCCTTGGACGAGCGCGCGGTGATGAAAATGATGGGAATGGCGTTGGTGTCGGGATTTTTTTTAAGCCGCTCGCAGGTTTCAATGCCGTCCATTTCCGGCATCATGACGTCGAGCAAAATCAAGTCGGGCGTAACGCGCCCGATGGCTTCGAGGCATTCTTTGCCGTTGGCGGCGGTGATGACATCCATGTTTTCCCGCTGCAATTTCCGCTCCAACAAGTTAATATTGATGGGCTGGTCGTCCACCACCAGGATGAGTGGTTTCTTGCGGTTGGGGGTGGCGGCGGGCATGGGAGGAGCGGGGCGGGGAAGGGCGGGCTGGTCAGGGGGCAAAGCAGGCGTAATGGCCAATTATCAGCAGGATTTGGGCGGCAGGCAATAAATTTGAAGAAAATACCTTCCCGGCGCTGAACGTAAAGCGCCTCAGTCCTCGTCGACCGCGCCCGGGCGGCGGGCCGGTTCAGGCAGGGGGGCGCCGGTGACGATGGTGCGGGCCAGGTAATCATGGCCGGCACGACGGGAAGCGCGGAAGAGAAGGGGGGCAACATTGACCGCGAGCAAAAGCGGCCAAAGGACGACCAGGCTGAGCGCTTTGAATATGCTGCGGGAAACGGACTCCAACACGAGCGGGGGCTCGGCGGAGCCCCAGCGGGCGGCGCGCAGCCCGAAAACCTTCTTTCCGAGAGTAGAGCCGCGGGCAAAGATTTCGCTGGCGGCAAAATACACCAGCAACACGAGAAAAATGGTGGTAATGGTGGTGCCGGCCAGATCCAGGTATTCATCGCTTAAAGTCAATTCCGTATATTGCCCGGTCGTCATCACCTGATGAACTTGGGCCATGATGGCCCGCCACTGGTCATTGACGATGGCCCCATAATTGGGGTAATTCTGCGGATAGACGAAACTGGTGAGAATTACCGCCGCCGCCAGGCCAGCCAGCAAGGTGTCCAGAACGAGGGCGAGGCCCCGCCGCAACAAGCGTGCCGGGAGTGGTCCGGCGAGAGCGGGCAGCACCGGCGGAGCTTGGAATTGGGCGTTGGGCATGGCAGGAATGGCTTAACCGTGACGTTTCTTCCAGGCCTTCAGTGTGTTGCTCATGAGCATGGCGACGGTCATCGGGCCGACACCTCCAGGCACGGGCGTAATGCGCGCGACGCGCGGGGCCACGGCGTCAAAATCCACGTCGCCGACAATGCAGTAGCCGGATTTTTTGGTGGCGTCGGGAACCCGGTTGATGCCGACGTCAATCACGGTGGCGCCGTCCTTGACCATGTCGGCGGTGATAAATCGGGGCCGACCGATCGCGGCAATGAGGATGTCCGCGCTGCGGGTAACGGTGGGCAGGTCGCGGGTGCGCGAGTGGCAAAAGGTGACGGTGGCGTTGCCGGGATTGCCTTTTTGCAACAGCAGGAGGCCGACCGGTTTGCCGACAATGAGACTGCGACCGACGACGACCACGTGCCGCCCGTCGGTTTCGACCCCGGCGCGGCGGATGAGCTCGATAATGCCCGCAGGCGTACAGGCGACGAAACCGTCCGCATCTTCCTGCACCAGTTTCCCGATATTGATCGTGTTGAATCCATCCACATCCTTGTCCGGGTGGACGTGGTTGAAGACGGTGGTTTCATTCATGTGCCTGGGCAGGGGAGATTGGACGAGGATGCCGTCCACCGCCGGATCGCGATTGAGCTGGTCAATTTTGACGAGCAATTCGGCCTGGGTGGTGGATTCGGGAAGAAGTTCGAGGCGGCTCTTCATGCCGACTTGGGCGGCAGTCTTTTCCTTCTTGGCCACATAGGAGACGGAGGCCGGGTCCTCCCCCACGCGCACAAAGGCCACACACGGCGGGCGGCCGGAGATTTTCGCCACCTCGGTGGCGATTTGGGCCAGAATGCTTTCGGCGGTGGCGTTGCCGTCAATCAGTTGCATAAACGGACAGTCTGCCGCAGACGGGGCGGCCGTTAAAGCTGAAAAGTAGGTCGGACGCGGATTTTTTTCACCCGAAGGCGCGAAGAACGCGAAGGAGTTTTTTTTGACAGAATTGACAGAATTAATGGAATTCAATCCTTGTTGGTTGGCCGTGAAGCGTAGATTGGAAATCTGGCTTTGGCTTGGGCGGTTCAAGGGTGGGTGCCGGGTGCCGGCGCGTCGAAGCTTTTAGCGGGCGTCGCGGTCAGCCGAGATGGCAGCAGTGCAGTCGCCCTGCATCGGGCGATTCATAATCTTGGCATATTTCGGCAGGATGCGTCGGCGCTTCCAACGCCCGGCGAGGTCTTCTTCGCGATAGGGATGAATCTCGGCGACGGGCACGCCGCGATCGGTCACCAATATTCGTGTTTGGCCACCCGGCGCACGATGCGGCCGGTGCGGTTGTGCAAATCCCGCAGGGAGACGATGCTCACTCTTTCAAAGAGGAAGAAAAGAGTGATTTGAGCAATTAGATATGCAACGGAGCATTATTTAGGGTGGCCATATATCGGCGGGTCCCTTAATGTGGCATTAGCCCCTTATGAACCCTTCGCAAATTCTTGGCGGCTTAGTGATGGTGCCGCTTGTGCTGGCCGGGTGTACGACTCCGTTCACGGGGCAGGGGGAATCGAAGATCACAGACCATCCGAACGCGTTGGTCACCGCCAACACGCAATTTGCGCTCGACCTCTATCGCCAATTGAAACCGGCGGCCGACGGCAATTTTTTCTTTTCGCCGTACAGTGTTTCGACTGCGTTGGCGATGACGTTAGCCGGGGCGCGCGGGGAAACCGCCGCGCAAATGGCCGGCGTACTCCATTTATCGAATATTGCCGCATCGGAAATTGCCCCGGCATTTGGCGAATTACAAAAGCTCCTGAATGATTTGCAGGCGGGGGGCCAAATGCAACTGGCCGTCGCCAATGCCCTGTGGTTCGAGCAGAATCCGGAGCATCCGCTTTTGCCGTCCTACCTTGATCTGGTGCGCAATGATTTTGCCGCGGAGGTGTTCCCGCAGGATTTTCGCAGCAATTCGGCCGCAGGGGCGGCTCTCATCAATTCCTGAATCGCCCGGAAGACCCATGACAAAATTACCGACATGATTGATCCCGGGGCCGTGGGGGCGGGCACCCGCCTGGTGCTGGCGGATGCAATTTATTTCAAGGGTGCGTGGAAGAAACCGTTTATCGGTGATCCAACCCGGGATCGGCCTTTTCATATCGTTGGCGGCGGCAGCAAGAACCTACCGACCATGTATCATCAATTTGGCGTGGATGACGTTGGTTACAGGGAGGCCGACTTGCCGAATGGCGGCGGTTCCCTGCAGATTCTGGCGCTGCCTTATCGAATTGCCGGCTCCGCCAGCGACACCAAAGGGGATAACATTTCGTTTGTGGTGCTGCTGCCGGGCGCCGACGACGGTCTCGCGGCACTTGAGAAAAGCCTCACGGCGGAAATGTTCAAGGAGTGGCTGGGGGCGCTAGCCGCGCCGCGGTTTGAGGTCGAAACCTATTTGCCGAAATTCACGCTGCGGGGGGATTATGGGCTGTTTGGCGCCCTGAAGACATTGGGGATGAAAGATGCCTTTCTGGAACCTCCACCGGCGCCGGGCAGCGCCGCGGGCGCGGATTTTTCCGGTATGAACGGGGCGCACGATTTGTTCATATCCGAAGTTTTGCACCAGACCTATTTGGAAGTGAAGGAACAGGGCACCGAGGCGGCGGCCGCGACGGTGGTTATTGCGCCCACTAACGCCATGGCAACCTCCGGCGGGCCACCGCCGCCTCCAACCATCATTTTTCGGGCGGACCATCCTTTTCTCTTTCTAATTTGCGACAATGCCACAGGCGCCATTTTATTCATGGGCCGGTTCTCGTCGCCAACTGAATGATCCATTACAAAAAGGATCAACTTTATAAGTCCTGGTTTGCCGGTGAGTCTTGCCGCCGCGCCGGAATGCGGGCATAAGGAAGGCATGTCCGTTTCCATTACCTGGTGGGTGGCCTTCAATCTCGGCGTGCTGGCGCTGCTGGGGATGGATTTGTTTTTGCTGCGGCGGGGGCGCCGGGCGCCGACGTTTGGGCACGCTCTGGGGTGGAGTATTTTTTGGGTTTTGCTTGCGGGAATTTTTGGCGCGGGGATTGGCCTGGGGTGGGTAGGCGCCTATGCGACAAACGAACGCGGCCCCGCATGCCTGCAGTTTTTCACGGCGTTCTCGCTGGAAGAATCACTGAGTCTCGACAATGTTTTTGTCTGGGTGTTGTTATTCCAGCATTTCCAGGTGCCGGCGGCGCAACAGCGGGGAGTGCTCACCTGCGGTTCACTGGTGGCGATGGCGATGCGGGCGGTGATGATCCTCGGCGGCGTGGCGCTGGCGCGGCATTTCCACTGGGTCTTTTATCTTTTCGGCGCATACCTGCTGTGGGCCGCGGTGAAAATGTGGCGGCCGCAGAAATTGCCCGCGGCACCGGGGAAAAACCCCCTGTGGAATTTAGCGAGGCGCTGGTTGCACACGACCGAGGATAATCCGGACGGGAAAATCTTTTTGCGCCGGCAGGGCCTGTGGTTTGCCACGCCGCTGCTGGGTGTGCTGTTGACACTGGAACTTGCCGATGTGACCTTTGCGTTCGACTCCGTGCCCGCAGTACTGGCGGTGACGACCGACGCGTTCATTGCCTTCACTTCGAATATTTTGGCCGTACTGGGCTTGCGGGCATTATTCTTTCTTCTCCAGCACGTCATTGAGCGCTGCTGGATGCTACACTATGGTCTGGCGGTGCTGCTGGGGTTCATTGGGCTGAAAATGCTGACCGCAGATTATTTGACCGTCCCGCTGGCGGCCTCGCTGGCCATTATCACGGTGATTTTGGCGGGCAGCGTCGGCGGGTCGTGGTTGATCAAGGCGCCACAGCGGGCGCATTCCTGAACCATCCGGGCGGGGACCCGGGCCGCGACAAACAAAAAGCCAGTTTATGCTAAATATTTAGCATAAGGCCCTTGACTTCCGGAAAATGTATGCTAAATATTTAGCATAGTTACCGCTTTGTACCCGAAATTCCCCATGAGCGCCAAAACCGCCGCCACTGAATTGAGCCGCCGAGAACGGCAAATCATGGATGTTATTTACCAACGCGGTCGGGCCACGGCCGCCGAGGTGCTGGGCGGCTTGGCGGACCCACCGAGTAATTCGGCGGTGCGCGCCCTGCTCGCCATCCTGGTCAACAAGGGCTGGCTGCAAGTCGCCGAGGATGGGCCGCGTTATGTGTACCATCCCACGCGCCCGCGGGGCGAAGCGGGGCGGTCGGCGATGCACCGGGTGGTGGACACTTTCTTCCAAGGCTCGGTGGAGAGCGCCGTGGCGGCGCTGCTGGATGTGCGCCAAGCCCGGTTGACCGACGCGGAGATCGTGCGGCTGAAGAATCTCATCGAACAAACCCGGAAGGCAGGACGCTAAACCATGAATGCAATTGTCCCTGAATCGTTCCCGTGGTCCACCGGCCTGACGATGCTGGCTGGCGCGGCACTGAAAGGCGCCCTTTTGCTGGCGGCGGCCGTTCCCCTTTCAATATTTTTGCGCAGGGCCTCGGCGGCCACGCGGCACTTGGTGTGGGGTGGCACGCTGGTCGGCGCTCTGTTGTTACCCGCATTTTCGATTTTGCTTCCGGCGTGGCCGGTGTCCTGGATTCCGAATTGGAATCAGGGCCCGGCTGCGCCGTTCATTTCGCCCCCAACTGTTTATTCGGTCGCGGTTGGAAATGGAAACGCTCCGGTCTCCACCCCGGATTCCGATGCAATTCCGAGGGCCAACGCGAATCCGGTGGTCCAGCCGGAGATGGCGACAATTCCACACACTCCATCAGCAAAACTTCCCATTCCGGCAGAAGCTGGGGTCAGCACCCAAAGCTTTATAATGTCCTTGATTGATTTGCTGTGGCTGGCGGGAGTCGGGCTGGCCTTGGCACCGTTGCTGTTGGGCTGGTGGCAGGTGGCCCGATTGACGCGCGGTTGCTCGCCAGTGGTCGATTCTGCTTGGTTGGACCTTTTGCAACAATCCCGGACCGAACTGAATTTGCGCCGGCCGGTGCGAATGCTCGTTGGGCCGGGCGTGGCCACGCCGCTAACATGGGGCGCCTGGCAACCCGTGCTATTGCTGCCACCGGCAGCGATCGATTGGCCGGCGAAGCGTCGCCGCGTGGTATTGTTGCATGAGTTGGCCCACATGGAACGGTGGGATTGGCTGACGCAATTGGCAGCCCATTTTGCCTGCGCGCTGCATTGGTTTAATCCGCTTGCCTGGTGGGCGGCGCAACGTATGCGCGTCGAGCGGGAGCAGGCGTGCGACGATTTGGTGCTCCAAAAGGGAACGAGGGCCAGCGACTATGCCGATGAATTGCTGGCGATGGCGGCGAGCCTGGGTGGGCGGCATTTGGTCAACTGGATTGCAGTACCGATGGCCCAGCGATCGTCGTTTGAAGGCCGGGTGTTGGCGATATTGGATCGGCAGCGAAATCGCGCTGGGTGGTCGCGGATGGCGGTTGGGGCGGTGCTGGGGTTGCTAATGGCTGCATTGGTTCCAATGGCGATGTTATGTGCGGCGACCGCGCCGTCGGCGCCGTTGGCGGAACCGACCACACCGACGACACAAAATGGCCCAGGGACGCCAATTGCGCTGCCAGGGTCCACCCCTTTCGTTCCCGGCCCGGCGGCGCCAGCGGAGGTGCTGCGCGGAAAAATTGCGCGATTGCAAGAGGAGCTGGCTAATCTAATCAGCCAATACGGAGCAAATATCGATCCCAAAACCAGCGTTTTATCCATGCAATTGCAGGAGATGGTAAAGCTGTACTCGAGCGACCAGGGCTTCCTGGATAGCGCCAATGAGCATTGGATCGAGGTTCAGGATTATCAGAATGCCAAACCGCCGAGGGACCTGTGGAACCTTAAGTTCATCGCCAGCGACGAGCAGGTCGGCAAAACCAAAAAAATGCTCGACGATGTTTTGGTCAGCCTGGCCGGAGACAAGCTTACCCTTGGGGAAAAACATCCGAGAATTGTGGAGGAAACGCAACAGCGGGACGCCCTGCGGAAGCAACTGGCGGAGGCGTCCACCGCAGCCGCGCAGCGCATTTATCAAAACTATCTGGTGGCGCAGCATAAACTTCAGAGCGATGAGCAAATGCTGAAAAACTTGCAAAGCTCCGTGCTGGCAATGAAGAGTGTTCAAAGCAGGTACGAAGTACTGCGCAACGAATTGGATGCCGCCGAAGCAGCCTACACGGAGATGCTTTATGGCGCGCAACCGGGCGCGGGCTCGGCCCAGCGGTTTGCGCCCCGCAATGATATTGAGCCCCAGTATAAAGTTCTGGCGGGTAGTGCCGCAGCCATCGAGCAGCAGCTTAATGTGCTTTCGTCCCAAGGCTGGGAGATTGCTTCGACCAGTTCGCCGTCGACGGGCCCCAACGCCAGCGGGGATTTGTCCGTCATTTTGAAGCGCATGGGATCTGTTTCTCCACACGAGGATCAGGGCCCGATGGTGGAATGGCTGGTCTCCGCGGGTGGCAACGGACATTTTTATCAGGCGGTTGCCTGCTACCCCAAAATTACCTGGGAGGAGGCGCAAAAGATGGCCGCGGCCCGGGGCGGTTATTTGGCCACGGTGACGTCAGCCGCGGAAAGCAAATTCGTCCTTTTGGCGCTCGACAGCCCGCTCTTTAAACGCCCGGGAGAGGCCTGGGGGTTTTGGATTGGCGGCATCAAAGCGCCGGATTCCAAGCAACCCGACGAGGGATGGAGTTGGTTGAATGGTGAAGGCGGGATTAAATACACAAACTGGGCGCCGGGTGAGCCCAACAACGCCGGCGGGCATGAAGACCGTTTGGAAATTTCCGTCCAGGATGATCCGGCGACGAATGGAACTTGGAATGATGCGTCCGTTCCGGCCGAAGGCTTCGTCATTGAGTATGATACCAAACCCAGCCGCCATTAAGCGCGCGTCCAGCCAGGGTGCGCATTCGTCCGTGTCCCCGAAAAATACTGACGCGGATCCAGAGGAAAAATGGGTTAACCGCCAACAATCGCATTGCCGACCAATGTGCGGGTCCACCAGGCACCCGTTTTCTTTTGTTCGTCGGGCGTGGTAAATTTGTAGAGGTAGAGTTCGAGGCGCAGGAGTTTGGGCGGTCCTTTGGGGAAGGGATTGTGGTCGAGCAGGGCGAGCACATCGGGGTTGCCGGCCTTCAGTTGGGCGGCGAACATGGGCAACCACTGCGGCATTTGATGATTCTCGTAGATGCTCAGGGCGGCAAACCACATTTGCCAATCCAAGCGCGGCATGTGCGGGGTGGTGAAGCTCGGCTGGCGCATGGGGTCGCCGGGTTTCCAGACGAAATCGTAGGATTTCCAGGTTTGGCCGTCAGCGCTGCCTTCGAGGATGATTTCCGGCCGTTCGGTGGTCATCACCCGGAAAAGACCGTAGCGGTTGACCAGGCCGAGTTGATACATTTGCAGCGCGGCGCGTTCCAGGAAGTTGGGCGGAGGCGGCGGACTGGCGGGCGGGGGGCGCGAACCGGAGTTCCATTCCTGGGTGAACTGGATCAGCCCGATGAGGAAGATGAATCCCGCGACAGTGGCGCGCAGAAGGGCGCTGCCGCGGCGGAAGATGATTTGCACCGGTGAGGGCAACGGTGCGGGGGGCGGCGGGCGGCCGCGCTCGAGGAAGCGTTGCACGCGGGGAGGCCAAAAAGTGTCGTCAAAGAGCGGGAGGCAGAGGACGATGGTGAGCAAATTGAAGAAGCCGTAGTTGCCGGAAATCATCAGCGCGAGTTGGAGCAAGATTTGCAACAGCGCGGCCACGTGCCGGAGGCGGCGGGGGGCGAAAAACGCGAACGGCACGGCAAGTTCAATGAACATGCAGGCCCACAGGGACGTGCTTTGAAAACCTGCGGGCAGATGGTGGAACCACCAGCTGGTGCTTGCGGGAATCGGCTGCGTGAAATAGTGGTACTGTAGCGCGGTGCCGTCGAGCCAGGTGTTGTTGCCTGCGGGCACGCCGGTGATCCAGGCCATGAATTGGCGGAATCCATTGGGGTGTTCCGGCCCCGGGCCCCCGCCATTCCACAGCAACTTTACCAGGCCGGACAGTACCATCAACTTGAACATCAGCCACCACACCGACCAGCGGCCGGCGCGGGGCGGTTCGCGCGCCGACCAGGGGCGCTGCCACCAGGACCACGGCGCAATCAGGAGCGCGACGAATCCCGTCTCCACCAGCAGAATGTCCCATTGGAAACCGAGGAATATCGGCACACCGGCGCGGAGCGATTGATACATCAGCACGCAGCCGAGCAGCGCCCAGCCGGGGAGGAGCCCCGCCATGAGCAGGAGGGAGCACACGACCCCAGTTCCCATGACGGCCGACAGCCCGGAACTGTCCGGCGAAATCCACAACAGCGAGGGCGCGGCGAGAAACCGGTCCAGATTACCCGGGAGACTGGGCGCAGCCTTGATGGCGTTGAAATAAGCCGTTACCGGGAAGATCCCGTGGTCGCCGACGAGACCCTCGGCCTGGCCCCAGAAGGAGATGAAGGCAACGAGAAACACCAACCCGAGCAACCGGAGGAACAGCATGCTGCTGAAGCGATACGTGCTGCGGGTGCCCGGATCGCCCCAAAAAATTCGCGTCATGAGCGACAGGAAGGTGCGGTTGTTCGCAACGCGGCGG
>Ga0265320_10003504_pt1 | contig 10519 bp, 9 predicted proteins | sample 4827metaG_FD_202087 | JGI IMG/M metagenome (GOLD analysis project Ga0265320, IMG submission 202087) | Rhizosphere microbial communities from Carex aquatilis grown in University of Washington, Seatle, WA, United States - 4-8-27 metaG | ecosystem: Host-associated > Plants > Roots > Rhizosphere >...
ATGCGAATGATTTCTCTGAAAAGAAAATATGCTGTCGGAATGCAAATGACGCCAATCACTATTCGAAAAAGATAGAGGGGCCAGAATTGCTTCGGTTCGGTTGATCGATCTACGACCAAATCACCCCGCTCCTTGAGTTGGCCATTCTTGTGCGTCTGCCTAATGTTGCGCCAAATGAAATAGCCCAAGACCAATGAAAGCACGAGTGCTAGCGCGCTGGGGAAATCGATATTCATATCAGCTCACATATTTCTGCACGATCGGGATGCGCCGGCCGACGCCGAAGGCTAGGGGAGTGATCTTCAGGCCGGGGGCGGCCTGCTTGCGCTTGTATTCGTTGAGGTCGACCTTGCGGACAATATCATTGACGACGGCGACGTCGAAACCCTGCGCGACGAGGTCGGCGCGGGACAGGCCTTCCTCGACGTAGCCCTTGAGGATGGCGTCGAGCATTTCGTAGGGCGGCAGGCTGTCCTGGTCGGTCTGGTTGGGCCGCAGCTCGGCGCTGGGAGCCTTGTCGATGCTGGAGCGCGGGATGATTTCCTTTTCGCGGTTGATCCAGCGGGCGAGGGCGTAGACCTGCATCTTGAAAAGGTCGCTGATGACGGCGAGGCCGCCGCACATATCGCCGTAGAGTGTGCAGTAACCGACGGCGAGTTCGCTCTTGTTGCCGGTGGTGAGCAGCAGCGCGCCAAATTTGTTGGAAATGGCCATGAGCAGCAGGCCGCGGGCGCGGGCCTGGATGTTTTCCTCGGCGATGTCGCGAGGCCGGCCGGCGAAAAGCGGTGCGAGAGTCATTTCCCCGGCGGCGACGACCTCCGCGATGGAGATGGTGTGAAACTCGATGCCCAGATTGCGGGCCACCACCGCTGCATCGTCCTTGGAGTGCTGGCTGGAAATCATCGAGGGCAGGCTGACGCCGATGACATTCTTCGGGCCAAGAGCCTCGGCGGCGATGACGGCGGTGAGCGCGGAGTCGATGCCGCCCGAGAGACCGAGCAAGGCTTTCTTGAAACCGGTTTTCTGGGCGTAGTCACGCACACCCAGCACCAGGGCATCGTAGATGTCGGCCAGTTCTTCCTGTTCGTAGGTGGGGTGAATGAGCGGGGAGCTTGATAGACCCAAATCGACCACCTGCAGGTCTTCCCGGAACGCGGCGAGTCCAGCCAGAAGCCGGCCGGAAGCATCGCAAACGATACTCCGTCCATCGAAGAGCAGTTCGTCATTACCGCCGACCGAATTGCAGTATGCCAGCGGACAGCCGAGCTTGCGGGCAGTGTCGGTTACCAGGGTTTGCCGGACATCGCCCTTGCCGAAATTCCACGGGCTGGCGGTGAGGTTGACCACAAAGTCGCATTTTTGCGCCGCAAGTTGCGCGACCGGGTCGACGCCATTGTAGAGTCGCCGCGTCGAAATCATGGCGTGGGTCCAGATGTCCTCGCAAATGGTGACGCCGATGCGCACGCCATTGAATTCCTGCACGGTGGGCCGGGGGGCCGGCTCAAAGTAGCGGTCTTCATCGAAGACACCGTAGGTCGGCAGGAGGCACTTGTGCGCCGAGGCGACAATCCGGCCCTGGTGGCAGAAGGCGGCGGCATTAAAGGCGGAGCGGCCTTCGCCGGTGGTATTCGCCGCGGTGTAGCCGACAAATGCAGGCACGGTGCCAATCTGCAGCGCCAGTTCGCGAGTGGCTGCTTCCACATCCGGAACGAAGCGCTTTTTGAAAAGCAGGTCGCGCGGCGGATATCCGCTCACGACCAGCTCGGGGAACAGAACCAGTTCGGCGCCTTGGGCAACCAGGGCACGGTAAGCCTCAAGGATGCGCCGGCTGTTGCCGGCGAGGTCCCCGACGATCGTGTTAATCTGGGCCAGCCCGATGCGCATGATGCTGCCGGCCAAGTTGAAGGCATTGCCGCCGACTGCAACCACAAGACGCAAATTCCGCTAGCCGTCGCCGCAGTTTCCCACCTACTGTGCCGGCATGGCTCCTGCCCCCGTTGCCCGCTTGATTCTTGCCTCTGCCTCACCCCGGCGGAAGGAACTGCTCGCGCAGCTCGGTCTGCCTTTTGAAATCGTCCATGCGGAAGTGACCGAGCACGAGGCGGCTGACGCCGACCCGCGGGAAATGGTGCGGCACAACGCGGCGCTCAAGGCCGACTGGGTCGCGGCGCGGCATCCCGATGCCACGGTCATTGGGGCGGACACGACGGTGTTCATTGACCGCACCGTCCTCAACAAGCCCCGGGATCCGGTGGAAGCCCGGGCCATGCTGCGATTGCTCAGTGGACGCACCCATACCGTCTTTACCGGACTGGCGGTCCGCCGGCAAAGCGACGCTCTGCAGCTCGACCAGGGCGTAGCCAGCGAGGTGACCTTCAAGTGCCTGGATGAGGCCACAATCGAGCTTTACCTCAGCCGGGTGCACACCCTGGACAAGGCCGGCGGTTATGCGATCCAGGAGCAGGGTGACCTGATTGTGGCGGGTTACACGGGGTCTCTGACAAATATTGTGGGCCTGCCGGTGGAAGAAATGAAACAACTTTTGACTCAAGCGGGTCTGAGGCGTTGATTTCAAACCGTGGTGACCCAGACGACAGAGTACAATCAGACGCCGGCCGACGTGCCGGAAAAGGATCCCGTCAATCGCTCCATTGCGATTGGCATCGCCTGCACCTTGCTCTTTCACCTCCTGCTGCTCCTGCTGTCGCCGCAATTTGCCTTCAACAGGTTTGCCGGGGTCCACTCGGGCATCAATGTCGTCCACCCCAAGCAGGGGAAGACCTTTGATTTCCAGCTCGATCCGGGACTGCCCGAGGAGAAGAAGGATCCGTTCCGGTTCGTGGAAACCAACCCCGACGCGCCGGAAAACACTCCCGACAAGACCCCGAATTTCAGCAATCGCAACCAGCAGTCCGCCCAACCCGATCCGGCCAAGGAAAAGGACTTGGAGAACCGTCCAAGCTTGAAGGGTCAGGACCAGATCAAGAACGACACCGCCATTGTCACCGGCGACATGTCCAAGCCTCAGCAGGGAGCAGCCGCCGCGCCCGAGGTGCTCAAAAACGACAAGGATCAGCAGCAGAAGGAGGAAAAAGCCCGGGCCGAACAGACGCCGTTATCCGGCTTTGAGAAGAGGGAAGGCTTGTCCGAGGACGGTATCGCTTCGAATATTTCCAAGGCCAAATCTCCCTCCACCCAGGCGCAGCAACTCGTCGAGGGTAATCGCGACGCCAAGGATACGGAAGGAGGCTTGGTGGCCGTCAACCAGGTCACCAAGGCCCAGCCCAAGGCCCGGCCGCGTCTGACGGCCGCCCGGCCGACCATTTTGAACAACCGCATCACCGGCGTAAGCAACATGGGCATCCTCGGCATGGACGCTCGCTGGAGCGAATATGGTGAATATATGCAGGAGTTGATCGAGATCGTGCAAACCCAGTGGTATCGCATCCTCGAGGAAAGCCGCGTTTCGCCTCCGCGTGGTTCCCACGTTATCGTCACTTTCAAAATCAATTCCAAAGGCGAAACCGAGATTGTCAAAGTTGAGGACGCAGACAGCGGCAAACAGGGCGTCTTTTCTTGTGAGAACGCCATCCAGGCCCGCCAGCCCTACCGCAAATGGACGGAGCAGATGATCTCCGTGCTGGGCGATGAGCAGACGATCACTTTCGGCTTCTATTACCAGTGAGCGTTCTGCCGGGAGATTTCTGGACCACGCTGCCACTAGGCAACGGGGTGGAGTTGCTGACGCGGGATGCAAACGGGCTCGCCGCCTTCAACAAACCCTTTGGCGTGCTCTCCCATCCGAACGCGTCGCAGGACGAACCGCGTTCTCTGCTGACTTGCCGGTACGATAAGGAAACCCAGTGTTTCGGCTGGAAGGCGGCCGATGGCAGCGACCGGCGGCTCTGGCTGCTCAATCGGCTGGATTCGGCCACCTCCGGCGTGATTCTGACCGCCGCCAGCGAGAAACTGGCGCTGACGATCAGGGAACACTACGTCAAAAAACAGGTGCGAAAGATTTATCAGGCACTCGTTTTCGGCCACCCCCGGAAGAGCGAGGAACTCTGGCAGGACTTGGTGGCGGTGAAGAGAACCAGCGGTCAAATCAGGGCTGCGGTTGTCGGCAATATCCCGGCCGAGACGCGTTTTCAGCTTATCAAGCACACCCAAAAGGCGTTTTCCACATCGCTCATCCGGCTCGATCCCCGCACCGGCCGCAGTCATCAATTGCGGGTGCAATGCGCGAAACGCCAGCTGCCCATTGTCGGCGACCAGACCTACGGCAATTTCACCCTGAATCGTTCCTTTGCCAAGGTGACCGGAAGCAAACGACTGTTTCTTCACTCTCTCGAAACCAGTTTCACGTATGAATACGCCGGCCGCGCCTGGGCGTTCAAGGCCAGCGCGCCGTTGCCGCGGGAATTTCAAATTGTTTATTAAAAGATTGCCTTGAGTCGCTAAATGGCCTCTAGTGGCCACATGAAGCCAAAGCAACCCATTTACACCCAGCGACAGCCGGAGACAACCCAGCAAATCCGCGAAGCGGCGGCAGCATACGGCCTCAAGCGCGACGTGGTGAGTGTGCGTGAAGCCAAGGACCAGTTGTCAGGCTTGCTCCAGCGCGCGGCACTTGGTGAGCAGATCGTGATCACGAGCGACGGTGAGCCCAAGGCCATGATCGTGCGCTACCGGCCGGCATTGCGGGCCAAGCCATGGCAGTCGTTGAAGTCGTTTCGCGATGCCATACCGATGACTCCGGATTCCACCCCGCTCATCAGGGAAATGCGCGATAGCGGCTATTGACATGTATCTGGACACGTCGGTGGCCGTTAAGCTGTTCATTCCTGAACCTGACTCCGATGAATGCGAGTTGATCACCGGGAACGATGGATTTCTGTCCTCGGAATTGCTGTTCAGCGAGATGTACGCGGCAGTCCTGGCCAAGGAGCGCTGCGGCCATATCTCTCCGGCAGCCCGCGAAAAAATTTGGGATCGCTTCGAGAATCTGATGGCCGACAACACGGTTCACCTGATCAAGCTCGACGGTATGGTGGTGCGCGAGGCGGTCGAGGTGATGGCACAGGTTCATCCCGACGTGCCGCTGCGGACGCTCGACGCAATTCACCTGGCCACCTACCTGAGTGTGGATGCAGGCCCGCTGTTCACGAAAGACCGACGGATGATCGAGGCGGCGAAAAAACTGAACATTCCCCTGGCGGGAGTGTGACCAAGGGCGGGCCCGGGTGGAGAGATCAGCCGGGCGGCGGGCGGTTGAGAGTTAGTTTTTTTCCGGCATTCAAATCGGGTTTGGGCAGGGAAATTGCGGCCAATTGCGCGGTCTGACTCGACCGTTCAGGCGCAACTCCGGCCAGATGATGCCCTTTCCGGGCAAAATGGTGCGCCATCATGCCGGCAATCAAGTGCGTAACCAGCAGAATGAGCCCGACGGTGATCCAGTAACCCCGGTCAGGCGCGGCTTCCATCGGACCCGGTGGTGCCAACAGCGGACGGAAAAGAAAAGCAAACCACAGGAAACTGGCGCCGAGCATTTCTAACACGGCGAAGAGGCGGTGCCCCAGATACCAGTCGCCCAAACCGGGGAAAATCAAGGAACGCAGCCCGGCTTTCGTCGCGGATTTGAAGGGGACGTGGCAGGACGGACACTCCGCCGGATACCCCGGCACGGAAGTGAAACAATGCGGACAGAGATGCTCGATGCCGCGATCGCGTTGAAAGGGAGCATTCGTGCCCTGCACAATGCCGAGGAGGAACTTCGCGAGCAGTTTGCGATCAGCGCGCGGCACGTGTTGGAAATTGTACGTGGTGCGGTTGAGCATCTTGACCCGGCACATTCCGTTCCAGGTCGATCTGATGCTCGCGATCGTGGCATAGGGCATCTGGGAAACCAGTTCCCGCACGCGTTTTCGACTGTTAATTTGCAGCAGAATGACGCGGGTGGACGTAAAGGCCAGCGCGTGCATGTTCAGGTAGTAGGCGAACCAGCCGACGAAAAAACGCTCGCCAAGGCTGATCGTTGTACCCGTCGTGATGAAATAGACCTTCTCGCCGGGAAGAAGTATCCGGCGCAGCTTGGGATCGACCGCCTTGAGCAGTTTGAACCGTTTCTTGGACCGTTGGCGGGCCCAAAAGCCCTGGGCCTTGAAGAGCATCGGATAGTCGTAGGGAGCGGCCTCAACGTCGCCGGCAAGCAGCTCCTCATATTTCCTGGCTGTCTGCAGAGTGGTCATGATTGCGCTTTTCCGCTGGGTGGTTCCAACACGTTATTTTCGACGCAGGGAGACAAAACGCGGCAGGCAATAAGGCGAGCCAAATGAAACGGGGCGGTCCCTCAAAGCAGGCTGAGTTGCGGGTCGTCCGGCGGCTGCACACTGATTTTCTTCCGCGGACGCCCCTGGGGTGAGGGGAGGGACACGGAAGTGTCGTCGGACTCGAGTTTCTCCAAGATGGTCTTGGCGCGGTCGATAACGCTCAAAGGCAGGCCGGCGAGGCGCGCCACCTGGATGCCGTAGCTGCGATCGGCCGCCCCCGGCACCACCCGGCGAACGAACACGATGTCGTCGTTCCATTCCTTCACGGCGACGGAGTAATTGCGCAACCGGGACAGGTGTTTCTCCAGTTGGGTCAACTCCTGGTAGTGCGTGGCAAAAAGGGTGCGCGGGCCGCGTTCGGGCGAGCGATGGAGGTGCTCGACCACGGCCCAGGCGATGCTCAGGCCGTCATAGGTCGAGGTACCGCGCCCGATTTCGTCCAGAATCAGGAGCGAGCGATCGGTGGCGTTGTTGAGGATGTTGGCCGTCTCGTTCATCTCGACCATGAAGGTGGAGTTGCCGCGCGCCAGGTCGTCGCTCGCGCCGACCCGCGAGAAGATGCGGTCGACGAGTCCAATCCGGCAGGATTTGGCGGGTACCCAGCAGCCGATCTGCGCCATCAAGGTGATGAGCGCCACCTGCCGGATATAGGTGGATTTGCCGGCCATGTTGGGCCCCGTGATGAGCAGGATCTGCGCATCGTTCGCCGACAACGCGGTGTCGTTCGGCACGAACGTGTGGCTGCCCGCGAGTCCAAGCCGCTCCTGTTTCATCATCTGCTCGACGACCGGATGGCGTCCGTCCGTGATCTCGAGCCCATCGCCGTCGTCCAGCTGGGGCTGGCAGTAATCCCATTCGCGCGCCAGCACCGCCCAGCCGGCCAGAACGTCGAGTTCGGCCAGGGCGTCGGCCGTGCGGGTCAGGGTGGCGGACTCGGCCAGCACCGCACCGACCAGTCCACTGAACAGCTCCAGTTCACGGGCGAGTGATTTTTCCTCCGCGGAGAAAATCTCCTTTTCCTTCAGCTTGAGCTCCTCCGTCACGTAGCGTTCGCCGCCCACCGTCGTCTGTTTGCGCACATAATCGGCGGGCACATTGCCGAGGTTGGCCTTGGTCACCTCGATGTAATAGCCAAAGACGGAGGTGAAGCGAACCTTGAGACTCTTGATGCCCGTTCGCTCCTGCTCCTTGCGTTCCAGGTCGGTGAGCCAGGATTTGTTCCCGCTGGTCAGGCCGCGCAACCGATCCAGTTCATCGTCGTATTTGGCACGGACATAGTTTCCCTCCTGCAGGTCGTTGGGCAGTTCGTCGGCCAGCCCCCGGGCCAGCAGCTCCCGCAATCCGGGCAGGTCAGTGAGGCGCTGGCTCATCCGGGCGATCTCCCCGCCGTGGCGGCCGACCAGGTGCACATCGAGCAGGTCGAGGCAGGCCATGATGGCGGGAATCTGGGCAAGGGTGTCCTTGACGCCGCCGAGTTCCCGCGGATTGCGCAGCCGGTTCTGGAGTCGGCCAAGTATGCGCGGGATGTCCCGCACCTTGTTGAGCAGCTCGCGCAATTGGGCGAGGTCGCTGGGCTGGGCGAGAAGCTCGCCCACGACGGTTTGGCGGCGCCCGATTTCCGGCAAGTCGAGCGTGGGAGCGGCGAGCCAGCGTTCCAGCAACCGGGAGCCGGCTGCGGTCGTGCTGCGGTCAATGGCGCCGAGCAGCGACGCTTCGCGCGTCCCGCGAGTTGATTGAAAAATCTCCAGATTCCGCAACGTAGCCGGATCGAGCAGGAGCGTGCGGGTGCTGCGGTACTCTTGCAACGAGCGAAGGTTTGCCGGTTTCGCACAGAGATTTTCCGTCGCATAATAAACCACCGCGCCCGCCGCGCCGAGCGCGGGATGCTGGTGGGTGAGGCCGAAGCCCTGCAGGTTGAGCACGCCGAGCGTGTCCATAACGGTCCGGGCTCCACCGGTGATGTCGAAATGGTAACCGGGCAGCTCGGAGCACAGGCGGGGCGCGCAGAACTGGTGCAGGGCGTGGATGGCGTGTTCCTCGTGCGGGGCGGCCTGCCATCTGGCCAGATCGCCCTCGATGAGCACCAACTCGGCCGGGTCGAGTGCCGTGAGCACGGGCAGCAGGTTTTCCGGGTGCGGATCGGTGGCCAGGCGGAATTCCCCGGTGGAGAGATCGAGCCACGCGGCGTGCAGCCCGGCCTTGTCGAGTGTGAGGGCGCAGAGGTAATGGTTTCTGGCCGCGTCGAGCTGGTTGGCCGAAAGAGTCGTGCCGGGCGAAAGGATGCGCGTGAGCTGGCGTTTGACGAGTTTCCCGGCCTGCGCGGCCCCGGCCTGGTCGCAGATGGCGACTTTTTTGCCGGCGGCGAGCAGTTTGCCGACGTAATTGTCGGCGGCGTGGTGGGGAATGCCGGCCATCGGGGTTTCCTGCCGCTTGGTCAGGGTGATGCCGAGAAGGCGAGCGCCAATCTCGGCGTCCTCGAAAAACATCTCGTAAAAATCGCCAAGCCGGAAGAGCAGCAGCGTGTTGGCCGGGAGGCCGCGCTTGACCTCGAAATATTGTTGCATCATCGGGGTCATGTGGTTACATCATTTTATACCCACCACTTATACCCATCGATTTCACACTAAACCCGACCTCGAAATTCCTCCCAAATCCCATTTCCGATGAAAACAGCAACTGCACTTTGGCAACCGGCCGGCCCCGAAGGGCTTTATGTGAACGCACAGTCGGGCATGTATTACTCGCGCTATCGGATGAATGGTACTCGCACATTTCGGTCATTGAAGACGAAAGTTTTCACCGTCGCAAAGCTCAAACACGCCAAGCGTCATGTGGATGTGGAGAAGGACCGCCAGCGGGGTGCCCGCTTGGACGGGGATTTTCACACCCTTGGCGGCCTGCTCGCCGAGATGAAGCTTCGCCTCGCGGAGACGCCAGTTGCTGACAGCACCGGTGTTGCCCGGGCCGGCAACATCGAGCGACTCCAGAGGAATTGGCAGCGCGGAAATTTCGCGACCTATCGCGCGCAGCACGTGACGGCCGATGTCGTGGCCGAACTGCGGGAACACCTCCTCCACCAAGCCGCATGGAAATGGAAGTTCCAAAAGGAAAGGCATCGCGGCTACAAGGTGCCCGTCGTCAACCAGACGCTCTGGGTGCTGCGCGTCCTGCTCGACATTGCGGTCGAGAAGCTGGTGCTCATTGAAAATCCCTTCGCCGTGTCCTCCACGCTCCGCGGCAGCCTGTTCGCCAAGGGCCGCCGGGCGCGCGGCCAGCGTGAGGTCGGCAGCACCCGCCTCCAGTTGCCCAACCGGGCCGACATGTTGCGAATCTTCGCTGAAATGCGCCGCGTGCCCGAGGAATCCGACGCCTTCAAACCCAACCCCGAGCAACGGGTCTATCTCGAGACCATGGCGACCGAGATGGCCGACCATGCCGAACTCCTGGCCTATTCCGGCATGCGCAAGCAAGAGGCGACGAAATCGACGGTCGGCGACGACCAGGGTGATGAATTCAAAATCTGGGGCACCAAGTCCGAATCCGCCGAACGCACCATCCCGGTGAATCCCGCACTGCGTGCAGTCCTTGATCGCATCAAGACCCGTCGGGTCGGACCCAAGACGAGGCTTGTTATTACCGCGGAACCCCGGACCGCGATGCGCCGTGCCTGCGCGCGCCTCGCTCTGCCGATGCTGCGCAATCATGACCTGCGCCACTACTTCGCGTCCGTGTGCATTGCCAGCGGCGTGGACATTCCGACCGTTTCCCGGTGGCTGGGCCACGCGGACGGCGGCGCTCTCGCGATGAAAACGTATGGGCATCTGCTCAAGGACCACAGCCAGGCCGCCGCCAAAAAAGTGGATTTCAACGCACCCCGCGCGGACGCACAATCCTGTGTCGTGTGATGAGTATTGTTCGCAATGCCTCACAACGGCGGATGTCAATTAAGCTCACACCGACGCTCAATTGATCGGCGCGTAACAAGCACCCGACGCGTGCCGGAGAGCCGCTGTAAGCGTCCGATGGCAAGTTCTGCATAAAGGGTAGTGCGCGAGATGCCCCCAAGGAGGTAACGGGCAGTTTTCTCATCATACGCTACAGGCAGCGGGGAAGGGGCTTCGCCAGGGAAAGTGACCGCTTCACCCTCGATGCCCACACCCCATTGGGAAGCGAGCTGCCGCGCTTCAGCG
>Ga0265320_10003505_pt1 | contig 10519 bp, 10 predicted proteins | sample 4827metaG_FD_202087 | JGI IMG/M metagenome (GOLD analysis project Ga0265320, IMG submission 202087) | Rhizosphere microbial communities from Carex aquatilis grown in University of Washington, Seatle, WA, United States - 4-8-27 metaG | ecosystem: Host-associated > Plants > Roots > Rhizosphere >...
TTTGGCCAGGTTACCCGGTAAAGCCCGCAAGCCTATGCCGTGGAGACCCGCGGCAGGGATGGATGTAAAGGGAAGTCCCGCACGCTTCACGAGTTCTGCTTCCATGCCGTTTTCACCGCCGACCCACAGAAGTTCGACATCCGGTTGTTTAAGATACAGAGCCTGGAACACGGCGAGGGCGGGGTATACGCCGCCGCCGGTTCCACCCGCGCAGATTAACAGCCGCACTATATGATCTCCAGTCTTCGTCGTTAGTTATCTCGCCTCTCTGGCGGGATATGTTAAGTAAGATACCTATTGCTGCAAGAGACGATACCAGGTTGGAGCCTCCGGCACTGATGAAGGGCAGGGCATTGCCGGCGAACGGCATCAATCCAACCATCACCATCATGTTGATGCCGGCCTCGAGTCCGATCCATACCACCAGCCCGGTGGCGAGCAGGGTGCCCAGCATATCGGGTGCGCGGCGCGCGATAACGAACCCGCGCCAAATCACCAGCGCATACATTCCTATCAGTATCAGCGCGCCGAATAAACCAAGCTCCTCCACAATCACGGCAAAGATACTATCTGTGGGGGGTACGGGCAGTCCGGTCAATTTCGATTGTGCGCGTCCGATACCAACACCGAACCAACTCCCGTTAACAATGGCTTCGAACGAACGCTGGACGTGATAGGAAGCCTGTGTGGGATCCTTCAACCCTGCAATGAACTCAGCCACACGTTCATGCCCGGTTGGGCTGATTTGCACCACTACCCAGCCGGCTGCGAACGCGATCACTAGCAGGATGCCTATTTGTTTCAAGTCACCGCCCGCCAAAAAGAAAAGCAAGCCACCGATGATAAGAATAGTTGCGGCTGCGCTCAAATCGGGTTGCTGATAGATCAAACCACCAATCACACCCAGGATCACACCCAGCGGAAACAACCCTAGCGAAATATCGTGGAGCATCTGCCGCTTCGCATACAACCATACCGATAAATAAATGATAGTTGCCAGCTTTGCCAGCTCCGACGGCTGATATGAACCCTCGAACAACGCTCGTTTCGCACCTAGGCGGATCTCATTCATGAAAAGGACGGTTGCCAGCAGGATGATGGTTAGCGCCATCACTGGGATGATCAACTTGCGCCAATGATGATAATCAAACAGCGCTAACAGCAAAGCGGCGACGAGTCCAAACCCGAGCCATATCAACTGGTGCTCGAACATATACATCGGTGAGCCATATTCCAACAGCGAATAATCCCAAGAAGCTGAAAACATCATCATCAGGCCGAAGATGACCAGCGCGCTGATCGACACCAACAGGGGCAGATCAAGACCACGTCCGGGCTGGGTGGCTGGGTGTGTTTCAGCAGGCCTTATTTCGTTTATGAAAGTTCGTGCACCCATAATCTAAACTTTTCTCCTCGTTCTTCAAAATCCTTGAACTCATCGAAGCTGGTGCCTCCGGGTGAAAATAGGACAACATCACCTTTCTCAGCCAATTCCGCAGCTTTTTGGACGGCTGCCTGCAGGGTATCGACGCGGTCAAGAGTGAAAGGCCTTATCCATGAGCCTTCAGCCGTTATTGCTTTAAAGATCTTATTTGCGGCCTCGCCAAAAATAACTACATGGTCCACATGCTCATGGATGAAAGTCGCCAGGTCTTCCCACGGCAAGTTTTTATCGCGACCACCCAAGAGAAGCACAACCGGTTCTTCAAACGAATGCAGGGCAGCCAGTACCCGCTCGGGAGCGGTGGCAATTGAGTCGTTATACCAACGGACACCTCGGATTTCGCGAACAAATTCGAGCCGATGCGGTACGCCCTGGAAATCTCCTGCAGCCGCCAGCATCGCGTCCAGCGGCAGGCCGGCCGCATGGCCAATGGCGAACGCAGCCAGTACATTCATGACGTTATGGTCGCCGCGCAGGTCAACCTGCGCACGGCGTAGAAGAGGGATATCGACATGATGATCGTAAAGATAAAGAATACCACCGGCATAGTATGTGCCTTCTGCGTCTTCTTCCATTTTGCTGAACCCGAAGGAATGCAGCCGGCCTTTTACCTGGCTGTGAAGATCCCAGGCGCAGGCATCATCTCGTCCCAGTACGGCAATATCATTTTCGTCCTGGAATTCGAGGATCCGGGCTTTTGCTTTTACATAGGCTTCCATCGTCCCGTGGCGGTCCAGATGATTGGGAGTGATGTTCAATATCGAGGCAACATCCGGAGAAATGGTCATTTGTTCTAATTGAAAAGAAGAAATTTCAAGGATTGCAAGATCATTAGGCTGCATATCGTCGACGTGATTGATAAGCGGATCGCCAATGTTGCCGCCGGTAAAGGCTTTTTCACCGTAAGCATTCTTTGCCATTCTTCCCACCAAAGTGGTTGTTGTGGTCTTGCCTGCTGAGCCGGTAATCCCCACCGTTTTGCAGGGAACGGCTTCCATGAATATTTGTGTATCATTGGATAGTGGAAGACCGCGTTTGACAGCCGCCTCCACGATCGGGAGGGTAAGCGGAACACCGCCTGAAATGCACAAAAGATCGACCTGATCGAGCAATTCCAGGGGGTGACTCCCAACAACCCATTGGATTGGCACCCCTTGTAAAACTTCAAATGCCGGAGCAAGCTCGGCTTCCAATCGTTTATCGCTGATTATCACGCTCGCCCCATGTTGGGTCAACCAGCGCGCTAAAGCTATGCCTTGCCGGGCAGCCCCCAAGATCAGGACGCGTTTGCCATTCCAATCGCTCATTGTTTATACCAGCGCCAGCCCAACCCCAACCATGCAAGCTAAAAGGCCGATCAACCAGAACCTTTGAACGACCTGAGTCTCACTCCAGCCGAGTAATTCAAAATGAAGATGGACGGGAGCCATCTTGAAAAAACGTTTCCCTTTTGTGTATTTGAAGTATCCGATCTGTATGACCACACTCAAGATCTCGCTTAGAGGGATGATCGCTATAATGGGTAGCACTACCCATTGACTGGTCATAAGAGCGACGACAGCCAGTGTGGCGCCGAGCGCGAGCGAACCGGTGTCGCCCATGATCAACTCGGCCGGATGCACGTTGAACCATAAGAAACCGAACATTGCACCGACCAGTGTGAAGCAGTAGCGAGCCAAATAGACCTGGTGTTGGTTCAATGCGATCATCCCGTAACCAGCAAATGCCGTAGCCGCGATCAAACCCGCCAGACCGTCCAACCCATCGGTGAAATTAACGGCATTCGACATACTGACGATGATAAAAGCGGCAATCGGTACATACCACCAACCGAGGTCAAAGAATCCTTTAATACCGGGAACGAACACATCGGGTACGCCGAGCATGAATTTCAAGACCCAGGCGGTGCCAATCCCCAGAATGACCTGGAATGTGAACTTGGTACGGGCTTGCATACCCTCCCCTTTGCGTTTACCACGTAGACCCTGCCAGTCGTCAACCGCGCCTAGGATTGCGAAGCAAACCATGACGATCATTGGGACCAGCACTGAGCGTCCAATGCCGCTTTGCGTAAAACCGATCAAAGCCACGGCGTTCAACAGGATCGTGAGTAAAAGCACCGGCAGGATGAACATAACGCCGCCCATCGTGGGCGTACCCATTTTTACGGAATGATGGCTGGGTTCTTCCACGCGGATGATTTTGCCGATCTTGTAATGCCTGAGAATGCGCAGTAATGGACCACCCCAGATAACCGTCATAATAAAAGATAACCCGGCCAGACTCAGGGCCAGCGCAACTTGTTTCATGAAACTATCTCCAGTTCGGCGAGGATGCGATCCATACGTAAACCATGCGAGCCTTTTAATAATACAGCATCTTCCTTTGATAAGTTCGTCCGAAGCCATTCGATGATGGCGGTGTTCTCTTCAAATTCAAAAACCTGGGTGGGTTTCATACCTGCCCGACGTGCGGCCTTCGCATAGATATGAGCCCGTGATCCAAGCGTAACGAGTATATCCGCAACTTGTGCAGCACGTAGACCGACCATCTCATGTCCTTGCTCTTCATAGGGTCCGAGTTCTAGCATATCGCCCAGGACGGCGATTTTACGCTGCCCCTCTAATTCGTCCAATAGGTTGAGCGAAGCCAGCATCGATTCTGGCGAGGCGTTATAGGTATCGTCTAGCATCACGGCGCCATTCTCGGACCGTACTGCGACCAGGCGAAGCTGGGAATTACCTTGCTGCAAACCGTGCAATATTTCCTGCCAGTGCAACCCTTCTACAAGACCAACCGCAATCGCTCGTAAGGCGGTTTCAACGGAATGTCGTCCGATCATCGGAATATGGACGTGCATAGCCTCGCGTTCGTAATGCAGCCGGAAGCTTATGCCGTTCAGGCCGAGGCTTTCAACTTGATCGGCCCATAGGTGTGATTCTGCAGAAAGTCCATAAAAGAAAATGCGTGCTTTGGTTTTCTCCTCCATCCTGCGTACGAATGGATCGTCAAAGTTTAATATTGCTGTGCCTTCCGGAGCAGGGGGCAGGCTTTGGACCAACTCGGATTTACCGCGCGCGATCGCTTCTTGTGACCCGGCGCGTTCCGCATGGACGGTTCCGATGTTGGTTACCACACCGACCTGCGGCAGGGCGATATCGCACAGCAAAGCGATCTCGCCGGGCACATAAAACCCCATTTCAAGTACTGCCCGTTCATGTCCTTTACCCAGGCGGAGTATTGTTAAAGGGAGTCCGATCTCGTTGTTCAGGTTGCCGGGGCTTTTCAGCGTGTGAAAACGTTCCGCCAGGACTTGCCCGATCACTTCTTTTGTCGTTGATTTGCCAACACTTCCTGTGATGCCTATCACGCGCAGGTTGAGTTTTCGACGCCAAAAGCGCGCGATCTGTTGGAGCGCAGCGAGAGTATTGTCCACATGCAGGCAAAGCGGGGCAGTCAGGTCGGGTGCCGTGTCGGATATCGAGCCGCCGCGCAGGTCGATGGTTCGGAAGGACGTATCCATATTTTTCTGAATTAATGCAAATGAAGCCCCGCGCTTGAAAGCTTCACCGACAAAGTCATGGCCGTCTGTATGTTCTCCGGGAAGTGCAACGAACAACGAACCCGGTATGACCTGCCGCGAGTCGATGGCCGCCTCGGTGATAATGGAGGCAGCTACAGGACGGTTATTCGTTAATGCTTCGATTGTATCGGCTAGTGTCAGCATTAGGGTTTGGCGATTTCATTCCGAATGTTGTCGGGTGGAATATTCAATAGAAGGATCGTTTGTTTGGCAACCTCGGAGAACACCGGCGCGGCAGTATCGGAACCCCAGATCGATGCTGATGGCCTTTCGAGCCATACGTAGATCATAAATTTCGGGTCATCCGCCGGACCCCAACCAAGAAAGGAAGCGTTGGTTACATCCGGTTCGTAGCCATAATCGTCCGGGATTTGAGCGGTTCCTGTTTTGCCCGCGATCTGATAACCGGGAACGAGTGCGCTGGATGCTTCATTTACAAGTGATGCCACCAGCATCTGGGTAAGAGTATGTGCTGTATTCACAGAAATTGGGGATCCGGCAAACTGGGCGGGTACGTTATACTGCCGTCCGTCCCTAATCATCGCCTCTAACGCATGTGGAGTGACCATACGGCCATCATTTGCAACGGAAGAGGCAGCCATCATGACCTGCATCGGTGTAACCGATATACCCTGTCCAAAGGCATTGGTCGCCAGGTCCACGGGATACCAATCCCCATCGCCAGGTACCTTTAAGCGGCCTGCCGCTTCCCCGGCCAGGTCAACGCCGGTGAGATGCCCGAAGCCGAAACGGTTCATATATGTATAAAAAGTCTGCGCCCCCATTTTTTCCGAGACCCATGCCAGGCAAACATTCAATGAATGCTGCAAACAACCGATCATGTCCTGCTGTCCCCAGGCCGCATCATCCCAGTTATGTATGGTTGCACCACCGACAAGAATTGCTCCCGTATCTAAAAACGATGTGGAAGGAACCACCGTACCGCTATCCAGAGCAGCGGCCATGGTCAGAACTTTAATGGTCGAACCCGGCTCGTATGGCTCCCCGATGGCTCTGTCGAATTCACTAGCGTTTTGATAGATTGTCCCATAATTCCAAAACTGATTTGGATCCATCCGTGGGGTGGAGGCAAGAGCGAGTATCTCGCCGGTGCGCGGATCCATCACAACAATAGTCCCGTGCACTGCGCCGTATTTTGTCAGTGAATCGTCGAGGATTTGTTCGACAGATGCCTGCAAGTCACGGTTAATCGTTAAGATTAAGGTGGTGCCATTTGGTACCTTTGGAATATCGAGGGCTTTATTCGGATCGGTGGGCACCCATACCTGCACGGGATTGCCCGCTAGGAGATCATTGTATTTTTCTTCGATCCCGAAATAACCGCGCCCTTCGTGACTGACAAACCCGAGCAGGTTGGAAGCTAGCGAGCCTTCAGGATAACTGCGTTCGGGATGGGGTGTGAACTCAAGCCCTGCCAGACTGCTTAACTCGCCTGACTTTGTTTGCGCGTCGGTGGCAAGCTTGAGCTGTTGGAGTTGAGAGGCTTTATCCGCATCTACATAGTTGGCCAGGATCAGGTATTGCTGGCCAGGCTGCGGATTCATCATTAGTTTATAGAGATCGTCCGGGTTCAATCCGAGTTCTGCGCCTACTGCCAGGGCAAGAGCCCGCTTGTCATTTACATAACTCAGTTCCACGCCAATCTCATAGACAGTCTTGTTCCCGGCCAGCAGATGACCATTGCGGTCGTAAATCTCGCCGCGATCGGGATAATAAGTCTTCAGCACATTAGCGTATTCATTGGCCTGGGCCCGGAATATAACAGCCTCCGGACTATTCTGTATGCGAGCGATCTGTAAGAGTACGGTAATTCCAATAAAGCCCAATATCCCGGCTATAAGGAGCGAACGCCAGGCATATTCTTCTCTCATTGAGAAACCCCCATTAAACTGGTAGTCGAGGTGGAACGCATCTTCTGGTCCAACCAGTCTAGGAGAGATTCAGTATATTCCGGTGGAATGCTCGGGGCGCTGGGCCTTAAAGCCGATGCACCGGCGAGTATTTCAGGGATGGGCGCGACGTAACCTGGTACGACCATGTATTCCACCTCACTTGGATCGACCGGTTTAAAACCCAGTGTTTGTGCGCGTGTTTCCATAACGCTGTTTGACGTCAGCCCGGCCAATTTGGACTGCAGGTCGGCATTAGCTTGTTGTGTGGTGATTATCTCGGTGGTCAGGTCCTGGATCTCACGGCCGGAGATGGCGGCTTGCGATGCAACATCGAGATATATGGCGGCAACCATGGCGAGTCCAAGGACGGCCAGCATGAATGTTCCGATCCACTGGCGTTGGACGCGCCAGGGAGCCTGTTTATAGGCTTGAACGGTATTGATCACTGTATGGTTGACGTTTGGTATATTCATGATTGCCTGTTCTTTACTTATATTTTCTCTGCCACTCTTAATTTGGCACTGCGAGCGCGAGGGTTATTTCTTACAGCGTCTTCATCCGGAATGATGGGTTTCCGGTTGATCTCTTTTAGCACCGCTTTACGTTCCACCTCATAGAGCTGTTCGTATGGCGGATTGATCTTGTCCTTGCTCTCTTGCCTGATGAAATCCTTTACAATGCGATCCTCTAATGAGTGGAAGGAGATCACTGCCAGTCTGCCGCCAGGACGCAAAGCGGACGTCGCTTTGGGCAGCACATCCTCCAGGGCAGCCAGCTCGTCGTTCACAGCGATGCGTAAAGCCTGGAAGGTCCGGGTTGCCGGGTGGACACGGCTGTGTCCGGGGTAGGCCCGCTTCGCGATTTCCGCCAGTTGTGTCGTCGTTTCGACTGGCCGGGACTCTACGATCATCTTTGCGATACTTTTTGCACGCGGTTCCTCGCCATATTTAAAAAGTAATTCTGCGAGATCAGCTTCAGGCAGAGAGTTGATTAACTGTGCCGCCGTCAACCCAAAACCAGGATCGAAGCGCATATCCAACGGGGCTTCATATTGGATGGAGAATCCTCGTTCTGGTGTATCCAACTGCATCGAAGAGACTCCCAGATCCAACAGGATCCCGTCCACTAAATCCCAACCGATGTTTTGCATTGCCTCCGGAAGGGAATCATAGGAGGCCTGGGCCAACTCGACGCGCTTGCCGTAAGGAGCCAAGGTCTCACGGGCAAGTGCCAACGCCTGAGGGTCAAGGTCGAGACCCAACAGGCGCCCGGCCGGCGCACAGGCCTCCAAAACTCCACGGGCGTGACCGCCCGCACCGACTGTCCCATCAATGTAGCAGCCGGGACTTTTCGGCTGCAACGCGTGTATAATTTCTTTGTAAAGTACGGGTTTATGCTGTGGGTTGTTCATTAGATGCAATGATGACTGGATCGTCTAGCGCTTCTTAGCTTGTCTTGTTGGAAAGATCCAGCGTTGAAAAGCGCTGGTTATTTGCCTCGGTATCCTGGATCCGTTTCATTTGTTCATCCCAGGCCGCCGGCGTCCAGACTTCGAAGTAATCACCTTGTCCGGCAACAATCGCATCTCCGTCGAGACCCGCAAATTGGCGAAGGTTCAGAGGAACAAGGACGCGTCCGACTTTATCCACCTCAACAGGATAAGCATTTGCAAAGATGAGTCGGCGCAGCAGGCGTGCATTCGGGTCGGCCAGGTTCATGGTATTAACATTGTCATAAACCTGTTTGAAATAAGGCTCGGTCAACACCATCAGGCATTTGTCAAAACCCTGGGTGACATAGGCCCCGCCCTCCAACATTTCACGAAAGCGCGCCGGGATCATCAGGCGCCCTTTCTCATCGAGTGAATGTTGGTACTGGCCTAAGAACATATGTGCTAATCCTTATTTAATGGCAGAACGCCGGGATTCCGGCGTCCATCCACTTCTTACCACTTTCTCCCACATTGTACATGATTTATATAAGGATTACAAGAGATTTTAACCACCCTTTCCATTTAGATAGGACTTATTGACCACCTCCCATGGATACTTCTGCCACCTTTTCTTTACTCGAATCCCCGAACTGGCATGATTATGAACTACTTGACACCGGTGAAGGTCTGAAGCTGGAACGCTTTGGCCCTTATACTTTTATTCGACCAGAAGTTCAGGCGATGTGGAAAAAATGCCTGCCGGTTAAAGAATGGGAAAAGGCTCACGCCATATTCCAACCGACGAATGAAGAGAGTGGGGGACATTGGGTTTTCAAGAAAAAAGTGGAAGAACGTTGGGAGATGCAATATGACCTCACCCCTGGTGCATCTTCAAATCAAACTTCCGGTATACCTGATAGAAAAGAACAAATTCGTTTCTGGGCTATGACGACTCCCGGAAGACACCTTGGTTTTTTTCCTGAAACAGCCGCCCAATGGGAATTTATATCGGAAGCAATTCGATCAAAGAGTGTCCAAATACCAATGAAAGTACTTAACTTGTTTGGATATACAGGCTTGGCTTCCTTAACATCCGCCTTAGCAGGCGCACAAGTAACGCATGTGGACGCCTCCAAGAAATCTGTCACTTGGGCACGCGAGAACCAGGCCCTCTCGAAGTTGGAAAATAGGCCCATCCGCTGGATTGTTGACGATGCTCTCAAATTCGTCGAGCGGGAAGGTCGGCGTGGAGCAAAATATGATGGCATTATCCTGGACCCTCCCAAGTTTGGCCGCGGACCGAAAGGCGAGGTATGGGAGGTTTATAAATCTCTTCCCGATCTGCTTAAAGATTGCCGCGCGATTTTAAGCGACCGGCCCCTATTTTTAATTGTCACGGCCTACGCCATAAAAACTTCAGCCATCCACGTTGAGCAGGCGTTACAAGATACAGTAAGTAATTTCAAAGGGAGCATGGATAGGGGAGAACTGGTTACCCGTGAGAGATCGGCCGGGCGACTGCTCTCGCAGGCCGTGTATGCCCGCTGGAGAGCGGAATAACGAATTTCGATTTCGGCTATTGATCTTTTACTGGCATGTGGATTGGAGAAATTATGCGCCTCGAGGATAAAGTAGTATTGATCTCTGGGGTTGGATCTGGAATGGGCAGCGCAATCGCTTTATTGTTCGCACAGGAAGGGGCGCGCGTCGCTCTTGTTGCCAGAAAAGCAGTGGTGATTGATGTCATTGCTCGAGAAATCGGGGAACTAAATAGCGATCGGGTCATTACCGTTCAAGCGGATGCAGCCGATAAATCCCAAATGGAAGAGGCGGTGGTGCAAACCATTAAGTCATTTGGACGGCTGGATATTTTTATTTCATTACCCGGGGGCGGTTTCAGGCATACGAATGATCTCCCTGAAACCGAAGAGGATTTTTTTCAGAGCTTGTTACGCAACCATTTAATAAGCTTGTTCCATGGCACTCGCGCAGTGATCCCTCATTTCAAACAGGCCGGAAGCGGGTGATCATTACGGTAGGTGCGGCATATAAAACCCTTCGTGACGCGAATGTTGCCTATGGTACGGTAAAGGAAGGAGTCATTGGTTTTACACGCAACCTGGCGCGCGAACTCTATCCCTTCAATA
>Ga0265320_10003506_pt1 | contig 10517 bp, 20 predicted proteins | sample 4827metaG_FD_202087 | JGI IMG/M metagenome (GOLD analysis project Ga0265320, IMG submission 202087) | Rhizosphere microbial communities from Carex aquatilis grown in University of Washington, Seatle, WA, United States - 4-8-27 metaG | ecosystem: Host-associated > Plants > Roots > Rhizosphere >...
GCATCACCATCGCCATCGCCCACGTGGAGTACGAGACGGCCGCCCGCCACTACGCCCACGTCGACTGCCCCGGCCACGCCGACTACATCAAGAACATGATCACCGGCGCGGCCCAGATGGACGGCGCCATCCTCGTCGTGGCCGCCACCGACGGGCCGATGCCCCAGACCCGCGAGCACATCCTGCTGGCCCGCCAGGTGGAAGTGCCCTACATCGTCGTCTTCTTGAACAAGGTCGACATGGTCGACGACCCCGAGCTGCTCGAGCTCGTCGAGCTCGAGGTCCGCGAGCTGCTCTCCAAGTACAACTTCCCCGGTGACGAGATCCCCGTCATCCGCGGCTCGGCCTTGGCCGCCCTCGAAGCGGGCAACGACCCGAACGACCCGGCCTACGCGCCCATCCAGGCCCTCATGGATGCCGTCGACAGCTACATCCCGACGCCCGAGCGGGCCGTCGACAAGCCCTTCCTCATGCCCATCGAGGACGTCTTCGGCATCAAGGGCCGCGGCACCGTGGCCACCGGGCGCGTCGAGCGCGGCGTGGTCAAGGTCGGCGAGGAGGTCGAGATCGTCGGCGTGCGGCCCACCCGCAAGGTCGTCGTGACCGGCGTCGAGATGTTCAAGAAGCTGCTCGACGAGGGTCGTGCCGGCGACAACATCGGGACGCTGCTGCGGGGCATCGAGCGCGACGACATCGAGCGCGGCCAGGTCCTCGCCAAGGCCGCCAGCATCAAGCCCCACACCCGCTTCCACGCCCAGGTCTACGTGCTCAGCAAGGAGGAGGGCGGCCGCCACACGCCGTTCTACAACGGCTACCGGCCGCAGTTCTACCTGCGCACGACCGACGTGACCGGCGCCATCGGCCTGCCCGAGGGGGCCGAGATGGTCATGCCCGGCGACAACGTGGAGATGAAGGTCGAGCTCATCACGCCCATCGCGCTCGAGCCCGGCCAGCGCTTCGCCATCCGCGAGGGCGGCCACACCGTGGGCGCCGGCGCCGTCACCCAGATCCTGGAGTAGCAGCGTGGCGAAGCAGCGGATCCGCATCCGCCTCAAGGCCTACGACCACCGGCTGCTGGATCAGTCCGCCCTCCAGATCGTGGAGACGGCCCAGCGCACGGGCGCCGACGTCGTCGGGCCGGTCCCGCTGCCGACCCACATCGAGAAGTTCACCGTGCTCCGCTCGCCGTTCATCGACAAGGACAGCCGGGAGCAGTTCGAGATCCGCACCCACAAGCGGCTCATCGACATCCTGGACCCCTCGTCGAAGACGGTCGACGCCCTGATGCGACTCTCGCTTGCCGCGGGCGTCGACATCGAGATCAAGATGTGATGCGGCCATGAGCATCGGATTGATCGGCCGCAAGGTCGGCATGACCCAGATCTTCGCCGCGGATGGCACGCTCGTGCCCGTCTCCGTGGTGCGCGTCGAGCCCAACACCGTGACCGCCGTGCGCACCTCCTCACGCGACGGCTACACCGCCGTGCAGCTCGGCACCGGCACCGCCCGCCACCTGACCAAGCCGCGCCTTGGCCAGCTGACGGACCTGCCGCGCGTGCGCGACACGCGCGAGTTCCGCGTCGCCGACGTGAGCGAGTTCGAGGTCGGCCAGACCCTGGACGCGACGCTCTTCGCCGCAGGCGACGTGGTCGACGCCATCGGCGTCAGCAAGGGCCGCGGCTTCTCCGGCACGGTCAAGCGCCACCACTTCCACCGCGGCCCGGAGACCCACGGCTCCGACTCGCACCGCCAGCCCGGGTCGATCGGCGCGGGCACGTCCCCCGGCCACGTCCTCAAGGGCACCCGCATGGCCGGCCATATGGGCCACGCCCGGACGACCGTCAAGAAGCTGACCATCGTGCGGGCCGACGCTGACGCCAACCTGCTCCTGGTGCGGGGTGCCGTGCCCGGTCACCGGGGCTCCCTCGTGCTCATCAGGAAGGCCTGAGCGATGCCCTCCACGACCCTCTACACGAAGCTCGGCGAGGCCGTCGGCACGGTCGACCTCCCCGAAGCCCTCTTCGGCGCCCCGGTCAACACGGCCGTGCTGCATCAGGTCGTGACCGCGCAGCTGGCCGGCCGCCACCTGGGCACCCACGACACCAAGACCCGCGGCGAGGTCCGCGGTGGCGGCGCCAAGCCGTACCGCCAGAAGGGCACCGGCCGGGCCCGCCAGGGCTCGCGGCGCGCGCCCCACTACGCCGGCGGCGGCGCGGTCTTCGGGCCGCACCCGCGCAGCTACGACCAGAAGGTGCCCCGCCGCATGAAGCGGCTCGCGCTCCGTGGCGCCCTCACCTCCAAGTACGACGACGGCGCGGTCAAGGTCGTGCAGGACCTGGCCATGGAAGCCATCCGCACGCGGGAGCTGCTCGACTACCTGGAGGCGCTCGAGTCGGCCACCGGCCAGATCCTGGTCGTGGCCCCCGAGCGCGACGAGAAGCTCGAGCTGTCGGCCCGCAACCTGCCCCACGTGACGATCATCCTGGCCGACTCGCTCAACTCGGTCGACATCCTGAAGGCCACCGTCCTGCTCATCACCCAGCCGGCGCTGGCGGCGATGACGGAGGTGTACGCATGACCCTCCATGCCGCCCAGGTCATCGTGCGGCCGGTCATCAGCGAGAAGTCGATGGACCAGACGGGCCACGGCAAGTTCACCTTCCGTGTCCATCCCTCCGCCAACAAGTTCCAGATCGCCGCTGCGGTCGAGGAGCTGTTCAAGGTGCAGGTCCTGGGCGTCAACGTGCTCACGACCCATCCCCACACCAAGCGACGCTTCAGCCGGAGCCGCGTGAAGGGCAACACCACGCCCTGGCGCAAGGCCGTCGTGACCCTGGCCGAGGGCCAGAAGATCGAATTCTTCGAGGGGGTGTAGGCATGCCGCTCCGCAGCTACAAGCCCACGTCCCCCGGCCGCCGGTTCATGACGCGTTCGACGTTCGAGGAGATCACGACCGACGAGCCCCACAAGCCGCTCCTCGAGTCGCTCAAGCGCGGCAGCGGCCGCAACAGCCAGGGCCGCATGACCGTGCGCCACCGCGGCGGCGGCGAGAAGCGCAACTACCGCATCATCGACTTCAAGCGCGACAAGTGGGGCGTGCCTGCCCGCATCGCGACGGTCGAGTACGACCCCAACCGCTCGGCCCGCATCGGCCTGCTCCACTACCGCGACGGCGAGAAGCGCTACATGCTCCTGCCGCTCGGCCTCAAGGTGGGCGACGTGGTCGTCAGCGGGCCGGACGCCGAGGCGCGCGTCGGCAACGCCCTGCCGCTGGCCAACATCCCCCTCGGCACGACGATCCACAACATCGAGCTGGTGCCCGGCAAGGGCGGCCAGATCGTCCGTTCGGCCGGCGCCGCGGCCCAGCTGCTGGCCAAGGAGGAGGAGACGGCCCAGGTCCGCCTCCCGTCCGGCGAGGTGCGCCGCATCAGCCTGCGCTGCGTCGCCACGGTCGGCCAGGTGGGCAACCTCGACCATGAGAACCAGAGCCTGGGCAAGGCCGGCCGTGCGCGCCACATGGGCCTGCGGCCCGAGGTGCGCGGCGTGGTCATGAACCCGCGCGACCATCCGCACGGCGGCGGCGAGGGCAAGTCGCCCACCGGCATGCCGCCCAAGACGCCCTGGGGCAAGCCGGCCATGGGCTATCGCACTCGGCGCAACAAGACGACGGGCCGCCTCATCGTGCGCTCGCGGCATCGCAAGAGCTAGGCGGAGGAGGTCGCATGTCTCGCTCGCTCAAGAAGGGCCCCTTCGTCGAGGCTCGACTCCTGGGCCGCATCCAGGAGATGAACAAGCGCAACGAGCGCAAGGTCCTCAAGACCTGGTCGCGCGCCAGCGTCATCTTCCCCGACTTCATCGGCCACACCGTGGCCGTCTACAACGGCAAGAAGCACATCCCGGTGTACGTCACCGAGAACATGGTCGGCCACCGGCTCGGCGAGTTCTCGCCGACCCGCACCTTCCGTGGTCATGGCAAGCACACCGAGCGCTCCGCGGCGCTGAAGTAGAGGTTTCCGTGCGCATCTCCGCCACCGCCCGGTACATCCGCCACTCGACCCGCAAGACGCGGCTGGTGACGGCGACCATCGTCGGCCGTCCCGCCGACGAGGCCGCCGCCCTGCTGCAGTTCATGCCGCAGCCGGTCGCCCGCGACGTGGCCAAGGTGCTCCACAGCGCCGTGGCGAACGCGGAGAACAACCACGATCTCTCGGCCGATGACCTCTTCGTCTTCGCCGCGCGGGCCGACGAAGGGCCGCACACCCTCAAGCGCTGGCGGCCGCGGGCGCAGGGCCGGGCGTTCCCCATCCACAAGCCGATGACGCACATCACCGTCGTCGTCGAGAACCGGGAGGCCTGAGCGATGGGTCACAAGGTCCATCCCAACGGCTTCCGGCTGGGCGTCTCGCGCACCTGGAACGCCAAGTGGTACGCCGATCGCGACTACACGGCGCTGCTCCAGGAGGACATCGCCATCCGCAAGCTGGTCGGCCAGCGGCTGGCCAACGCCAGCGTCAGCCAGGTCGAGATCGAGCGGGGCATCAACCACGTCACGGTCACCATCCATACGGCCAAGCCGGGCATCGTCATCGGCAAGGGCGGGGCCAACGTGGAGGCGCTGCGCCAGCAGATCGGCAAGCTCAGCAGCCACAAGGTCAAGCTGGAGATCCGCGAGATCCGCCAGCCGGAGCTTGACGCGGTGCTCGTGGCGGCCAACATCGCCCAGCAGCTCAGCCGGCGCATCGCCTTCCGCAAGGCCATGAAGCAGGCCATCCAGCGGACCATGAAAGCCGGCGCCAAGGGCGTCAAGATCGCCGTCGCCGGCCGCCTTGGTGGATCGGAGATGGCGCGCCGCGAGTGGGAGCGCGACGGGCGAATCCCCCTTGGCACGCTTCGCGCCGACATCAGCTACGGCCAGGTCCATGCTCACACCACGTACGGCCGCATCGGGGTCAAGGTGTGGATCTACCGCGGCGACGTGATGCCCGAGCGGCATGCGCCGCATGAGGCCACGGCGACCGCCGCGGCCGCGGGGGCCTGAGCATGTTGATGCCCAAGCGCGTCAAGCACCGCAAGGTCATGCGCGGCCGCATGAGCGGGATGGCCAAGGGCGGCACCGCCATCGCCTTCGGCGAGTACGGCATGATGACCCAGGAGCCGGCGTGGATCACCAGCCGGCAGATCGAGGCCGCCCGGCGCGCCATGACCCGCTACGTCAAGCGCGGCGGCAAGATCTGGATCCGCATCTTCCCCGACAAGCCGGTGACCAAGAAGCCGGCCGAGGTGCGCATGGGTTCGGGCAAGGGCGCCCCCGACCACTGGGTCGCCGTCGTCAAGCCTGGCCGGATCCTCTTCGAGATGTCGGGCGTGCCTGAGAACGAGGCGGCCGAGGCGATGCGCCTGGCCAGCCACAAGTTGCCCGTCGACGTGAAGTTCATCATCAAGGAGGGCGTCGGCGATGGACATCGATAAGGTCCGTGCCCTCAACGACCTGGAGCTGGTGACCGAGCTGGCCACCGCCCGCCGCCACCTGTACGACCTGCGCTTCCAGCTGGCCACCCGCCAGTTGACCGACTACAGCCAGATCTCCCAGACGCGCCGCGCCGTGGCGCGTTACCTGACCGTGCTGACCGAGCGCAATCTCGATCAGGCCGGCCGGTCCACCGAATCAGCAGGAGCCGCCCGATGACCGGGACCGCCGAGCCAAGCAAGCGCAAGGTCAAGGTCGGCCGCGTCGTGTCCGACAAGATGGACAAGACGATCGTCGTGTCGGTCGAGCGCCTCTCGCGCCATCGGCTGTACAAGCGCGTCATCCGCCTGACGACGAAGTTCAAGGCCCACGACGAGCACAACGAGGCCCACATCGGCGACACCGTGCGCATCGTCGAGTCACGTCCCCTCAGCGCCACCAAGCGGTGGCGCATGACCGAGATCGTGGCCCGCGCGGCGGAGGGCTCGACCGAGGGTGTCGTGGCCGAGGAGACCGCCACCAGCGAGGCTATCCACGGCGCGGCCCATCCCGGCCGCCATGACGACGAGAAGGCCGGCGAGGCCGAGGCCGCGACCGCGGCGGAGGCGAGCGCGTGATCCAGGCCAGCAGCCGTCTCAAGGTGGCCGACAACACCGGCGCCCGCGTCATCGAGTGCATCCGCATCATGGGTCGCTCGCGCAAGACGACGGCCGGCGTCGGTGACGTCATCGTGGCCGCTGTCAAGCAGGCCATCCCCAACGCCGCCGTCAAGAAGGGCGACGTGGTGCGTGCCGTGGTCGTCCGCACGACCAAGGAGTTCGGGCGGCCGGACGGCAGCTACATCCGCTTCGACGAGAACGCCGCCGTGCTCATCAACAACCAGGGCAACCCGCGCGGCACGCGCATCTTCGGCCCGGTGGCCCGTGAGCTGCGCGACCGCAACTACATGAAGATCGTGTCGCTCGCCCCGGAGGTGCTGTGATGGCCGGACCAGCCGCGATCATCCGCGCCCCCAAGCAGCCCGAGATCCGCAAGGGCGACCAGGTCGTGGTGCTGACCGGCAAGGACGCCGGCAAGCGGGGCAAGGTCGACAAGGTCATCCGCACCCTCCACGGGCGGACCGCGGGCAAGGCCCCCGGCGCGCGCGGCCGGAGCATGGCGCGACCGCGGGTGTCGGTCGTCGTCGAGGGCGTCAACATCGCCAAGCGCCACACCAAGCCGCGCCAGCGCACGAACCGCCAGACCCAGATGCCGCAGATCCAGTCGGGTGGCATCCTGGAGCTGGCCCAGCCGCTCGACGTCAGCAACGTCATGCTGGTCTGCCCGTCGTGCGGCCGTCCGACGCGCGTGAAGCACGTCCTGACCGAGGCCGGCGCCAACCTGCGCACGTGCGCCCACTGCGGCCAGTCGGTCGCCCGCGAGGACAAGGCATGAGCGGCGCGTTGCACCAGCGGTACCGCGACGAGGTCGTGCCGGCCCTGCGCAAGGAGTTCAGCTACGACAATCCCATGCGGGTGCCGCGGGTGTCCAAGATCGTCCTCAACATCGGCCTCGGGGAGGCCCTGCAGAACGCCAAGGCGCTCGATGCGGCCGTCGGCGACCTGGCCACCATCAGCGGCCAGAAGCCCATCGTGACCCGCGCCCGGCGCTCCATCGCCCAGTTCCGCCTGCGCGCCCACAACCCCATCGGGGCCAAGGTGACGCTGCGCGGCGAGCGCATGTGGGACTTCCTGGAGCGCCTCACGGTGCTCGCCCTGCCCCGCATCCGCGACTTCCGCGGCGTGCCCAGCCGCTCCTTCGACGGGCGCGGCAACTACACGCTCGGGCTGCGCGAGCAGCTGGCCTTCCCCGAGATCGACTACGACAAGGTCGACCGCCTGCGCGGCCTGGAGATCAGCGTGGTGACCACCGCTCGCAACGATGAGGAGGCGAAGCGGTTGCTCGAGCTCCTCGGCATGCCGTTCGCGGCCTGAGGAGAAGCACGAGATGGCCAAGACATCCCTCATCGTCAAGGCGCGACGGAAGCCCAAGTTCCCTGTGCGCGGCTACCACCGCTGCACGGTGTGTGGCCGGCCGCGCGCCTACATGCGCCGTTTCGCCCTCTGCCGCATCTGCTTCCGGGAGCGCGCCCTGCTGGGCGAGCTGCCGGGCGTGACCAAGTCCAGTTGGTAGGCCGATGAACATGTCCGACCCCATCGCCGACATGCTGACGCGCATCCGCAACGCGAGCAGCGCGCGCCACACGGAGGTGCTCGTGCCAGCCTCGCGCACGAAGCGCGAGATCGCCCGCATCCTCAAGGACGAGGGTTTCATCGCCGAGTTCGACGAGGTGCAGGCGGGGCCCCGCCACGACCTGCGCATCCAGCTCAAGTACATCGACGGCAAGGCGCCCGTCGTGTCCGGCCTCAAGCGCATCAGCAAGCCCGGCCTGCGGGTCTACGCGGGCAAGACCGACATCCCCCGCGTGCTGGGTGGACTCGGCCTCGTCATCATCAGCACCAGCCAGGGCATCATGACCGGCGCGCAGGCCCACAAGGCCCAGCTCGGCGGCGAGATCCTGGCCTTCGTCTGGTAGGCCGTCCATGTCGCGCATCGGTCGCCTGCCCATCACCGTCCCGGCCGGGGTCTCGGTGACCCTCGACGGCTCGCACATCACCGTCAGCGGCCCCAAGGGCGAGCTGGCGCGTGACCTGCATCCCGCCATGCGCGTGGTGCAGGACGACGGCACCCTGCGCGTCGAGCGACCGGGCGATGACAAGCGCGCCCGCGAACTGCACGGCCTGACCCGCACGCTGGTGGCCAACATGGTCATCGGCGTCACCGACGGGTACCGCAAGGGCCTGGAGATCACGGGCGTCGGCTACCGCGCCCAGAAGGTCGGGTCCAATCTGCAGCTCAACCTGGGCTACAGCCATCCCATCGAGATCGAGCCTCCGGCCGGCATCAGCTTCGAGGTCGAGAACCCCACCCGCCTGGCGGTCGTGGGCATCGACAAGGAGCTCGTCGGCCACGTCGCCGCCCGCGTCCGTGCCACCCGCAAGCCCGAGCCCTACAAGGGCAAGGGCGTGCGCTACGCCGGCGAGGTCATCCGCCGCAAGGCCGGCAAGGCCGGCAAGATCGGCGGCAAGAAGTGAGCCCCGTCCAAGCCTGATCCGGCGCTCGTCCGTGAGCGCACCCCGCCGGCTCCACGTCATCGTGTGCCCGGCACCTTGAGGAGCGACCAGAACCATGCCATCGGCCCCGACCCGGAGCACCGCGCGGCAGAAGCGCCACGCCCGGATCCGCCTGACCGTCCGCGGGACGGCGGCGCGGCCGCGCCTGGCCGTCTTCCGCAGCCTTGACCAGATCTACGCCCAGCTCATCGACGACGGGGCCGGTCACACGGTCGCCAGCGCCTCCTCCCTGGAGAAGTCGCTGCGCGCCGGGGCCGGCGACAAGACCGCCACGGCGAAGGCCGTCGGCCGCCTGCTCGCCGAGCGGGCCCAGGCGACCGGCGTGAAGCAGGTCGTCTTCGACCGCGCCGGGTACCGCTATCACGGACGCGTCCGCTCGCTGGCTGAGGCCGCGCGAGAAGCCGGCCTCGACTTCTAGGCGAAAGGAACCATCCAGTGGCTCGCATCGACCCCTCCAAACTGACGCTCGAAGAGCGCGTCGTGCAGATCAACCGCGTGGCCAAGGTGGTCAAGGGCGGACGCCGCTTCAGCTTCAGCGCCATCGTCGTGGTCGGCGACGGCGCCGGGCATGTCGGCGCAGGGCTGGGCAAGGCCGGCGAAGTGCCCGAGGCCATCCGCAAGGGCGTCGAGGACGCCAAGAAGCACCTCATCCGTGTGCCCACCGTGGGCACCACGATCCCCCACCAGGTGCTCCAGCAGTACGGCGCCAGCCAGGTCCTCCTCAAGCCCGCCTCGCAGGGCACCGGCGTCATCGCCGGCGGCTCGGTGCGGGCGGTCGTGGAGGCGGCCGGCATCCATGACCTGCTGTCCAAGACCCTGGGCTCGACCAACCCCGTGAACGTCGTGCGGGCCACCCTGGAGGGCCTGCGCAGCCTGCGCAGTGCCGAGCAGATCTCGGCCGCGCGCGGCAAGACCGTGCACGGCTACATCAGCGGCCAGCCCGGCGCCAAGGTGGTGGCCGATGGCCGCTAGGCTGCGGGTGACCCTCCGCAAGAGCCCCATCAGCTACACGGCGCGGACGCGCGGCACGGTCCGCGCGCTGGGCCTGCACCGCATCGGCACGAGCCACGAGCTGCCCGACACGCCGGCCATCCGCGGCCAGGTGCGGGCGGTGCGTTTCCTCGTCGAGGTGGAGGAACTGCCCGACACGGCGACACCGTCCGAGGAGGCCGGCCGATGAAGCTCCACGACCTGCAGCCGGCCCCCGGTTCGCACCAGGCCCGCACCCGCGTCGGCCGCGGCATCGCCGCCGGCAAAGGCAAGACGGCCGGCCGCGGCACGAAGGGCCAGAAGTCGCGGACGGGCGGCTCCATCGCCCCCTGGTTCGAGGGCGGCCAGACGCCCATCCAGATCCGCATCCCCAAGCTGCGCGGCTTCCGCAACCGCTTCCGCGTGTCGTACGAGGTGGTCAATGTGGGCCGCCTCGAGACGGCCGCTGAAGAGGGCCGCTTCGCCGAGGCCCAGGCCGCGCTGGCCCAGGCCGACGAGGCCGCCGTGGCCCGGCGGGGCAAGCGCAGCGACGCGCCCCTCACCGTGACCGCCGACCTGCTCCACGCGTCGGGCCTCATCGGCTCGCTGAAGCGGCCCCTCAAGGTCCTCGGCGCGGGCGAACTGACGCGGCCCTTGTTCGTGGTGGCCGACGCGTTCAGCGCCACCGCCCGCAGCAAGATCGAGGCCGCCGGCGGCACGGCCCAGCTGCTCGAGCCGCCGACCGGGCCGCTGGAGGCGCTCATCGTCATCGAGGAGCCCGCGGCGCCCGCTGGGTCGGAGCCCGCCGAGGAGGCCGAAGCGGCGAAGCCGGCTCCGGCGCCCAAGGCCGCCCCCGCGCCCAAGGCCGCCTCCGCGGCGAAGGCCGCCTCCGCGGCGAAGGCCGCCTCC
>Ga0265320_10003508_pt1 | contig 10515 bp, 10 predicted proteins | sample 4827metaG_FD_202087 | JGI IMG/M metagenome (GOLD analysis project Ga0265320, IMG submission 202087) | Rhizosphere microbial communities from Carex aquatilis grown in University of Washington, Seatle, WA, United States - 4-8-27 metaG | ecosystem: Host-associated > Plants > Roots > Rhizosphere >...
AACCGGCCGGCCTCGCGGGTGCCGCCGACGGCACGGCGGAAGTGCTGCCCGGCGTGCAGGTCATCCGCACGGGCGGTCATTCGGGCGGCCACCAGGCGGTCATCGTGCGGGGCCCGTCGGGCACCGTGGCCTTCTTCGGCGACCTGTGCATGCGGCCGTGGAGCACGAATCCGCGCTGGGTGACCGCGTTCGATGACTTCCCGCTGACGAGCGTCGAGGTCAAGGCCACCCTCTTCCGGCAGGCGGCCGACGAGGACTGGACGGTCGTTCTGTCGCACGAGCCGCGCCGCCCGGTCGGCCGCTTCCGCCGCGACGGCGAGCGCATCCGCTTCGAGGCGCTCGTCTAGGGAGGCCGAGCGGCGCATCTCCGCCCTGCTGAACGGGCCGCCCCCCGCGTGAACATCAAAGGTTGCTAACGACGGCGGAGGGGTCCCAGCCCAGCCGTCCTGAACGTCATGCGCACGGATCGACCACGGAAGTGCCTGATTCGGGGCACGATCGGGGCCTTCGGTTGTCCTTGGCAACCTTTTGTGTTCATGCCGGCGAGCGGCCGGGCGAGCGGCCTGGAAGTGAGGGCCGCTGTCAGGGGCCCGATGACGCGGAGGGTGCGGTCGCTCCGCTCCCGCTGAGGATCGGAGCGAGCTGCTGCTCGGCGCTCGTCTGGTCGAGCGGCCCGCGCACGACGGAGCGGACCAGGCCCTGGCGGTCGATGAAGACCTGGGTCGGCAGCCCGAACGCCTGGTAGGCCTTGAAGACCGCGGAGGTCGCGTCAAAGCCGATGGGGTAGGTCAGGCCGTACTGGGTCGCGTAGGCCTGGACGTCGGCGGCGGACGTCTCCTGCACGCTGATGGCGAGAAGGACGAGGCCCTCCGCCTGGTGCTCGCGGTAGACCGCCTCCAGCGTCGGCGTCTCCTGCTGGCACGGCGGGCACCAGGTGGCGAAGAAGTCGATCCAGATGGGGTGGCCGGCGAACTGGGCCAGGGTGACCGGACTCCCCTTGAGGTCGACCAGCCCAGCCGTCCGTGGCGCCGGGCCCGGCGCCAGCAGCAGCGGCACGCCGACGAGGGCGACCACCAGCCCGCCCACGACGGCGATCAGCGCGACCCGCGTCCGCCGCACGAGACCAAGGCCCAGGAGCGCGGTCAGGGCCCCGCCGGCCAGCAGGGCGAGGGGGACGGTCCGGCTGGGTGCGTCGGTCGGGACGAGCCCGCTCAGCTCGGGGGCGCGCTGGCCCACCTGGAGGTCGGTCGTGGCCGGGCCGACGGTCACGAAGCCGTTACCCACCGAGGGCAGCGGGGTGGGCGCGGGCGTGACCGGGCTGCTGACGACCACAAGGCCGACCGCCACGATGGCCACGGCCGCCAGCGTGATGGCGATCTGGCGCCCCGTGAACGGCCCGATCAGGCCGCTCTTGGACGGCACGCCGCTGGGACGCGTCAAATGCTGGGCGTCAGGAAGCTGAAGGTGCTGGCCAGCACGCTCAGCCAATCGAAGAGGATGGCGAGGCCGATACCGGCCACGAGCAGCCCGCCCACGAGGTCGACGACCCGACCATGGCGGAGGAGGGGAGCGGTGATCCTGCGGCTCCGTTCGAGGGCCAGGGCCATGGCCAGGAACGGCACGGCAAGACCGACCGAGTAGGCCGCGAACAGGGCCACGACCTGCACGCTGGGCCCGGCCGAGGAGAGGCCCAGGATCGCCCCCAGGGTCGGCCCGATACAGGGGGTCCAGCCGAGCGAGAAGATCGCCCCCAGCCCGAACGCCCCGAGCGGCGATCGCCCCAGCCCGATGCTGTTCGGAGCGGCCAACGCGGTCAAGGGTCCGCCTCCACCAGAGCCGCCGACGGAACCCATCGCCAGCGAGGCCGTGGCGGCGCGTCGGAACAGGACCGCATCCAGGGGCCGCCAGGTGCGCTGCAGGTAGTCGAATCGCAGGATGCCCGCCAGGTTCAGGCCGAGCACGATGAGGACGAACCCGCCCAGGCGGCGAAGGGCGGTGAGCCAGTCGGTCGAGAGCGTCAGCCCAAGGACCGAGCCACCGACGTAGACCGTCAGGCCCAACAGGATGAAGATCGTCCCGAAGCCCAGCACGAAGGCGAGCGCATGGGGCAGCGCGCGCCACCGCGCAGCCGGGGTCGCGGCGACGATCCCGAGCTGGCCCAGGTACGCCGGCACGACCGGCAGGACGCACGGGGAGACGAAGCTGATCAGCCCGGCGATGAAGGCCGCCGCCAGTGTCAGTTGCATGGGGCCGGGTACGTCTGCCGGCTCACGCCAGAGGTGCGTCCAGCGTGCGCGCCAGGAAGGCCCGCATGGCCGCGCCGTTCGTCGCCAGCGGCAGCTCCTGGTCGTCCACGGCGAGGACCGGGATGGTGTCCAGGTAGCGCCGTTCCCAGTCCGGATCGTCGGCGATGACGCGCTCCTCCACACGGCACGCTCGGCGGCCGTTCGCCGCCCGCTCCTCCAGGATCCGCTGCAGCGTCAGCCGCGCGTCATGGCACAGGTGGCAGCCCGGGCGGGTGTAGAACGCCACGGTCGGGACAGGGATCTCAGGCGTGGGGGACATGCGGTCCCGATTGTAGGCGGACGGGTACGATGAACCCCGAGCCCCCGTAGCTCAGTGGACAGAGCGGCACCGTCCTAAGGTGCGCGTCGGCGGTTCGAGTCCGCCCGGGGGCTCCAGGCACTCAGCTGGCGGGGCAACCGCCTATGGGTTCTGGGCTGGCTGGGGTCACGGGCGAGGCCGTGTCACCGATGGGACAAGCTGCGCGGCTAGCGTGCTCCCGGGGCCGCGCGGGACCGCGCGGGGCCCCGCCGACAACCCGTGGCGTGGTGCAGCCGGCTTCCTTGCGGGCTGCGCATCCCCTACTTCTGGCCGCCGAGGACTCCGTCGAGGGCGTTGCCGATGAGCGGAAAGCCGCTCGCAGGCGCATGCAGGGCCGCCCGGATGCCTGGCAGGTTCAGGTAGTAGATCCAGACCGCGGCGAACAGGACGCCGACGATCAGGCTGAGGGGGTCGGCCCCGCGGAACAAGAAGCGGCCCAGCTCCCACAAGGGGTTCACGATGGCCAGGGCGAAGCAGAGCCGCCACGACCAGGGCAACAGCATCCAGAGCCCATAGGCGAGGCCGAGCTCGGCCACTGCGATCAGCAGCGTGATCGTGCCGCTGACCGTGCCGAGCCCGCCTCCCAGGCCGAGGACGGCCACGCCCGCGATGATGCCAAGGACTCCAGCGATCAGCGCGAGCGCCGCGATGATGGTGATCCCGAGTGGCCGGGTAGCCGTCAGACCCGACATGCTGCACCTCTTGTCCGCCGGCGATCGGGTCTGCTGCAGCGCGTTGGCGGAGCAGGAGCCGGCTCCGGCAGTGGAGGCTGGCGCAGCTTCGACCGGGAGGTCAAGTGCCGAACGGCCCCGATCCGCCTGCGGGCCGATGCCGGTCAGCGCGAGGCGGCCGCCACGACGGAATAGAAGCTGAGCACGGCCACGGACAGCTGGATGCAGAGCGCGGCCGCGTACACGGCCACGGAGGCGAAGACGATCGCGTTCGCCGCGAACAGCAGGCAGGCCAGGGGCCCCAGGACGAAGAGCAGCTGGCCACTGCGCGTACGGAACGCATCGGTCTTGAGGAACTGCCGAGCGCGGGTCCCCACCACCCAGATCGTATAGACGGCGACTGCGGCGCTGGAGAGCACCAGCGCCGCATGCGCATCGGTGAACCACGCCAGGGCGACCACGGCCAGCAGGCCCTCGAACACGACGTTGAAACTGGTGGAGACGATCGCACGCTGGCGGATCCGCAAGTCTGGACTCCACGACCCGCCCGGAGGGGTCAGCGCGGCGGTCACGGCCGTGAATCCGGCGACCACGACGGCGACCTGGACGATCCCGAACAGCAACTCCTGACCCGACACGAGGGCCATCGTACCTGTGTCTTTCTCGGCCTTATCGGTCGGACGGTGAGAAGATGGACAGGCTGAACTGACCCACGCGCTGGAAGGGGTGGAGCGATGACCGACGAGACGCTGACGATGGAGTCACCGACCGCGATGACGTGCCCCAAGGACGGGACCGCGATGGCGCCCATGGGACGCAGCGGGCGCGGTGGTGCCTTCCGCTGCCCGGTGTGCAAGAGCGTGTTCCTGGATGTCGAGGCGATGCGTCACGGGCGGTCGCGCCAGCAGATGACCTGGGCGCCCCTCGTGATGAGCATCGCCATGAGCCTGGTCATGACGGCGCTGGTCCGCCGTCTCCGCCATCGCCATGCGCCGACAGCCGTGGCCCCCGCCGCCGGTTAGGGCCTCCGGGCGGTCACCGCGCATGACCGACCGCTACTTCGCGTCCGACCCCGCCCAGCGGCGGATCGCCCGGGACATCTACCGGGCCATCGCCGCGCTCCCGATCGTGAGCCCGCATGGTCACATCGACCCGCGCCTCCTGGCGGATCCCGCCGCGACGTTCGGGTCGCCGGCCGAACTGTTCGTCATGCGGGACCACTACGTCCTGCGGCTGCTCCACGCCCAGGGCATCCCGTACGAGTCCCTCGGCATCCCACCCCGACAGGGGGCTGTGCGCCGTGGCGCGGAAACCGAGACCGACCACCGCCGCGTATGGCAGCTGTTCGCCGATCACCAGCACCTGTTGCGCGCCACGCCGACGGCCGCCTGGCTGGCCATGGAGCTCGCCGACGTCTTCGGCATCGCGGAGTCGCTCGCCAGCGCCAACGCCCAGGCCGTGTACGACGAGATCGAGGCCAGACTGGCCACGCCCGCGTTCCGGCCGCGGGCTCTCTTCGAGCGGTTCGGCATCGAGACGCTCTGCACGACCGATGACGCGGCCGACCCACTCGAGCCCCACCGAGCCATCCGCGCATCGGGCTGGCCGGGCGACGTCCGACCCACCCTGCGGGCCGATGGTTTGGTCAACCTGCTTGACCCGGGCTGGCGCGGGCACCTGGAGGCACTGGGAGCGTCGGTCGGGCGGGACATCGCGAGCACCTCGGACCTGCTCGCCGCCGTCGACGACCGTCGGGCGTACTTCAAGGCCCACGGTGCGGTGGCCATCGATCTCGGCGTGGAGACCGCTTACACGGGCTCACTCGAGCCCGCTGAGGCGGACGCCATCCTTGCGCGGGCCCTGCGCGGCGAGGCGTCGCCGGACGATGCGCGGCGCTTCGCCGGGCACCTGATCATCGAGCTGGCGCGCATGAGCGTGGACGACGGCCTCGTCATGCAACTCCACGTGGGGTCGCTGCGCGACCATGACAGTGCGCTGCTGGAGCGCTTCGGGCCTGATCTCGGCGCCGACATCCCGGTAGCCACCGAGTTCACGCGAAACCTCCGCCCGCTGCTCGAGCAGTTCGGCAACGACCCGCGCCTCCGGCTCATCCTGTTCACCCTCGACGAGACCACGTACGCGCGCGAACTCGCCCCGCTGGCCGGCTACTACCACGCCGTGCGGATCGGTCCGCCATGGTGGTTCTTCGACGGCCTGAACGGCATCAGTCGCTATCTGGATGCGGTGGTGGAGATCGCCGGTCTCGCCAACCTGGCCGGTTTCAACGACGACGCGCGTGCCTTCTGCTCCATCCCGGCCCGCCACGAGCTGTGGCGCCGAGCCTCGGCGAACTGGCTGGCGGGGCTGGTCACGCGCGCGATCGTCGACGAGCCGGCAGCGTTCGAGACGGCCGCTGACCTCGCTGCCGGCCTGGCCAGGCGCACCTACCGGTTGGATCGGGAGGGCCAGTAGGCCGAGGCGCGCGCCGCCCCCGAAACCAAAGGACCCGGCTGCAACCGGCGAGGCCCCGGAGGAGGAGGGAGGGCGCTCGTCGGCCCTGCCGGGCCGTTTGGCTATGCGGTTCCCGTCGCCGGGGAGGCGGCGCTGGGTCCTGGTGGCCGAGATGGGGTCGGCTGCCAGAACGCATCATCGGGCGCGAGTCTTTCGACTGGATTACCGGCCCGTGAACGAGCCGAACGACGCGATTTGACGAGGCTCTCAGGACCGTGCAGTATCGCCCAAGGTCTGCTGCCGGAGTGCTCCGAGACGCCGGGCTGGAGGAGGGACGGGGAGCCGGCGGTTCGGCCTGTGGCCGGAGCCTGCTCGACCCAGGAGGTGGCTCATGGTCGACCAAGCCGGTTCGACGGGTCCTGTGGGCGCGACTCAATCCATCGAGGCCGACTACACCGAGACGGTGGTGCCCGCCCACGCTCGGCGCTCGAACTTCCGGATGATGCTCACGTTCATGTCGATGCAGATCGTGTTCGGGGCGGTCCTCATCGGCTACTCGGCCCGCTTCGGCGGCCTCTCGCTGGGCGACCTCATCGAGGCCATGGCCATCGCCGCCGTCGTCATGACGGTCTACTGCATCGGCTCGGCCAACGTGGGCGCCTATGCCGGCCAGACGCACGCCGTCGCCACCCGCAGCATCTTCGGGACGATCGGCTCGGCCATCGTCTCGCTGCTGCTGGTCGTCGACGGGATGGGCTTCTACCTCTTCACGGTGGCCTTCATCATCTTCATCGCCGGCGCCCTGCTGGGGACGATCCCCGCGATCGAACTGGTGACCGCGGCCGTGGCCTTCGTGATGATCGTGAACAACTACTTCGGCTTCACCGGCCTGCAGCGGTTCGCCCAGTACGTGGCGGTGCCCGTCATCATCGTGTGGGGCATCTACGCCGTACTCCGGGCCCTGCTGTCGGTCTCCCCGGACGTGCTCTCCAACGTCCCGGTCAGCACCGCGCCGACGTCGATCATCTTCACCGCGGGTCTCATGGTGGGCCTCTCCACCTGGGGCAACGAACCGGACGTCTTCCGCTACTCGAAGCCCGGCGCGGCCTCCTGGTGGAACGTGCCGACCCTTGCCATCGGCTATTTCCTCGGCGCGTTCATCTTCCCCATCATGGGCTACATGGTGGCCACCCTGGCCAACAACTCGGACCAGGGGGCGGCGCTGCAGTACTTCGCCCAGTTCACGGCCTTCGGCCTGGCGCCGCTGATGCTGCTGGTCCTGATCGTCAACCAATGGGCGGTCCAGGACGGCAACCTCTACATCGCCATCAACGGGGCGCAGAACATCCTGTCGCGGATCCCCGGCTACCGGCGCCAGTACACGGTCATCGGCCTGGGCGTCATCGCCGCCGCCCTGACGTTCATCCTGCCCAGCCTGAACCAGACCTTCACGATCGTGACCGGCATCGGCGCCGTCACCGTGCCGGTCGCCAGCACGATCATGGCCATGGACCTCTTCGTGGTGCCGCGACTCTTCGGCCTGCACCGGCCGATGCATCGCGTCGCGAACTGGCACGAGCTGGCGGCCGCCAACTGGCCGGCCATCATCGCGCTCCTCGCGGGGACCGCCGTGGGCGCGTACACGGGCCACCTCATCCCCGGCCTCTCCGACTTCCAGAGCACCGACATCATCGGCTTCCCCGCCATCCAGGCGTGGATCACCGGTGGCGTCGTGTACCTGGTCATCGTGGCCGTGGTGGCGCGCAACCCCAACGTCGGTCGCATCCTGGGCTACTCGAGCATCGGCTCGAGCCCAGCCGTGACGGGGGCCCAGCCGGCCAGCGCCGCGGGCTGAGACCCGTGTCCCGCGAAGCTCTCGACCTCCGCATCCGGGCCCGGCGGGCGATGACGCCCGCCGGGGAGTCCCCGGTGGTCATCGGCGTGCGCGATGGGCGCATCGCTTCCATCGAGGCGTGGGATGGGGCCGGACCGTCCGACCCCGACTCGGCCGCCGCCGAGACGCTCGAGCTGGGCGCCGACGTGGTGCTCCTGCCTGGCCTCGTCGACTCGCACGTCCACGTCTGCGAGCCCGGCAACACCGAGTGGGAGGGGTTCGCCACGGCGACCCGGGCCGCCGCGGCCGGCGGTGTGACCACGATCGTGGACATGCCGCTGGATAGCCTGCCCTCCACGGTAGATGTGGCGGCGCTGGAGATCAAGCGCGCCGCCGCGGCTGGGCAGTGCCTGGTCGACGTGGGCTTCTGGGGCGGCGTCGTGCCCGACAACCTGGCCGACCTCGCGCCGCTTCGGGCAGCCGGCGTGGCGGGCTTCAAGTGTTTCCTTGGCGATGCCGGCACGCCGGACTTCCCGTCCGTCTCGGTGGCCCAGCTCACCGGGGCGCTGCATGCGCTGCGCGACCTCGACGCACCACTGCTCGTGCACGCCGAACTGCCCGCCGCGTCGGCCCCCGACGATCCGGTCCACACGCGCCACTACGCCGACTACCTGGCCTCCCGTCCGCGTGGTCGGGAGAACCTGGCCATCGCCGAGGTCATCGAGGCGGCGCGCAACACCGGCGGCCGGGCCCACATCGCCCACCTCTCGAGCTCGGACGCGGTGCCCATGATCGCCACGGCAAAGCGCGAGGGCGTGCGGCTGACGGCCGAGACGTGCCCCCACTACCTGACGTTCGCGGCCGAGGAGATCGCCGATGGCGACACGGCCTTCAAGTGCGGGCCGCCCATCCGAGAGGCGGCCAACCGCGAGCTCCTGTGGGCCGCCCTTGGTGACGGCGTCCTCGAGATGGTCGTCTCCGACCACTCGCCCTGCACCGTGGCCATGAAGGGCCTGGACACGGGCGATTTCAGCGACGCCTGGGGCGGCGTCTCATCCCTGCAGCTGGGACTGGCGGCGGTGTGGACGGGGGCCCGCCAGCGGGGCTTCAGCCTGGCCGACGTGGTGGGCTGGATGGCCCGGGGCCCGGCCGACCTGGCCGGCCTGTCCGCCAAGGGCCGCCTCGTGGCGGGCGCCGCGGCCGACTTCGCGGTCTTCGACCCGGAGGCCACCTTCACGGTGGATCCCGCGGCGCTCTACCACCGCCATCCCCTCACCCCGTACGCCGGCCGCACGCTGACAGGTGTGGTCCGCGCGACCTACCTGGAGGGACGACCGGTCGATGCGGCCCGGCCCGCCGGCCGGTTCCTCACCCGTCCCACCTGAAACGAAGGGGTCACGCCATGCGCATCGTCGTCGTGAACGTCAACACCAGCGGCTCCATGACGGCCGGCATCGATGAGGCCGCCCGCCACTACGCCTCGCCGGGCACGGAGGTGGTGACGCTCCAGCCGTTCTTCGGGGCCGAGGCCGTCGACTGCAACTTCGAGAGCTACCTGTCCGCGGTGGCGGTGATGGACCGTGTCCTCGCCTACGATCAGCCCTTCGATGCGGTCGTCATGGCCGGCTTCGGGGAGCACGGCCGGGACGGGCTTCAGGAACTCCTGGAGCAGCCCGTCCTTGAGATCTGCGAGGCGTCCGCGCACGTGGCGATGATGATCGGGCGGACCTATGCGGTCGTGACCACGCTGCAGCGCTCCGTGCCGCCCATCGAGGACCGCCTGCGCCTGGCCGGCCTGTGGGACCGCTGCGCCTCCGTGCGGGCCAGCGGCATGAGCACCCTGGAGGTCGACAGCGATCCGCAGGGCGCCATCCGGGCCATCGTGGCCGAGGCGCGCAAGGCGGTCGAGCTCGACCACGCCGAGGTCATCTGCCTGGGCTGCGCCGGGATGGCCGGCCTGGAAGAGGCCATCACCTCGGAGCTGCACGTACCGGTCATCGACGGGGTGGGAGCGGCCGTCCGCCTGGCCGAGGCGCTCGTGGGGCTGGGCCTCAAGACCAGCAAGATCTCCACGTACGCACTGCCCGAGCCCAAGCACATCATCGCCTGGCCGCTCTCCGAGGCCCTCGGCCTCCGCCAGGGCGCCGGAGCGGCGTCCCGGTGAGCGCCGAGCCCCGTCGCCGCCAGCGTGGCTCACGCAGCGGGCACGAGCAGGGCGAGCCCATCGCCGCCGATGTGGACCTCGCCGGCTGGTGGGTCGGCGGCACCGTGATGGCGGCCAGCGACGAGTCCTTCGGCGAGAAGGAGAACCTGCTGCGGCCCGGACCGGCCGTCTTCGACCCCGGCCACTACGGCAACCGCGGCGAGATCGTCGACGGCTGGGAGACGCGGCGGCGGAGGGAAGGCGACCACGACTGGGCGCTCATCCGCCTTGGCACGCCGGGCATCATCACGTCGGTCGACATCGACACGAGCAACTTCACCGGCAACTACCCGCCCTTCTGCCGTGTCGAAGCCTGCGGCCTGGAGGGCTATCCCAGCCCCGCCGAGCTGTCCGACCCCAGCGTGGAGTGGTCCGAGCTGGTGCCGCGGGCGCCCCTGCAGGGCGACGCGCACAACACCTTCCCGGTGGCCGACCCGCACCGCTTCACCCACGTCCGGTTGGTGACCTGGCCCGACGGCGGCGTGGCCCGCCTGCGGGTGATGGGCCGCGTGGTGCCTGACCCGCGGCGCTTCGATGGTCTGACCATCGACCTGGCCAGCCAGGAACATGGCGGCGCGGTGAGCGCCAGCAGCGACGGCTTCTACACCTCGGCCCAGCACCTGAATCGGCCGGACCGGGCGCGCACGATGGGGGAGGGCTGGGAGACCCGGCGACGTCGTGACGACGGCCACGATCTGGTCGTCTTCCAGCTGGCCCTTGCCGGACGGGTGCGCCAGCTCATCGTGGACACG
>Ga0265320_10003509_pt1 | contig 10510 bp, 12 predicted proteins | sample 4827metaG_FD_202087 | JGI IMG/M metagenome (GOLD analysis project Ga0265320, IMG submission 202087) | Rhizosphere microbial communities from Carex aquatilis grown in University of Washington, Seatle, WA, United States - 4-8-27 metaG | ecosystem: Host-associated > Plants > Roots > Rhizosphere >...
CACGTGGATCACTTCAAACGCACCTACAAAATCGCTGCGCGGCTCCATGAGCTGTTTGAACTCGCGCGGATATGTGCTCCCGATCACCGGGAATGCGTTGTTCTTTATAACCGGCATTAAAATATCCGCCGCCGAAAGATAGGCGGTGCCCGACGTATGTACCAGATTGTGGATGTCTGGAATATAGATGATGATATTTCCTGCCATATAAATTTCGTCAACGATCGTTTTGAGCCGCGCGGCAAGCTCTTCGGGCGCAGCACCCACTACCAGATTCTGCAGCTCAAGCGACACGAGTCGTTTATCAAAGAGTGCGGGCGGCACGGTATCTTTCGTAAGTTCAAATGCAAGATGCTCAATGATCGTCTCTTTTCCGATACCCGGCTCGCCCACTAAGAGCGCGTTCGGATTCACAGGACGGCCAAGCGTTTCTTCAAGCCGCTCATATTCGGCGTCGTGGCCGATCAAGAATCCCGCCTGCCGCGCGCGGGCGAGGTCGGTAAAGTCGGTACCATATTTATCGAGCGTGGGCGTGGGCCGCGAGGTCCACGCGCGGTTCATGATGCGATGCCGCAAGTGCCGGTTCGAATCAAAAATGAATCCGCCGAGCGCACCGGGAAGGCGGCGCAAAAAAGAGCGCCGTGATGCAAAAATGAGCGCCGTTGCAAGGTCCCCCGCCTCAACAGAAAAAATGTTGAAAAGCTGGTTTATGGCTTCGGAATTCACCTTCGCGAGCCCGGAAAAGAGATCGCTTGGTTCAATAAAATTATGCCCGGCGGCGAGCGCCTCGCGGAATGCTGCCATCACCACCAACTCCGCATTCTTCAAATATTCCGTGCGCGCAACGGTCTCTGCGGAAACCGGCCGCGCCAAAAACTCCTTAAGCTTCGCCTTGAATTCCGCCGGCTTCACGTCAAGCCGCCGCAGGCCCTCTTCCATACCAGACCAATCCATCAAACGATCGGCGAGCGTAAGGAAAAAATCCTGCCGCGCCACAAGGCCTCGGTCAAACGCGTGGCTCAACGTGGAGAACGAAGCGGGCCGCAAAATGCGGGCAAGATTTACACGACCGCTTGCCGGTAATTCCGCTATCGGGAGATCGGCTTCGCCCCAATGCACGAGGCGATCAAGAATGAAGAGCACCATAAAGATACCGAGATATTTCAGTGTCGTTATTTCGGAAATAAAGAAGGTCCCCGCGGCGAAGAACAAAACGAGATACGTAATATAGGTGACAACACGAACTACAAACCTTCCTGCCACCGTCATGCGGAGCCGCGGATCGTCAAAATACAGTTCGTATGGGCTAGAGTCCTTTTGCAGCATAAATAATAATGACGGCGGGCACGGCAAGCCACGCCACGTAAAACGCTACAAAGAGCGCGGCGACCACCGCATAGACCACGGCGCCGATCAGAATCCTAAACGTGCGGAAAATAATACCGAGCACGCGGCCAACCGGCGAATAGTCCCCATAGAGCGGCCGGAAGAAATATTTGAGCGTGATCTTCAGTGCGAGCGAGCGGTCAGCAGATTCAAGGGTGCCTATAAAGCTATGCCCGATCGCGCGCGAGCCATCAACGTACCAATGATGGAAAAAGTCCACAAAGCGGTAGAAGAGCCGCTGAATAAGGTATACCGGGGCAAAGTCCATGCCTTCATCATAACACGAGACGGCAATATTTTTTAACAGAGATTTAATCACTGATAAGGTAGAATGGCCGAATGCAAAAAGATTTTTTGCGGTGGCACAAAAAGAAATCGCGCCTTAACGACGTGCCAAATGGGCCACTCTTCCACGAACGGGAAGTCTGGCTTTGCTATTTTGGCGCCAATATTGGGTCGGAACAAGATGGGAAAGGAGACGCATTCTTAAGGCCTGCGGTTATCCTTCAAAAATTTGGCCGCGGCGTCTTCTGGGCCCTACTGCTCACAAGGGTTCCCAAAATGGATCAGTACCATTTCCCGCTTTCATTCAAACCAGACGTAAAAAGTTTTGCTATTTTATCCCAGATCAGGCTTTTTGACATGCGTCGGTTAAAACGTAAAATTGGGAACGTGGAAGAGGTGGACTTTGAGTTGATGAAACAAAAATTCAAGGCATTGTTGCCTTGAATTTTTTTGTAATCGGCGGCGGAGCCGCCTCGGAGGCCGAAGCCGTTGTAAGGTCAGGATACCAAAGCGCTCAAAAAACGCAAGCTTTCTTTAATAACTTTTTAATCTTGCCACTAGATTTATTTCGATTATGCTATTATATAAAACATGAAACAACGATATGGCTTTGCAGCCCTTTGGATCGTTCTCTTAGTGGTCGTCGCACTGGCCGTTGGCGGCACCTGGTACTGGGAAACGCACATGGCGACCCAAACGGCGCCGGTGACTGTTGTTGAAAGCAATACTCCCACGCCCGTCTCCTCCTCCGTCTCCACTTCCACCGCATCGGCGGAACCGCAAAAGCAGGATTGTGGATCAATTGGCTGGAATCCGAGCACGCCAGAACAAAAAGCCGCACTCTCTTGCTTTGCGAGCGCAGTCGTGAACTGCACTCCCGCCTCGGCCACTCAATTAGATACAAAGGGTATTGCCGATGGCGTTATCAGCGTATTGGGAAAGGAAAGCACTTTCTGCGTTCTCTCCCAAAAAGTCTTTGACCCAAAAACTCTTCAAACCTGCAAGTTCCCCTTGTCGCTTATGCCAACGGTCCAGCAGGTTTCAAAAGATTCTATAGCCTCCTCCCCGGGCACCCCTATTGATCAGCTTTCTCTCGCGCAAATCACCGTCACGACCTTCCTCGGCCACAAGTACACAAACCCTTATACAAATCAGGTTACCAACATCGACTGCACGTCCCAATAGCCTTTTCGTTTAGAAAGTGACGTACGGTGCAAGTGGTTTTAAGACAAACACATACATAAGGATTGCGAAAAACGCGGAAGCGAGGCAGATTATGAAGATTATTTCCAAAGCGGTCATTTTTATTTCGGCGCCCGGAACGCGCGTGGATAGGTGCGCCTGAACTATCTGAAGCGCCTGGTCAAAGTTGTCGTCGTTGGCGACCACGGTCAAACTTCGCGACTTATCGTGTAAAAATCGTGGATGGCCGAGCGCAAACACAATCGTGTCCCTGCCCATTTTTTTGGCGAGCGGCATAATGGGAGCCGCAAGCAATCGGACTTCCTCTTGCTCGTTTCTTTGTTCGGCAGAAAATGCAATGTTGCTGAAATTTACCTCGGCACTATCCATCCGCGGCACCGAAAATGATGCAAAATCCTGCCAAGCATGAAATTTTGTTTTCCCGTTCACTTGTATGTGAACGCCGCTTTGATCAAGCAAATATTGATAGTTGCGGATCGAGAGCTCGTTCCATATAAAAACAATGAGAAGCGGGACGGCGATGGACACGTCCGATACCCATAACGCGGGATCGTCGTATCCAAAACGCAGACCGGCGATTACCGTGAAGCCAGCTAGAAAATAGGCGAACATAAAACACAACAGTCGATTCTGCTTTCGGTGCGCTTTTGATTCTATCTTCCATGTTAATGAGTCCATTTTTTTAAAATAGGCGTGACTGCTTTAGTTTGGCCGGCTTTTTTGCGGCAGCTGCCCCGGCTTTTTTTGCCGCAGGCATAACCGGTGCCGCCACCGTGGGCGCCGCCTCCGCCGCAAGCTCGCCCTTCAAAATCTGCGGCAACTTTTTGAAGTCCTCGCGCAGCGTGTTCAGCATCTCGGTGGAACGCAACGCCGCCGCAGGATGATAGATGGGAAAGACGAGGCGCTCGCCAATTTTAAACAACCGCCCGTGGTCGCGAGAAATCTTTGCATCGGGCAAGAAATAATTCATCGCAAAACGGCCGAGTGCCACGACCACTTTTGGATCAATGATTTCAAGCTGCTTTGTAAGATATGGTTTGTACGCTTCAATTTCGTCCGGTAATGGATCGCGATTCTCCGGCGGCCGACGCTTCACGATGTTTGTTATATAGACGTCCGCGCGTTTCCAACCGACCTCGCGAATGAGCGTGTCCAAAAGCTGCCCCGCACGGCCCACAAACGGCCGCTTTTGCTGGTCTTCATGGAATCCCGGCGCTTCGCCCACGAACATCACGGCGCACTCCACGCTCCCCTCGCCAAACACTAAATTTGCTTCGCGGAGCGGCAACGCGGTATTTGCAGCCAATTCTGCCTCAAGCTTTTGCAGCTCGGCGAGCTTATCCATATAAGAAGATTATAACGTAATTAAAAAGGCAGGTGTGATTTCCACACCTGCCAACACACTCGCGCCGCTACTTAAGAATCGGCGCATCGGGAGGAAACGCGAAGGACCGCTCCTGGGGCAACGGACGGGGGTAAGTCGAAACACGCGCCACCCGTGCGCCAGCGTTCCCTTCGACGAGGATGTCGAACTGGGAAATGCTATCTCCCGGCCTCGGGCCGCCATCGTCTTGGAGGTTGACAACTGCCCTCCGCGGAAGCACGTAGTAGCGGAAGTCGCTGGAATTGATCGTCAACCCATCCTTGCTCTGCCATATCGGCGCGGCGAGCATCAGATAAATCGCCTCGCCGTTCGAGGTATCGGCCGCCCGATGGATGCCGAGCACCTCGTAATGACCAGCCGCCATGGGCAACGGCTTGCCCCGAAAATCTCCTACGCCAGAGTGATAACCGATTCCCCAACTCAAGAGAACAAGCACTCCAACGAGCACCACTACCAGATACGTCCTCATGCCATACCCTCCCTGCCAAAAGTCCACGAACCTCTGTGGCTGGTTGTTTTATATCACCGCGTTATAAAAAAAGCAATGCTATAATTAACCCATACCAATGAAGAAAGCGTCCTTTATCTTCTTGAATGCGCTCCCGATTTTGATAATGATCGGCTTAATTCCGCTTGTTGCGAATGATTACGCACTCACCGCCACTTATCTTGTGATCATTGTTATTGCTCTCGCGGCAAAGTGGAACCGCAACGATCTGCTTCCGCTCGTTTTTGGATTTGTAGTGATGACGATCTTTGAATCCATTTTCGTAAGCACCGGCATTGAGATCTTCACGCGAAACAGCTTCTTAGGACTCATGCCGCTTTGGCTGCCGCTTTTGTGGGCATATGGATTCGTTGCAATCAAGCGGTCAGTTGCAGTGCTGTAGCTTGACCGCTACCACCCTTCCGCCGTATCCTATCCGCAGGACATTGAAGCGGAATTCTAATGTTCTGATCAAAAGGAAAGGACTAAAAACATGTGCTGTGGCAGACACGCCGTCGTAGCGTTTTTAAACAGCCCCGAAGAACTTCGGGGTGTTGACCGGGGTTTCAGACCGCTGGTTGAAACCCTTCACACCATCCCCCACTGCGCAAGCTTTGGGGTGAGCTGCGCCGGCCACCTACACGCCGAACCGGACAAAGACCAGTTCTGGCCAAGGATGCACCCGCACCTCAATTTCATGATCGTGCCGGAACTCCCGCACCTCGCTCGGCTCCGCGATCTGATCGGCCAAGTTGTTTCCGAAACTCCCGGCGCAACCTTCCGGCACTTCAAGCACCCGTTCGGACCGCCGCTTGAATACCCGGTTCAGGCGTGGAGGATTGAGGCGGACGACAACAGCTGCCTTGCCCCGCTCGGAGAGTACTTCGGCGAAGTCCTGAAGATCTCCGAGAACCGGGCTGTTTTTGAGGCCGCTCGTGAACGCCACGAAGAGCTGGATCACCTCTGGGTGCGACTCACTCAGGAGGTGCGGCAATTCTGCCGCAGGCACGGATTCACTAAATTCGATCTGGACCAGCGCGTCCGCGAGTTGATGCGGGTCTGGGAGATGGCTCGCGCCGAAGACCGGGCCAAAAAGGTCATCACACACGCAGCTGCGTGAAGGCGATCGGGATCGGAAGAATCAGAAGTAGCAATCAGTGCACGGCGAAAATTCGCCGTGCTTTTTTCATGCACAGCTTGCTTAGATTATTGAAATTTCTTAATCGGCGCCAAAACCGTTACCAAAAGAACCACCAGGAGAAAAATAATTGCGATCCCGGTGAAGTGAAATGCGTAAATTTGCGAAAAGAAAAGAATTGTCCCAAACAATATCATGATGACCGAAATTAAACGGCGCGATTTCTTAAAATGACCCTCAAGAAGAGAAAATCCCCCTAAAGAATAAATTCCCATGCCGAGAATCGCGGCGCAAAACGTAACAATTCGCAAATAAAGATCCGCCGTGATAATGCTGATGGCGAGAGGAACCGACAAAACAAAAAGGAAAACTCCTAAATATTCAGAAATGGCATAGCCATACGTTATATGCCGCTTTGCTCTTTCGGAGTCACCCGTGGAAATTTTAGAACTGGCATTTGAAAGGATAAGTGCAGAAAAAACAAAAGCAAACGTGGCCACGATGAGAAATGATATGGGTATTTTTACAGAAAGATCATAGGAATTAAATTGCGGTATAAGCGCACCGATAAAGAAAACCGCAATGACCGACAGGAAGGAAATTAAAGAAACATCAGTTTGAATCTGGCTTAAAAGAAAATTCTTTTCCTCGGTGTTCATGAAATGAATTATAACACTATTGCCCTCGTGAGGAATTTCTGCTCGGCCGGAGGATGGGGGCGCGCCGTCCCCTCCAATCCACCCCTCCATTCAATTCCTCCCAAAAGAAACAAACAACCGTCGTCCCACTTATCCGTTCACTAGAATCAAAAATCAAAGAGGTATATTCATCGTTGATGTTTTTCTAGTCGCCTCATTCCATGCCGCAGAAAAATTATCAACTATATAGTTCATTTTGCTGATTTGTTGCTGTGTGGCGTTTTGGCCAGGAGCGGTAAGCAGTATAAATCCCATCTTAAAGTCGCGCTGTGCGGTGGGATAGGCGGGTTGTCGCACTCCCTCTGTGTTAACGATATCTTGCACGCCAAGCGTGTGTTGAACACATTTTTGCCCACCTAATTTTTCGTTAAACTCGCTATCCAAGTCATACCAAAAAAGTGGTTTGGCTTCGCTAGGACTTATAAAACCCATCAAATAAAGATCTATGTCGTTGAAACGAAAACCGCTCCCCGTTGCGGCAACGGTGGAGCAATAACCATCCGCGTTCATTTGCCAAGCAAATTTAAACCCATGTGTGTTCGGATCTTCAAATAGTAGACCGTTTTCTAGAACCGCCGTATTAACATTTGTGTTCCAGTGGCCACCATCTTCGTTCACTCTGAGGCCGGTAGGAGTTTTCGCACATTTAACGCTAATATTAGGGTTGCTTTCGCAGTCAGCGATATCGCCAATATACATAATCCAATGATGAGCTACTTCATGCGAGAGGATTCTTAATAAATCGATATTCGCACTCGCATCGAGACCCAAACTCGGCGGCATGAAAATAGAACCTAAAAGCTTTCCGTTGCTACCATATTTTGCGGTTTCATCAAGATCGGGGTAAAAAGAACCGTTTCCTCGTATTCCATTTTTCACGGTTAGTCCGCTAGCGGCCTGTGCGTTAGTCGGAATTGCCGAATAAATTACAATAAAATCGTAGATGTCCGGGTGGGTTTCGTAGAATTTCTTTATAACCCCTGCGCTGTCGATAGTAACTGGACTTTGGAGCGAGCCTTTATAAATCATTGTCGCAAACTTTTCGAGAATCTTCTGCTTGGGCTGGCTACTACTTGGTGGTGCAATTTGCGCAGGAGGCACCGTGGATTGTGGTGGTGAGGTTTGTGGAAGATTTGAAAGACTACTGACAACATCAAGCGCAACAGTCGCACTTTGTGTTTTGCTTCCATTTTTGCATACTAATGTAAACTGCGACTTACCTATCGCGCCAATATTACCCATAGAAAATTTTCCAGAAATTGGCCTTTCTTGACTTGGCCAAGTATTTAAACCACCGCCTTCCGAAAAGCATTGGCTGGCGTTTTTTGTGTTCCATGTAATTGCCGCTTCTTCTCCGGTTTTAAGCGTAACGGAATTTACGCTCGACCCGTTTATTTGTAGTTGAATAGTAATATCTGGTGATGGAGAAAGTGAAGAAGTTTGGGAGGGTAAAGTTGGTGATTCGGAGCTCGGGACGAACGATTGCGGAATCGGCGCATTTTGTCGGGGCAAGTAAATATAGTGGACATACGCAATTCCACCAACTACGGCTAATGCGAAACCTGCAAACAAAACCAGTGGTACTATAAATCCTCGATTCATTGTTTTTATTGTAGCATCTTGGTTGCCTAGAATCTCCCGCCACGTTGTGCCCTCGTGAGGAATTTCACTGCTCGGCCGGTAATACCGGCCTGCGCTTTCGGCACCCACGGTGCCGAACTGCCGCCGCAAGCGGCGGCCCTCCTTCACGGGGAAATCTAAGGTTTCCCCGACCCCCTTCCTCCGTCCAATTCCTCCCACCAAAGTCCCAAGCAAGCAAAATCATACGGCCTTTCGCCGAATTCATTCTTATGCACGAGGCGAAAGGCCGTATGATTTTGCTTGCTTGTGCCCTCGTGAGGAATACTAGCGTATTCCTCACTTGGCACCTCAAAGAAAAAGAGAAGCGGTGCGCTTCTCTTTTTCCTCTCGGTGCCCTCGTGAGGAATTGAACCTCAATCTTCTCCTTCGGAGGGAGACGTCCTATCCGTTGAACTACGAGGGCTTACGCGACACCCCACGCTTACGGAAGTTAGTGTACTACAAACGTCCACACTTCGTAAACGGCGGCGGCGACAAAGACGACGGCGACAAGGTCAAGAAAGAATTTCTTTGCGGCAGAGAGCGCGAGTGCACGGCGGCCGACGGAAATGATGAGTAGATATTGCGCCCCGATAAATACGCCGCCCACGATGCCGGCCACGGTAAGAAAGTTGTGCAACCCGAGACCAACAAAGACAAGCGGCAGGAACAAAACGGCAAAGCGTGCTGCGGTGCCATTCCAGCCGAGATCTTTTTCCATGGCGTTCTTTATTTCATGCGAGACCGGGAGATAGATCGTCGCAACGGTAAGCATGCCGAAGATGGCAATGATCTCCTTTTTCCAGACGGGCCACGCGGCGAGGCCGGAAACCGTATCGGGCGTGACGGAGGGCGCCGATCCAAGCACGCCGACAATAAAGAGAAGATATAAGAGCGCGGCCGCGAACGATCCCGCCGCAACCGCGCGCCATGGGTCTGACAACGCGCCAGAATTTTTCCGCGATTCAAATGCGGGCTCCACGCTCGTCCACCCGGCAAGCGCAAAAAGAACTACACCGAATGGCAAGAAAAGATTTTTTCCGGTAAAGGCAGAGACGCCGGCAAATGTCACTGAGGGCCATGCGCTCGCAAAAATAAAAAGGATGACGACGGACGTGCAGGCGATTCCCACGAGCTCAAGTTTGACCGCGCGACGATCACTCAAGAAAATCGGAATGGCGGTAAATAACCAGAAAAAAAATATTGCTTCGGCGGCGGAGACAGACGGAAACGCAAGACTAACGAACTGCGTGCCCAAAATAAGATAGGCAACCAGCGTGAGCAAAAGACCGAGCACGATCACCACAAACCCAACCCAGAATCCGGTACGGCCGAAATAACGATGCGCAAGGCCAAGCAACCGCTCCTTCTCGCCGATCTTCTCAAGGGTTTTTAGATATACCACATGCGCAACGCTCACTAAGCTGGCGAGGACGATCAAATAAAAAATGCCGACAAGCCAGCCGGCACTCACGAACACAAATGGCAGTGCAAAAACACCATCCCCCACTGTGGCCGCCGCAACGATCGCCGCAATCCTCATTCCGCAAGATGCACTTCGTCCCCTTCGCGCACCCGCTTTTTCACCTTAATGCCTACCTGCTTGCCTTTCGGCGCCGCAGCGATAGACACGTGATCATATTGCATGGATTTGACCACTTCTTTAAAGTCCGTCGTTGCGCCGCGGAAATGCAACTCAACGCCGACCGACACTTTTTTATTGAACTTTACAATCGCCACGCTGATCTCGTTATAAAAATGCGTCACGGCGCCAACCGGCTTCTGGGCCTTCGGCTGCTTCGCTGCCTTCCGTTTCAAAACCTTCTTTTTCTTCGGGGCTGCTTTCTTTACCGCGCGCCGCGCCGGTTTTTTTGCCTTCTTCGCCTTTGCTTTCTTCACAATTTTCTTTTTTGCCATATCTATATTCTATCAAATCGCGGCGGGCGCGGCGCCGTTTTATCCGTTCGCTCTTTTCGCGGCAGCTTCGTAATCGGCGCCGTCAATCTCTTTCTCCCCCGCCTCGATCATCGCCACCACTTTATCCAAAAGCGTTTTCGGATCGGCGTCGAATACCACCTTTCCCATGCCGCGATGCGCAATGGTCAAAATGCGTTCTATCTCATCGCTTTCGCCACCGGTCCCGGTCAAAACCCCTTGCGGCTTTTTGTCTTCAAACGCAATTGTGAATTCATTGAGTGTGCCCACGCGGCCGCAGATCGTGATTACGGCATCTGCCGTGCGCGTAAGAAGCAAATTGCGCCCGGAATAATCGAAGCCGGTGTAAACGATGAGGTCGTGATAATCGGTGG
>Ga0265320_10003513_pt1 | contig 10504 bp, 9 predicted proteins | sample 4827metaG_FD_202087 | JGI IMG/M metagenome (GOLD analysis project Ga0265320, IMG submission 202087) | Rhizosphere microbial communities from Carex aquatilis grown in University of Washington, Seatle, WA, United States - 4-8-27 metaG | ecosystem: Host-associated > Plants > Roots > Rhizosphere >...
GTCAGTGCCTTCTCCGCATCGGCGGTCGTCGCCGGCGCGGTTTGCGCCAGGCTCTCGCCGCCCAGAACGAAGGGCAGCGCGGCGCAGGCGCCGAGCGGCGCGGCGGCCAGCGACAGCGCAAGGGTCACAGCGAGCTTGCGCATGATCAGCGCGCCCCCGTCGCGATGCCGTGGCGCACGGTCATCGAGAGCATGGCGGGCACGGCGAGATCGAGCGCGGCGGCGAGCGTGAGATCGCCGTCGAGCCAGCCGCCGAGCGCACCGAGCACGGCGAGGCTGGCGACGATGTAGGTCTTGTATCCGTTGAGCATGAGGTCGTCCTTTCGCATTGGGATGGCGGCGTGGCGGCGCCGCGACGAACCGGCCGCCGACGGTTCTTCGCGTGTGGGTTGGCGCGGCTAGGGGGTTTCCAGCGCGGCGAGGCGCGCGGCGAGGCCGGCGATCACGAATTGCGCGAGCTCGTCGTAGCGCAGGCCCAGCGTCCATCTCGGCGCGCCGGTCTGGTCGATCGCGGGCGTCGCCGGGTCGCGGCAGACGATGCCGTAGCGCATGGGATCGAGGCCCTGCGCCGTGAAGGCGGCGACGACGTCCTCGAACAGCATACCGATGTGACGGCGCGCGTCGGCGCCCTTGCGCGCGGCGGCATCGCAGAACCGAAAGACGCGCACATTCGCCGCCAGCGTCCGCGCGACGGCGATCTCGGCGGCCGAGAGCGGCGCGATATCGGTCTTGGTGTCGCGGCCGGACGTGTTGATCGTGCCGGTGCCGGCATAGATCGTCGCGAAGCGGTTCGCCGCGGTGCCGCAATTCTGGCCGTTGTCGACACCCGGCAGGATATTGCCGGAGGTGTCGATGAGCAGGGCCGGCGTCGAACCGCCGGCGGTGCGCCGGCGAATGAAAAAATTGTCCTGGGGGATCAAACCGCCCGCGTTGACGGCGACGCCCGTGTCCCACCAGGTCGAGTTGGTGGCGCCGCCATCGACCGTGCCCATCAACTCCACGGTCGCCGACGTATTGCCCGTGCCGGTGTACATCCGATAGATGCGCATGACGGCGGCGGAGCCGATCAGGTTGAGCGATCTTGTCGCCAGCGCCGACGTCACGCCGTCGCCGAACGAGCCCGAGCCGTTGACGGTCAAGGCACCGACCGGACTGGCGGTGCCGAGGCCCAACGCGCCGGCCGAACTGACGACGCCGCTGCCCGGCAGCGCGGTGGTGCCCGAGAGCGTCGCGCCGCCCAGCGTCTTGTTGGTCAGCGTCTCCACGCCGCTCTTGGTCGCGGCATCGCCGGGATCGGAGGCGGCGCGGACGAAGGAACGCTCGCGCCAATTGCCGCCGGCGTCGGAGGTGTAAATGCCGACATCGCCCGCCGCGGTGACGCGTGACGCGCCGCCGAGCAGGATGAGGGACGTCGCGTTGTGGGTCAGCGTCAGCGCGCCGGCGAAGCGCACGAAGCGCAGCGCATGCGCCGCCGCGCCGAAGGAGGTGATCGCGGTCGTGCCGGTCACGCTCACCTTGAGCGAGGGCGCGGCGCCCAGATCGGTCGTCGCGGCGCTGGCGATCGTCGCCTCGCTGGCGAGGAAATCGACGGAGCCGTCGGCGCGGTTGATGTCGAAGCCGTCGAACCAGGTGGAGCCGTCGGGCGAGACCTTGAAGTGGAAATCGTCGTCGCCGCAGAGCCCGATCTCGGCGCGGCCGGAATAGTTCGTCTGATAAAGGAGCGATGCGGTGTCGCCGGCGGCGTGCTTGTTCAGCTTGGCCTGCACGCCATTGCCGATGTTGTCGAACAGCACGGCGGAGGATTTCGCCGCGAACTTGTTGGTCGCGTCCGCGGTCGTGTTGACGCCGACGAGCGGCAGGTTCTGGAACGACAGGATGGACGTGTAGTCGACCCAGGCGCTGCCGTCGAACACGATGAGCCGCGCCTCGTCGACCACATAGGCGGCAAGGCCGGCGAAGGGCGCGTAGAACCGCCAGGCGCCGTCGACCGCATAGGCGATGTGGCCGTCCTGCCCGGCCCAGCCGCCGGTGGCGGTGGCATGGATCAGATAGGTGTCGCCATCGGCCGGCGTGGCCGGCGGCGCCGTCAGATCGCGGTCGAGGAAGCGGGCGCAGAGCAGTGCGTCCAGCATCAGAAGGGCCTCGTTATGGGTGACGTGTTTTTGCGCTTGGGCCGCCGCCAGAAGCGGAAACCCATGGGGTGTCGAGGACATGCGGGGACTTTCAGCACATCCAAAAGAATGGCCGAAGGCACCGAGGGAGGGGCGATGCGCTCGACCAATCCCTCGGGAAGGCAAGTTAATGTGGACGGGACGAGCGAATCAGATCGCGGCCGTGCCGGGCGGTCCGCGCCCGAACGTCGAACTCAACTGATAGACGCGAAAGCGGAACGGGCTGGGCAGGCCGGCGGGGAAGTCCGTCGCGATCTGCGCCGCGGTGTAGGCGTAGGCCGCCGACGGATTGGCGGAGACGGTGCGGATCACGGCGCCGGCACCGTTCAGGATCTCGACGTCATAGCTCTCGACATCTTCCGCGAGCGGCACGTCCACGGCATCCCAATTGTCCCCGCCCTGGCGCGTGCGCCGGATCCAGGAGAGCTGAAGATCGCCGCCCTGCCGGCGCGCGGCCAACTGTACCGGCGAGAGCGGGCGCAGCGCGATGCCGGCGAATTGTTCGCCGGCAACCTGCCAGGAGGGATCGGAGATCGGCTTTCCGGCGGGGCCGTAAGCATAGAAGAAGGGCAGCGTGGTCTCGTTCTGCTTCAAGTCGAGCTGCTGCGGCGCGCCGTCGAGCAGCACGGCGCGGGCGCCGGCGGCGAGCGGGGATCGCATCGCGCCTTCGCTGCCGGCCTGGCCGCGCAACAGGCGCGTGAGGCGCCATTCGTTCGGCGCAACGAGCGTCGCATCGGCGAATTGCACGATCTCCCATTCGCCGTCTTCGTTCTGAAGGCCAAGCGTGTTGGCGCCGCCGAGCACGGCCAGATCGTCCTGCGCCGACAGCGTGCCGGCGCTGAGCCGCAGCGCCAGCGTGTTGACGAGATCCCAGCGCCAGAGCGGGCCGGAATAGAAATCCGCCGTGGTGCGGCCGAGCGTGGCGGCGCGCGCGAGGGTGAGATTGAGCGCGTAGTTCGACGGGCCGGCGCTTTTCATGATCTGCACGGCGCCGGGCCAGGGCGAAGCGAAAGCGGCGGCGACGGGCGCATAGGGCGACTCGGCGCCGGTCAGCAGCGGCAGATCGAGGAACACGGCCAGCGCCCGGCCCGGCGGCGACAGCGTCTGCACCGCGCCGGGGGCGCGGGAGGGTCCGTTCAACGACTCATAGAGCGACGGATCGGTGACGACCGCTTCGATGGCGCGCGACGCGGCATCGTCGATCTGGGTCAGGCGCAGACGGTGCGCGCGGCCGCCGACGCTCAGCGTCAGCTCGTCGGCGACGTCGCGGGCCAGATGCGACGGCGGCAGCGCGAATTTCGCGCTCTCGCGCGCCGTCCAGCTTTCCTGGAGGAGAACGTTTCCGATCGAAAGCGCCTGGCCCTGATCCATGACCAGCGCGAGCGACGACGACGCGACGCGATCGGAGCGCGTCACCAGCCGGCGCGCCTGCGCGCTCGCCTGGCGGTAGTCGGCATCGGCGTCGATATAGGCGATGCGCGCGACATTGGGCAGGTCGGTTTCCTGCGCGCGGATGAGCGAGACGCCGAGACCGTCTTCGCCATCGGGCAGCGCCAGATCGTCCTCGCCGAGCGCATCGGCGCTCGCGCGGCCGCGGGCCACGAAACGGATCGCGCCCTCGCTCTCGACCGCGTCGAAGTGGAAGGCGGTCGACAGCGGCGCCAGCGCGTCGCGCGCGCTCATCGTGTCGGTGACGGCGAAACCCGTGACGAGGCCGTCGAGATCGCCGGCGTCCAGCGCGGTGAAATTCGACGCGGCGCAGACATCGCTCACGACACCGCCCAGCGCCACGGCGCCGAGACGGCCGTTCAGCCAATGGCCGAGCCGCCAATTGGCGGCGTCGCCCCACACGGTCGAGAGAGCGGGGAAGTATGGATAGGGCCGCGCGTCCCAGCACCACACATATATATGGTCGGTATCGACCATGCGGCCGGCGTAGTGCGTCGAGGCCGGGTTGTTCGCCGGATCGTTCCAGAAGGCAAAGTGGGTCTCCAGCACGCGGCGCTGGATGAGATCGTCGCGCGCGCCGTTCGAAAAATAGGGCAGCGCGCTTTCCGCCGATTTGGGATCGAAGAAGACATTGGGCTGGTTGGCGCCCTTGTCGACCGCCGGGCAACCGAGCTCCGTGAATCGCAACGGCTTCGCCATCGGCACCCAGGCGGTCGGCGTGCCGCTCTCCGTGCCGGATGGCCGGTCGTAGTGGGAATTGCTCCACCAGTTCCAGAAGTCCTTCGCGCGCCACACCCAGGGCTTGCCCAGCCCGTCGGTGATCGGCGTGCGCGTCTGCGCGGCGCGGTCCGCGTCGGAGGCGTAGTACCAATCAAAGTCTTCGCCGCCGCGGATGTTGGCGTTCAGATAGGCGCGGTCGGTGATCGCGGTCGGGCCGGCCGCGTTCCAATCCAGATGCGCCGTGCCGTCGCGCCAATCGGCGAGCGGCAGGTAGTTGTCGATGCCGATGAAATCGATGTTGGCGTCTGACCACAGCGGATCGAGATTGAACAGCACCGCGCCGGCGCCGGTCTGATGGTTGTTGTACTCGCTCCAATCGGCGGCATAGCCGAGTTCGGTGCCGGCGCCGAGGATCGCGCGCACATCGGCGGCCAGCGTCTTGAGCGCGGCGACGGCGGGATAGTGCGTGGCGCTGTCGCGCACGCGCGTCAGACCGCGCAGCTCGCTGCCGATCAGGAAGGCATCCACGCCGCCGGCGGCGGCGGCGAGCAGCGCGTAATGCAGGACCATGCGGCGGAAGCCCCAATCGCCGCCGCCGATCCAACTGACGTCGGTTCCGCTGACCGCGAAGTTCGCTTGCGTGGCGGCGCCGAAGAAGGCGTTCACCTGCGTCGCGGCGCTCGACGTCTGGTCCGGCGAGCCGGAGACGCCCGGCGCGGGCGAACAGGTGATGCGGCCGCGCCACGGATAGGCGGGCTGCGCGCTCGCGCCGCTGTAGGGATCGGCGAGCGTGTTGCCCGGCGCGATGTCCATGAAGACGAAGGGACAGAGCATCACGCTGAGGCCGCGATTCTTGAGGTCGAGGATCGCGGCGACGACGGAGGCGTCGGACGGCGTGCCGCCATAGGCCGGCTGGCCGTCCACTTGCGACACGACATGCGCGGCGCCGCGCGCCACGCCGTCGACTTCCCAGGTCTCGGGATGGGTGGTCTTCGCCGCCGTCTCGACTCCCGGCCGGACGGTGCAGGTGCCGGCGCGCAGATCGCTGCCGAACCAGCCGACCACCAGCGACACCGCGCTTAAGTTCGGCGCCAGCGCCTGCAGCTCGTCGAGCGAGGCATCGATGTCGGCGGCGCCGGCGGCGCTGTGCGCGTTCTGCGCCGCGGTGGTGCCTTCGCCGTCGTCCTGCGAAATCACGGCGGTGTCGAGGACGAACTCGCCGGCGCCGGGGATCAGCGCCGCGCCGGTCAGGCGGTTCTCCAGCGCGTTGGGGTCGGCGGCGCCCAGATTGTGGAACACCTCGAACTGCAAATTCGGAATGCGGTTGCCGAAATCGGCGAGCGGCATGTCTTCGAACACGACATAGGAAAGACCGCGGAAGGCCGGCGCGTTGTCGGCGCCTTCGATGTCGGCGATCAAGGGATCGGCGGTCTGCGTCTCGCCGCCGTCGTGAAAGCGCAGCGTGACCGTGGACAGATCGAGCAGCGTGCCGTCGGCCCACACCCGGCCGATGCGCGTGGCGCCGGTGCAGAGCCCGACCGCGAAGGAGATGGAATAGAGATAGTCCGTCTCGCTGACGCCCGGCGAGGGCAGGCCCTTGCCGCCGCCGCTATGCGTCGTGCTCTGCGTTTCCTTGAAGCGGCTCGCCCAGATCACCTGGCCGGCGACGCGCACGCGGCCGTAGAGACGCGGGATCGGCGCGCCTTCGCTCGAGGCCTGCAGCGCGGTGTCGGCGAGGCGCGGGCCGGTGACATGGCGGCCGGGCGAGATGGCGGCGTCGATCTCGCTGCCCAGAAAGCTGCCGATGGCGCCGCCGATCTGCGCGCCGGTGATGGTGGCGCCGAGGAACGAGATGCCCGAGCCGAACAGCGATGTGCCCAGCCCGGCGCCGACGACGCCGAGAACGAGAGAGGCCATGGATTGATCTCTTCAATCACCTCCCCCTTTGTGGGGAGGTCGAAAAACTGCGAGCGCAGCGAGCGGTTTTTCGGGTGGGGGACGGTGCTTGCCGCCCAAAAGCGGCCCCCCACCCCAAAAATCGCTTCGCGATTTTTGGACCTCCCCACAAAGGGGGAGGTGATTCAAAGTCGAAACGAATACGCCAGCTTTCGGCGCCAGAAAGGCGAGAACGGTTCTTCCGCCACGCGGCGGTTCTGGCGCGCGTGGATCAGCGTCAGCGCGCCGTGTTGCGCGGCGACGATGCCGCAATGCTTGGCCGGGCCGTGGCGCGCCATGCGGAACAGCACGACGTCGCCGGGCGCCAGTGCCGCGGGATCGATCGGCGTCAGATGGCGCGCGAGCGCTTCGTACAATGTCTCGGCGCCGGTCGCCTCGGCCCAGTCGGGCGCGTAAGGCGGCGGCGCCTCGGCGTCTTCGCCGTGGATCTCGCGCCAGATTCCACGGAGCAAGCCAAGACAATCGCAGCCGACCTGCCGGACGCTCGCTTGATGGATGTAAGGCGTGCCGATCCAGGCGCGGGCGATGGCGACGACATTCGGTGCGTCTCCCCCCTCCGTCTCGACGCTGCGCGTCGAGCCACCTCCCCCGTGAACGGGGGAGGAAAGTTGTTCAATTGCCATAGCGGCTGCCTCCGTCGAGCGGTTCGTTGCGCGACGGCGCGGCGAACACCGCGTCGTTGCCGGGCATATAGGGAAAGCCGCGGAAATTGACGACGTTGGCGAACTTCGCCTTGCAGGTCGCAAATTGCTTGTCGCAGCCGGCGGTGAGCGCGAAGCCGTCGCCGGGCGCGACCGTCTCGCTCATCGCTTGCCACAATTCGATCGAGCCGGGGCCGTGGCGCTTCACTTCCATGGCGCGGCCGGCATTGGCGCCGCTGGTGAAGGTCAGCTTGCCGCCGCTGAACCAGTCGCTCGCATAGGCGGCGAGATCCGCCGTGGTGAAGCGGCGGTTGTCGGTGACGGCCAGCACCGTGGCGGTCGCGCTGAAATCCGCCGTCGCGATGTTCTTGCCGCAGCGCGCGTCGCCGAGGTCGGCATCGCAGGAATAGCCGTAGACGCGGCCGACCGGCTGGTTGAGACGATGCGCCAGGCCGCGCACCTCGGCGCTGAACGCGGTCTTGCCGCGCGTGACCTCGCCCAGGCTGCCCTTGCGCATCAGAACGCGCTGATCGGGCGCGGCCCAGTTGACGCGCCATATCTCGATATCGGCGTCGTCATAAAGACCGGCGGCGAGATCGGCGTCGTTGAGCGTCGCGGCGCTGAGCGCGCCGGTGACGGTGAGGTTGTCGACCGCGAGGCCGAGCGTCGACTGCACCTCGCTGGCGGTGAAGCCGGTGGCGGCGTCGAACGCGACACCGTCGAAGACGAGCGGGGTGTCGTGATCGGTAAAGCCTTGGACCGCGCCGTCGCGGCGCACGATCTTCCAGCACCAGCACAGCGTCGTGGTGCCCGAAGAGAGATGGTCCTGCAGACCGGGGACAAGATTCTTCATGCGTGTATTCGCAGATAACCTCTCCCGCTTGCGGGAGAGGTCGAACGGCGCTGTGCGCCGTTCGGGTGAGGGGATATGGTGCGGGACGTTGTGCCCCTCACCTAGCAAAATCCAAGCACTTGGCTTCGCTATGCGCTTCGCCAAGTGCAGGATTTTGCGTCCTCTCCCGCTCGCGGGAGAGGTTGATCACAGCCTGATCTCCACCAGCGGGATGGAGGGGATATCGCCGGCCGCGAAGCCGGCGAGGTTGATCGACAGACTGTCGGTGTCGAAGCGCACCGGCGTGTCGAACTCATAGCCCGCGGTCACCGCGCCGGTCGGGGCGGACGCGAAGGTGACGAGGCCGGTTGTGGCGTCGATACTGAAACCACTGGTGCGTTCCGTGCCGGCGACGGCGACGCCCACCGTGCCGGCGACGGGCTTGTCGATCACCCGAGTCCAACTCGACGGGCCGGAGGCGTAGGTCTTGGCCAGCTGGAACGCGGTGACATGGCCGTCGCCGGTGCCGATGGCCTGGTCTAGCGGCGAAAGCGCCGCGCCGGGCGCGCAGGATTTGAAGTCGCTCCAATCCTTGAAGCGGAAGCCATAGAGCCGTCCGGCGCGCGCCTCGAAGAAACCGATCACGGCGTGCAGATCGTCGAGCGATTTGACGCCGTAGCCGGCGTCGTAGCGGCGGCGCGAATTGGCCCACACCGCGTTGCGCTCCTCGAAGCCCGAACCCAAGGTTACAATCTCGGTCTTGCGCTCCGGCCCGCCCGTCGAGTGGAAGGCGACGGCGGTGGGAAAGCGGATTTCGTGAAAGATCATTTGTCCCCCCTCCGCCCTTCGCCGCTGACGCGGCTACGGCCTTCGTACGCTGTCGCTGCGAAGCCCCCGCCAGCGTGCTTCGCACGCGTGGGGGAGGCGGGCCGGTATTGGGTTGAGGTGTGCATCAGAGATTCCTCTGCCCCTTCGCGAGCGCGCGGCTCAGCAGCGCGGCGATCTGGGATTGCGACTTCACGAAGCTTGCCGCATCGGGCGTGGTGACGTTGAAGACAATGCCGCCACCACCACCGAGCGCGCCGTTGGGCGCGATGGCGCCCGACGCGCCGGGCACGAACAGTTCCGGTCCCTTCTCGCCGACGAGATAGGGCGTTCCGGCATCGACCGGGCCGCCCGCGGCGCGCGCCCCGCCGACGGGCAAGATCGCGCCGGCGATCGAGGTGAGCACGTTCTCGATCGGCTTGACGATGAACTGCGTCGTGGCGATGCGGTCGAAACTCGCCAGGATCGAGGTCACCAGGCCGTCGACCGACGCCTTGCCGGACAGCACGGCGCGCGCGATCGTGTTCTCCACCGAGGAAAAGCTGCGCGTCACCGCGGTGTCGATCGCCGACGTCGCACTCTGCACCGGGCCGCCGACGAAGGCGTTCAGCGCCTGTGCCGCGGTGTCGAGCGATTGCTGCACGGATGATTGCTGTGTGGGCGATTGGGGGTCGGACATGGTTCAATCCGGAAATTGCGACATCAGGTCTTCGAAGGCGGTACGCGCGAGCGGCTGGCGCGCCGGTGGTGGCGCGACCAGCGCGCGCCATTCGGGCAGCGACAGGCGCCAGAACGCGTCGGGCGACAGGTGCAAGCGGCCGAGACCCACGCTCAGCCACTCGCTCCAGAAAAAGGGTTGGTATCTGCCTCACACGCTTCGCCGCTCGCGCGCGCGGCGCCTTGTGAAAGCCCGGCGGCATCGAAAGCGGCGGTGACGGCCGCGACCAACGCGCCCAGATCGCAGGGCAGACGCAGCACGTCGGCAGGAGTGAGGTCGTGGCCGCCGCCGCGCAGCAGCGCCGCCGCGACGACCGCGAGATCGGCGGCGCGCACGCTCTTCAGACGCGCCGCGACTTGCGCCAGGTCGGCGAGACCGAGGCCGTCCTCGATCTCGGCGAGCGCGCCGAGCGTGAGCAGCAGGCGATAGGCGCGGCCGCCGGCAATCAGCTCGGCTTCGCCTCTGACTTTATTGGGCATGGTGATGCTCCATAACCTCTCCCGCTTGCGGGAGAGGTCGAACGGCGCGTAGCGACGTTCGGGTGAGGGGACGGTGCGGGGCGTTGTGCCCCTCACCTAGCGAAAACTAAGCACTTAACTTCGCTACGCTGCGCTAAGTGCAAGTTTTCGCGTCCTCTCCCGCAAGCGGGAGAGGTTACAGCGCCGCGAACGTCAGCGCGCCGGCGGATGCGAGCGAGAGCGACAGCTTCAGTTCGCCGTCATACGGGCCGTCATATTGCAGCGACGTGATCTTGAACGGGCCGGTGATCGTGCCGAAGCTCGGGATCACGATCTGAAAATCCGGCGTCGTCTGCGCGAAAAACGCGGAGCGAAGTGCGGAGTCGCTGGCGGCGTCCTTGAAAACCCCCGAGCCGCTGATCGCCGCACTCTTCACCCCACCGCCGGTCAGCAGCTCGCGCCACTGATCGGCGGAATCGGCGTTGGTCACGTCGACATTGGTCGCGTTGAAGCTGAGCTGCGTGGCGCGCAACCCGGCGACGGTGGTGAACACTTCGGGCGACGCGCCGTCGCCGATCTTGATGAGAAGGTCTTTGCCTTTTTGTGCGGACATTCAGGTCTCCTGTTCCTCCCCCGCTGTTGCGGGGGAGGTGTCGAGCGAAGCGAGACGGAGGGGGCCGTGCGGGACGGCTGCCCCCCTCCACCGCTTCGCGGTCCCCCTCCCCCGCAACAGCG
>Ga0265320_10003516_pt1 | contig 10496 bp, 8 predicted proteins | sample 4827metaG_FD_202087 | JGI IMG/M metagenome (GOLD analysis project Ga0265320, IMG submission 202087) | Rhizosphere microbial communities from Carex aquatilis grown in University of Washington, Seatle, WA, United States - 4-8-27 metaG | ecosystem: Host-associated > Plants > Roots > Rhizosphere >...
AGGCAGGAATGGAAAATTGAAGATGGAAGAGGGGAGAAAGTGGATGAGGCGGGCGGGTCGGCGGTGGTTGGGTCGGTTATTGAGCAGAGCTTTGGCGTGCGGCGGCTTGACGCCGCTTTCCCGAATCGCTGATGGATGTTCGATGCCCGCTGGCGAAAACAAGGTTAAGGATTTTCGAGAGTAGAAGAAAAGCGGCGTCAAGGCGCCGCAGGCCAAAGCTTTGCTAATTACTTTGCGGAATTGGCCGGGGTGGTAATTGCTGGCGCAGGCTTCTGAAATTCCAATTGTAATGTCGGTTGCTGCTTGTCGGAAAACGGGTCCTCATAATTCGGGCCGTCCTTGGCCATTTTCAAAAACTTGCTGCCTCCATTGTCCTCCAGCGACGTTCCTACTGAATAAATCAGGCCGCGCGCGGCGTCATAAAGCAAAGGCTGGCTGTTGTAAGGGTCGAGCGGAACTGCCGAAAGAAATTGCGGCACCAAACCATCTAGCTTCGCCGGCAGCGCCAGATGGTCGTCATAGTAATGGCGCATGGCCAGCCCAATTTGCAGCAAGCGGCTACCGGCCAAGGCGCCTTGCTTGGTGGTCAATATATCATAGATTCGAATTGTGGTAAGGCCATGCAAAAGACGACCGCCGCCATTCGGGAGAAAAACTTTCCACGTTGAGTCGAGGTCCGCCTCGGAATCAAGCTTGGCGGGGTATCTATGGTGTAAGGCGGCGTAGTCCAGTTCCGCAGCCTTGATGCCTTCTCGGAGAGTCTCCGCAGAGAAACGGCGAGTCTGATTGGGTTTAAGGTTAAGTGTCGTGAAATAGGCGACCCAACTATCCTTGACGGTGGTAAATTTGGAGATGCTTTTGGGGTCTTGTTGGAGGGAGGCGAGACCGGAAATAAAGAATTGGTATTCAAGGCGGAGGGCCTGTTGGTAGGCGGGCGTCCAGTTGATTTCCGGCTGAAACGCCTGCGGCAAGGAATCAATCACCGCCAGCGGAACTTGCGGGTTGTTGAGAAAATTAACCGCCAGCTTTTGCGCCATACCGTCAATCGTCACGGCCACGAGCATGTAGAGAATGCCGCCGTGACTTTCGGCGATACGCCGGGCCAGTTCTTCGGCCAGGGCAATTTCTCGCACGGCGAAGGCGTAATCGCCGTGGGCCGCGGCTTGCCGCGCCGCCATGAGAAGGGTCCTGGCGCTAGTCATCATCAGCGAAATCCGAGGGAGTGTTAACGTCTGAATATTCAGCGGATGAGAAAACTCGAAAAATGGCTGCGCAAGGGCTGCTTCAATCTGCGCGAGGCAGGGCTGAACTTGAGCGAGATAGCCGGCGACAAAAGCATCATTGAACTGTCTGCCAGCGAGGATGTCGTAAGCATCCCCTTCGTCCACACCTTGGGCGTCGGCATACGCATCCAAGTCGAAGCGGCCTTTGGTCTCGCCCTCGAAGAAGCGCTCGCCATTTTTATCGTCCGGCACCATCGGGCCAGCCGCGCACAAATCCGCGTCATCCGGCGGCGGTTCGTCATGCAGATATAAATACCAAAACGCGCCGCCAAAGAGCAAAGCCAGCCCCGCCAGCCAGATGAAAATCTCGCGCCACCGGCGGGGTTTGTGCGGCGGCTCGCCGGGCAAGGACTCGGGGAGTGACACATCGGCCATGACGAAATGTTGCTTTAAGCGGGGGGACAGGCAAATGAAAATATCACGGAGTGGGCCGTCCAACGCCGTTGCCAATCATCACCAATATTGGTTCAGCAACCGTTTTTCCTTCTTAATTCTTCATTTTTCCTTCTTAATTCACCGCATGCTTGTTGAAATTGCCGATGCCGCGACGACTGCCGGTGGGCACGTGCGCATTTTGCTCGAGCCGGTGCATTGGGCGGAGGATGCGTGGGGGATTGCGAATGACTTGCTGGGGCAGCATTTGCGAATTTTCATTGGGTTTGTGCTGGCGTTGCTGGTGGTGGGGCGGCTGATGATTGAGAAGCGGAACCCGAGCAACATCTACGCCTGGGGTTTGGTGATTTTCTTCATTCCGTGGCTGGGGGTGCCGCTGTATTTTGTTTTTGGCGGGCGGAAGATTCGGCGGTTGATGAAGGCCAAACTCACCCTGAATGCCTATGCGGCGAAATTGGCGGGTGGGACGCCGACCGCGGGGGCGCTGTCGGCGGGCGCCATGGCGCCCAAGTCGGCGCGAAAAAAGTTTGGGCAAAACACTTTTCAACTGTTCGGGGACGGAGTCGAGGGTTACAACGCGCTGCGGGCGGAAATTGCGGCGGCAAAGAAATCCATTCATCTCCAAACGTTCATCCTGGGGCGGGATGAGCCGGCGCGGCAAATCATCGCGGACTTGGTGGAAAAGGCGCGCGCGGGGGTCGAGGTGAAATTGCTGCTGGATGCCCTGGGGTGCCTCGGCGCGACGGGCCGCTTTGTCCAACCGTTGCGCAGTGCGGGCGGGCGGGTGGCGCGATTTTTGCCGGTGGTGCCGTTGCAAACGAAGTGGTCGGCGAATCTGCGGAACCACCGCAAGTTTGCGATTTTCGACCGGGACCGGGTGCTGGTGGGCGGGCAGAACATAGACCGGCGGTTTATTGATGCGCGGGATGGGCCGGGGCTGTTTCTGGATTTCGGCGCGCTGGTGACGGGGCCGGCGGCGGCGGCGTTCAACGAGAGTTTTGTCGGCGACTGGTGTTTTGCGTCAGGAGATTCGCCGCAGCAGTTTGCCGAATTGCTCGCCTACGACCCGCCAGCGCAGAAGGACGGGGGCGAGGAGGTGGAGGTGGTGACGTGCGGGCCGGACGCCGAGGGGGACCCGTTGTGGGAGCGGTTGTTGATCCTGGTCCAGCAGTGCCGCCGCGAGCTGACCATCGTGACCCCCTATTTCGTGCCCGACGAAGTGTTGTTCCGGTCGTTGATTGTGCAGGGGCACCTTGGGCGCAAAGTGCGGATAATTTTGCCTGAAAACTCGAACCATATCCTGGCGGATTTCGCGCGCCATTACTATTTGCGGCAGTTGCATGCCGCCGGGGTGGAGGTGTTGCTGTACCGCCCGAAGATGATGCACGCGAAGCTGGTGCTGATGGATAACGAGGTGGCGCTGATGGGTTCGGCCAACATGGATTTCCGGAGCCTGTTTGTGAATTTTGAGGTGGGCGTGTTTTTGACCTCGCCGAAGGCCATTGGGGATTTGACGGCGTGGACCGATAAACTGCGCCGGGACTGCGTGACCTACCTGGATTCCGGGCACGCCGGAGCGGGGGCGAACCGGCGGGTCATGGAAGATTTTGCGCATTTGTTGGGGCCGCTTTTGTGACGGCCACGTTACATTTCAGGATTGGAATGGGCGGCGGACCTGATTGAATTTGCAAATTCGTAACCTCCTCACCACATTTTCCCCATGGAGCTGAAAACCATCCGGTCGGACGATCAGGTCACCCACGTCGCGCTCGTCGGCAAACTTGATCTTGCGGGCGTCCAGCAGATTGAAATGAAATTCACGGCGGCGGTGGCCTCGCGCGGCAAGCCGGCGGTGGTGGATTTGTCGGAGACGACGTATTTGGCGTCGCTGGGATTGCGCATCCTTTTGCTGTCGGCGCGGGCCTTGTCGGGCAAAGGGGCGAAGATGGTGTTGCTGAATCCGAGTGCGCCGGTGCTGCAGGTGCTGCAGTTGGGGAAGATTGACGCGATTATGCCAATCGAGACGGATTTGGCGAAGGCGATGGCGGCGGCGGGGGTGAAGTAGGTGATGTTTTTAAGCCGACATTTTTAAACACGGAGGACACGGAGAACACGGAGGGGATTTTTCCCTCTTTCATTTTCCACCGGGTGGCCTACACTCCTCCGTGCCCTCCGTGTCCTCCGTGTTTAAATCTTTTTTTCACCAACGCGACTCCCGCTTTGTTCTCTTTGGCCTGGGCGTGGACGAAACCTCGTGGCGGGGGGTGGGCTTGCTGGGGGCGGTGTTTTTTGGGTCGCTGGGGATTGCCGCGGTGCTGACGCCGCCGGCGTACTGGCTGGTCCAGCTGTGGCATGATCGCACGGGGTCGGCAAATGCGCAGTGGTTGCTCGACAAGGGGGTGGATGTTTATTTCGACCGGCTGCGGATGGCGACGATTGTGCTGGGGCTGCCGTGGTTGATGTCGAAGTGCCATTTGTGGTCGTGGCGGGCCATCGGGTTGGCCCCGGACAACCGGAATTTCTTCCGAGGCGCCTTGGCCCTGTTTACCGGGGTGTTCCTGATTTTAGGCCTGGCGATGTGGAAGCGCGCCGACGTGGTGGGTTATGATGAGATTTTCGCCTCCGACAATTTCACGGCGATCCTCAAAGTTTCCCTGAACGCCATTTTGGGCGGCCTGATTATTGGAATCGTGGAGGAGACGGTTTTCCGTGGGATGATCTTGCGGATATTCTACACGGCGACGCGGCGGCCTTGGGTGGCGCTGGCGGTGATGGCGGCATTTTTTGCCTACACGCATTTCAAGGTGCCAACGGCGGTCTGGGCGCATGTGGCGCCTGGAGTGCATTGGGACACGGGATGGTTTGTGGCGTTCTGGACGACCTGCGGGATCAGCGAGAATTTTGACGCGGTGCAGTTTTTAGTTCTGTGGCTGCTGGGGATGGTGCTGGGGGTGCTGACTTTGCGCACGGGCTCGCTACTGCCGGCGATCGGCCTGCATACGGGATTGGTGTCGGCGCTGTTTTTCTTCCGGGGGCAGGGATTGACGGAGGGGTGGCAGGCGGCGGTGGTTTTAGGGGTGATTTTGGCGGGAGTGATGAGAATTAAGAATTATGAATTAAGAATTAAGAAGTAAGGCGTCGAACATCGAACACTGAACATCGAACGCTGAACACCTAATACTGAACGTTTAACGCCTAATGCTTAACGCTTAACGTTTAAGTCCAGGCGGGTGGTCGGACCGGTCGGACTTTTCGGTCTTTTCAGAACTGGCGGACGGGCGGAATTTTTTGGGTGGGCGTTTTCTGGACTTGAGCGTTAAGTGTTAAACGTTAAAAGTTGAGTGTTTAATTCTGCCACGCCATGCCATTGGTTAGCCATGAGCGACTGAAATCCGCGGGAAGCGCCGTACTCGACGTGGTGTTTCCGCGGTGGTGCGTGGGGTGTGGGGCGGCGGTGCCGGCGGGGCCGATGCAACATGTGTGTGAGGCCTGTCTGGGTGGAATTTTCTTTTCACGGGCGCCGCATTGTTCAACCTGCGGCTGGCCGTTTTTTGGCGCGGTGGAGGGCTCGCGGCGGTGTCCGAAGTGCGAAGAGTTGGCGCCGGAATTTGGGGAGGGTCGCACGGGGATGTTGTCGAAGGGGGCAGCGCGGGCGTTTGTGCATGAAATTAAATATCATGCGGGCGGGCATTTGCGCGGGGACTTGCGGGGGCTGGTGCGGCGGATGACGCCGTTGCAGAGTTTTGCGGGCGGAGCGGTGTTGGTGCCGGTGCCGCTGCATCCGCGGCGCCATCGCTGGCGCGGGTTTAACCAGGCGCGGTGGGTGGCGGAAGCCTTGCAGGCAGAAGGGGGCGCGGCGGGGATTGAGGAGCTGCTGGTGCGGGTGCGCGACACGCCCACCCAAACGCGGCTGGACCGAATGGGGCGCGAAAAAAACATGAAAAATGCCTTTGCCTTGCGGCGGGGCGCAGTGGTAAAGTCACCGCAACGTTACATTCTGGTTGACGACGTATTCACGACCGGGGCGACGCTCAACGCCTGCGCGAAAGTTTTGCGTAAAGCCGGTGCAACGCAGGTGGATATTGCGACGCTGGCCCATGGCTGATAAGCGTCGAACAGGGAGCAAGAGACTGCGGATACATCCTATAAAAACCATTCTAAATTTTTGGGAGCTAGTCTCGTCCCTTGCACCGGGCAGTGCATCTCCATAAATTATTCATATCCAAGCACTAAACACCCGGACAGGGTTGCCGAACGCGTTTTTAACGGAGAGATTTTGAACGCAAACCACCTCTGGCGCGTCCCTTGCAACACCACCCTCATTTTAATCTGCATGGCCGCGCTATTTACGAAGCCCAAGTATTCGACCGTTACGGTCAAAAAGAAGGACATTCCCAAAGGATTGTGGGAAAAATGTCCGATCAGTGGCGAGATTGTCTACAAGAAGGACCTTGAGGCAAATTGGAATGTGGTACCGCAGAGCGGCTACCATTTCCCGCTGGATTGCCACCGGCGGGTGGCGCTGTTGGTGGACGAGGGAACATGGAAGGAATATGACACGGGGCTGCGCGCGTCGGATCCGCTGGATTTTACGGGCGAATCGTCGTACAGCGACAAGCTGGCGCAACACCGGAAGCGCACGGGGTTGACGGACGCGGTGATAACGGGGACGGGGAGCATCAACGAACTGCCGGTGAGTCTGGCGGTGATGGATTTTCGATTTCTGGGCGCAAGCATGGGCGCCGTGGTGGGAGAAAAGATCACGCGGGCGATTGAGCGCGCGACAGAGCGGCGCCTGCCGGTGATTATTGTGTCGGCGTCGGGCGGAGCGCGCATGTATGAAGGCATCCACAGTTTGATGCAGATGGCGAAGACGAGCGCGGCGCTGGCGCGGCTGGCGGAGGCCCATCTGCCGTATTTCTCGATCTTGACGGATCCGACGATGGCGGGCGTGATGGCGAGTTTTGCGTCACTCGGCGACGTGATTTTTGCGGAGCCCGGCGCGCGCATCGGATTTGCGGGCCCACGCGTCATTGAAGAGACCACGCAACAGGAATTGCCGGAAGGATTTCAAACGGCGGAGTTTTTGCTCGAACACGGGCTGGTGGATTACATCGTGCCGCGCAAACAAATGAAGGACACGGTGACGGCGTTTTTGAAATTCTTCGCGAACGGCCACGCAAAGAAGATTGGAAAGACGCCGAGTCCGTTGGCGTTGAGTGCTTAGTTAAGTTTCGAGTTTTGGGTTTACGACTCCGACCTTCGACGTTCGGGTTTTTAGGTTTGGGTAGCGAGTTTTTCGGGCTGGGTTGAGCCAACCGTAAACTGTAAACCGTAAACTTTTCCCGATTAATATTTCGGCATTTTCGGATCGAAGGTTTCGGCCCAATCATTGATGCCGCCACGAAGGCTGGCGGAGCGGACGAAGCCTTTGGCGCGGAGGAAACGGGCGGCCTGTAAACTGCGGCTGCCGTGGTGGCAAAGGGTAAGGATCGGCCGGTCGCGCGGGAGGGCATCGAGGCGTTCGGGGACTTGGGCCAGGGGGATGGCCAGGCTATTGGGGAGGGAGCAGAGCGCGACTTCATAGGGCTCACGCACATCGAGGACAACGGGGGCCGCCTTCGAGTCAAACCAAGCCTTGGCCTGATGCACGTCCACCTCGAGGGGCGGGTTGTCGGAGTCGGGGCTGGCGATGGGGGCGGCGTTGGCGCCTCCGCGGAGGTCGCGCAATTCGCGGAGGAAGCGTTCGTTGGTGTTGGAGGCGCGGCGGTGCGGGGTTTCGGCGACTTCGCAGGCGCCACCGAGATAGAGCGCGGGGTCGAGGGCGGTGATGCGGGGGTCGGGTTTGGCGCCGCAACAGGGGCAGTTGGGGTCGCGCTTGATTTTCACTTTGCGGATATTGGCGCCGAGGGAATCGAAGACGAGCAGGTGGCCGCGCAAGGGGTCGCCGAGGCCGAGAATGATTTTCAGCGCCTCGAGCGCCATCGTGCTGCCGATGACGCCGCAGAGCGCGCCAAAGACACCGGCTTCCGCACAATTGGGGACGGCGCCGGGCTCGGGCATTTGCGGGAACAGGCAACGGTAACAGGGGGCGTTGCGCGCGGGGTCGAGCACAGTGACCTGGCCTTCAAATTGAAAAATACTGCCGTGAACGACGGGTCGGCCGAGGCGGGCGGCGGTGTCGCTGGCAAGGTAGCGGGCGGGAAAATTGTCGGTACCGTCGAGGATGAGATCATAGCCGGCAAACAACTCGAGGGCGTTGGCGGGGTTGAGGCCGACGGGATGCTCGCGCAAGGTGACGGCAGGGTTGAGGTTGTTGAGCCGGTCAATCGCGCTGGCCAGTTTAGAGATGCCAACCCATGGGGTGGCGTGCAGGATTTGACGGTGGAGATTATGAATTTCGATGAGATCTCTTTCGGCGAGGCCGAGGGTGCCGACGCCGGCGGCGGCGAGATAGAGGGCGGCGGGGCTGCCAAGGCCGCCGAGGCCAATTATTAGGACGCGGGCGCGGCGCAATTTCTCCTGGCCATCAAGGCCGACGCCCGGCAAGGCGAGCTGGCGGGAGTAACGCGCAAGCTCGGTGGGAGGAAACGAAGTGGGCGAAGAGGCAGGCATGAGTGGCGGCGGGAGGGAGGTCAGGCTAGCAGATGTTGGGCCGGGGAGGCAATGCCTTGAAAAAGTGTTTTAGGGCCTAGCTGTTCCAGTGCTTAGTTCTTGGTTCGCAGGCCATAAGAGCGTGGGGATGGCAAAGCAGCGTGCGGGCGATCGGCTCATACTTCGGCGCCGGTAACTCTAAATTAAACTTCCCAAGGCGGCGGCCAAGAGAACGACGGCCCAGGGCGGCACGCGCCATTTTTCAAGGAGGAGCAGAGCGACCAGGGCGGCGGCGAGATCGCAGGCGCTGCCAATGGCTTCGACCCCGATGGGGTTGAGGAGTGCGGCGGCCAGAATGCCGACGACGGCGGCGTTGGCTCCGCGTAAAGCAGCTTGGGCCCAGGCTTGGGTGCGCAGGGTGTGCCAGAAGGGGAGCGCACCGCCGACGACGAGCCACGCGGGCAGATAGATCGCGAAGAGGCACATTAATCCTCCCAGCCAGGCGTGCGGGCCGGCAAAAATGACGGTGCCCAAATAGGCGGCGAAGGAAAAGAGCGGACCGGGGAGGGCCTGGGCCGCGCCGTAACCCGCGAGAAAAGCGCCGTCGCCAATCCAGCCGGGCGGGACGACCTCGGCGCGGAGCAGCGGGAGCACGACATGGCCGCCGCCGTAGACGAGGGCGCCGGCACGGTAGAAACTGGCGAAGACGCGTTCATGGCGGGGCGCGGAGGGCGTGGCCAGGAGCGGGAGCAGGAAGAGGAGGACGGCGTAGAGGAGGAGCGCGGCGAGGGCGTACTTATGGGAGGTTTTCAGTTTACTGTTCACGGTTTTCGGTTGTATCCCGTGCGCGCCGTTCAATTTTTCAATGTTGGGATTATCCGGCGCGGAACCAACTTCCAATCCATTACTTTGTACGCGTGCGCCTTTGGCTAACCGTGAACCGTAAACCGTAAACTGTAAACCGAAGCCGATCGCGAGGCCCGCCACGATGACGCCAAGTTGGGCATAGGCGCCGGGGCGGAAAACGATGAAAGCGGCGCTGGCGAGGGCGAGCAGGGCACGGGGAAAATCCGGGCACAATCTTCTGGCCATGGTCCAGACGGCTTGGGCGACCACGGCAGCGGCCGCGATTTTGAGGCCATGGAGCCAGCCGGCGGTTTGGGGATTGCCAAGGGCGGCCAGACCGTAGCCGAGCAGGATCATGATAATCGCCGAGGGCAGCAAGAATGCGACGGACGCCGCGAGCGCACCCGCGAGGCCCGCGCGTTCCATCCCGAGGGCAAAAACGGTCTGGCTACTGGCGGGGCCGGGAAGAAAATTGCACAGCGCGACGAGGTCGGTGAAATGGGCCTCATCGAGCCACTTTCTTTTACGGACAAATTCGTCGTGGAAATAACCGAGGTGCGCCACGGGGCCGCCGAAGCACAGGCAACCGAGCTTGACGAAGACGGCGAAGAGTTCGAAGATTTTGGCGGACGCAGACATGAAGGGCCGGGGGAGTCGGGCGAGCCTCATGCCAATGCGAATTTCGGGCGGGGTCAATTGCAGGATGGTGACATTCGGGAATTAAGAATTAAGAATATTGAATTAAGAAGTGCTGAGGGCGAAGGGCGGAGGGGTCAACATTGAACACCGGGTGTTTAATGCCAGGGTTTAGGTTGGGCGGTCGGACAAGTCGGACGAGTCAGACGGGTCCGACCTGTGGGGCGGTTTGAACGGGAGGATGGCTGGGAGACTTTGAAAAAAAATCAGGCCCGGCTGCAAAGCCGGGCCTGATGATGGAAGCGATCGCTGCGGGAGCAGCGGGCTTATTTCGCGCTTCCCGAGGCGGAGGCGCTGGCGGCGGCGGGCTTGGCAGCACCGGATCCGGAAGCGGCGGCGCTCGAAGCGGCGGCGGCTGCGGCGGCAGCGGGGTCGCCCTTGGCACCCTGATCAAGCCAGGCGCGGACGATGGCGAGGTCTTCGGCCTTAATGGGCGGGTGCGCGACGCGACCGTTCATCGGGGGCATTTCCTTGCCCTTCACGGCGTCGGAGGCGTAGAGGAGTAGCAAACTTTGGTCACCGTGGCCAGCAACAATGTCCTTGGCGGCATTGCGACCTTTGAGGGCCAATTCCAAGGAGGTGAGGTTCAGGCCACCGCTGGGATTGCGAGTCGGGTTGACGTGACAACCGGAGCAGGAGGCCTTGAGAATGGGGAAGACGTCCTTCTCGAAGAGGAGCCCCTTT
>Ga0265320_10003517_pt1 | contig 10493 bp, 8 predicted proteins | sample 4827metaG_FD_202087 | JGI IMG/M metagenome (GOLD analysis project Ga0265320, IMG submission 202087) | Rhizosphere microbial communities from Carex aquatilis grown in University of Washington, Seatle, WA, United States - 4-8-27 metaG | ecosystem: Host-associated > Plants > Roots > Rhizosphere >...
TCAAACCGCGCCTGGAAGTCGGCCTGCGACTTGATTTCCTGGAGCCAGAAGGCGGGCAACCCCACCCGGATCCCGCAAATCTCGCATCCCTTCCCCACAACTACATCACTGAACCGCAGCATCGCATTGAAATCTACCGCAAGCTCGCCCAGGCGACGGACCAGGTTGCGCTCGACAGCCTGATCCGCGAATTGTGTGACCGCTTTGGCCCGCTGCCGCCACCGGCGGAATTGCTTCTGCAGGCTGCCGAACTCAAAATTCTCGCCCGGGAGAAGGCCGTGACGGAAATTGAAGTAAAAGAGGACAAGCTGATGCTCACGCGCCGCGGCGATTTCATCACGCTTGGGGGAAAATTTCCGCGCCTGGCAAAAAAAACCGCCCCGGCGCGATTGAAGGAAATCAAAAGACTCTTACTGGCGATTTGAAATTCAGCATTGCCTTTCACGCCGCCGCCGGGCAGTTATTTGCCTTGTCATTGGGGCGCAGCGCGGGCGGCACCGGTTTCAAGGGTTTCGATCGACTTGTGGTGCGTATGAAAAACAAGAATCTGTGTCTCAGGGCAGATTCGATCATGGCGACAAACCGGCGCCCGAAAATCTGGCCGGGGGAAAAGACCGTGATAGGGCCCGGAATGACAGTGGAATTTTGTTCAAGCTGTTAATCGACGCGTGACCGTTCACCAAGCCAATCTCAAAACCACGGCCCCGGCTCGACGGTCAACGCCAGGAGTTGAAACTGCTGTGGCGTTGGCCGGAACCATATTCTCGGCATTGTTGCTGGTTCTGGCAGCGATGTATGCCGGACCTTTATGGCGCGATGAGACCAACACCGTCAACCTCGCTCAAATGTCCCCGTTGCAGGAGTTTTGGAATAATCTGACGTACGAGTCTTTTCCACCCCTCTGGCCGTTGCTTCTGCGCGGGTATGGCTGGCTGGGCATGGCGGACAGCGACGCAGGCATCCGTGTCCTGGGACTGTACGTAAGTTTATTCTTCCTCGCTTTGCTGTGGTTATGTTCGCGCTGGACCAGAGGACGGGCACCGATCCTAAGTATTGCCCTGCTGGGCAGTTTGCCGGCATTTGTCTTCATCATGGGGTCGAACCGGGCATATGGTCTGGCAAATTGTCTGCTCGTACTGAGTTTTGGAGCAATCTGGCGGATGGTGGAATTTCCATCAAAGTTGCGGGTTCTTTTGGCGGGCCTGGCCTGTATTCTTTTCGCACAGTGCGTTTACTATGACATGGTGTTTCTGTGCGCGATGCTGGCGGCCGCTACACTGGTGGTGATCCGGCGACGGCAGTGGAAAACGCTGGGTGCCTTGATTGGGATCGGTGCGGTGTCCGGCGCTTCCCTGGTGATATACCTTCCCATCATCCGGCAGGGCTCGGTGTATGTGTCAATGAACCAGGAACCCTCCTTCCGTTTTTCAACCTTATGGCACGAACTCGGCAATGTTCTGGCGGCCCGGAACAGTGCCCACCCCGACGGAACCAACGGTCTGGAAATATGGTTTTGGGTTGCGTTTCTGCTTGGCGGATTGGTTGTGGCACTCGTGTTGCAGCGTACCCGCCGGGGCCAGTCGCCGGACCCGGAGGCTGCCGCAGCGGTCCCGGCCCGGACTCGTGCCAACCTGGCCCTGTATTGTGGTGTGAGCATGCTTTTCGGGGTGGCGGGGTATATGGCTTTTCTGCTGAAATTGAAGTACGTGACGCAGGCGTGGTATTACGTGGAAATGCTTTGTCTATGCGCGGTTTCGCTCGACGGAATCCTGGGTGCAAACTGGCCCAGGTTACGTCCCTGGGGGTGGCTCCGGATCGGATTCGCGGCGGCGTTGATGACCTGGCGGGCAGGGTCGGCCTGGGAGGAAGCGCACACCCGTCGAAGCAACCTGGACCTGGTTGCCGCCATTCTCGACAAGCAGGCTTCGGCGGGAGATCTCATTGTGGTGCAAAGCCCGTGGGAAGGAATTACGTTCGACCGCTATTATCACGGCCAGGCTCATTGGATGACGCTGCCTCCGGTTGACTCGCACAAGGTGCATCGCAACGATCTGGCCGTGGAACAGATGCATCAACGAGATCCGATGGCTCCAGTATTGCGGGAGATCGCCGCCACCTTGCGCGGGAGTCATAGTGTCTGGATGGTGGGAAACATGGCCATCATGCACCCAAACCAGTCGCCACCGGCAGCCCAATCGACCCGGTGGTGGCTGGCGTATTTCAACTACTGGAGTGCGCAGGTCACGGTGTATTTGCAAGACCATGCACTGCAGGAACAGGTTCTGGAAATATCCGTGGATGAGCCGGTGAATCTGTTGGAGAACCTTCCCGTGCGAAAGTTCTCGGGCTACAGGCCCAATGCGGATTGAACCGTTTTAATGCTTGTCGGCAAGCTCAATTATCCGGCGAATCATCATGGTGCCATTCCAATCGGAGCTTTATCGCCGGTGACATGCGCCTGATAGAGATGAAGCTGACAGTCATCGAACGGGGGCAATCCATCTGTGTTCAAGACCATATCAAACCGGACATCCAACCCGTAATGCTCATGGTAAAATATCCTGAGGGGCTCGAGCCATCTCGCCTCCATCATGAAAAAAACGTCCGGCCGGTCCAAAAGCGAAAGGGAATAAGGGCGGAGATGATGTTGTTCCAGGATTTGGTTGAAGATTGGCGAATGGGTGATCCAGCCGTAGGGCACCAGAAAAAAAGGAACCTTCTCCGCTGAAGGATGGAAGAAAAGGCATTGTTCCAATACAGAATCAAAAGGCATCGCGATCAGAATTGGCGCCTTTTGGGCCGGCAAGAGCGTGCGAATCGGTCCGAAGATCTTCTGGCTGATGCGTTCCAGGTTTCGATTGAATGTGTTTGCCGACCCCATACTCCGGGCCAGTTCAGACAGACTGAACAGATACAAGGCGGCCCAAATGGAGATCAGCACAAGAACCACCAACCGCATGGTTCTGACCTGCCGGAGGAGCACAAAGAAAACGCCAGGTTGGTCCGGTGGCGTTACCCCGGTGGGCAGGTTATGAAAACCGGTTGCCCAATAAAGACAGATGGCGTTAATAAACAATGGGATGTTGTAGGAGACGCGTTCCGGCAGGCGGGCCGTCGTCAGGAGATAAAAACTAAGCACGACAAAAAGACCATAAGTAATCAGCAGGGTGGCCAGGCAGCGACGACGAGAAACCCGCGCGACGACGAGAAGCCCTATCGCGTTCAGCATGGCCAGCTTCATCAAAGTGCCCGCGTCCCCCCGGAATATCTCCGGCAGAAACAGAAAATTTGCTGAAAATCTCCATGCAGTTGAAGGCTCGGCACGTGCCAACCATTCTAACTTGTCCAAAAAAAGGCGCATTCTGGGCACCCCGGCGTACACCTCGGGCTCGGAGAAATAGAACTGGGAAAACATCCATCCATCATTTTCGCTCCAGCCAATCGTCGGAGCTGCTTTTGGAATGAGCCTTGCCAGCGGGGTAAGGTGAATTTCACCCCGCATGCGGTTATACTCCGAATACCCGGCCCATGCCGGATTGCACTGGTAACTCCGGTGATTGATCTCGTGCAGGACCAGGAATATCCCCGCGAAAGCCAGACCCGTTCCCAACACCCGGCGCCATTCGGCCAGGCCAAGCCGCTCCAACAAAAACGGACAGGCGATTATCGCCAACAACAATGCAACCGGCTCCCGAATCAAGCACATGAGACCGCCGCAGGCGATCCCGGCGAGCACTTTGGGCCAGCGCGCCGGATAGCCCGGCGGGAGTCCGTCCACCACCAACAACAAGCCTGCGGTTCCCACCAGGAAGGCGGTGGTTGTGAATTGCAGGCGCAGCAGGATATGGGTTTCGACAACCAGGAAGAATCCCAGGTAGAGCAGCGCAAACAGCCACCCGCCACGGCGAGACACCACCAAGAATGCGATGGCGGTAAGCGCGACATAATGAACCGCCAGGAGGTAGTACAGATACCAGTTACCCCCGGCCCAAACCCCATAAAGAAATCGGAGCGCCCAGCCAATTAATACATTGGTGAAAACCAGGTGTGCGTCGGGATGGCCGGTGTGGAAACCGGATGCAATCATCTGCATCAACAGGTCGTCATTGGTTTCGTAAACGGACGTGGTGCCGGCCAGAAAAAGGCCGAAGAGAATGAGGTTGACCCCGGCCGCCCAAAAAAGCGCCTGCAAGCCGGCGCGTCTGCCCGTCAGCATTTGTGAACACTTGGCCAGCCAGGCCCCGGTAAAGATTGTCCGTGTCAGGTTTCGACGTGTCCCGCCTGGGCTCAAATCAAACATGGAATTCCTGGACGGCCCGAATAACCTTGTCCTGATCGTCCGCACCAAGACTGTTGTAAAAAGGCAATCGCAGCAGGCGATTGCTCCTATCCTCGGCCATGGGACAATCCGCTTTCCGGCCGCCCATCCGTTCACCCATGGGAGAAAGGTGGAGCGGAACATAATGGAACACGCTGAGAATGCCGCGTGACTTTAGAAATGAAATGAGTGCCTGGCGTTTTTCCAGCGACGGCATGACCAGGTAATACATATGATAGGATTGCTCGCAATGGGCGGGCACCACGGGACAGCCCATCCCGCGTTCCTGCGCCCAATCGCGCAGGTGCTGGTCGTAATACTTCCAAATGCGCTCCCGTTGCGTCTGGATGGTTTGCCAAACTTCCAACTGGCCATAGAGAAAGGCGGCCAGGACGTCACTCATCACGTAACTCGATCCAATGTCCACCCAGGAATATTTGTCCACCTGTCCCCGAAAAAACCGGCTGCGGTTCGTCCCCTTTTCACGAATGATTTCAGCCCGCTCAATCAAGCGGGCTTCGTTGATGAGCAGTGCGCCGCCCTCGCCGCAGGTGATGTTCTTGGTTTCATGAAAACTCTGGGCCGCCAGGCAGCCGTAGGTGCCCAGCCAACGGCCACGAAATTTACCAAACAATCCGTGCGCATTGTCTTCCACCACCGACAAACCATGTCGGGCGGCAATTTCACCAATCACATCCATCTCGCAACCCACGCCGGCATAATGGACCGGAACCACCGCCTTGGTCCGGGAAGAAATAAGACCTTCCAACTGTTTCTCGTTCAAATTCATTGTGTCGGGCCGGATGTCGGCAAAAACAATTCTTGCCCCGCGCAACGCGAAGGCATTCGCCGTGGACACGAAGGTGAAGGAAGGAACAATCACCTCGTCGCCGGGCTGGATATCGAGCAGCAGCGCGCACATCTCGAGCGCGTGGGTGCACGAGGTGGTCACCATCACTTTTTGTGCCCCCAGCGTCTGTTCCAACAAGGCATGACATCGTTTTGAATAGGTCTGATCTCCCGCAATCTGGCCGATGGTCATCGTCCGGATGATATGTTCCAGTTCCCGGCCCTGAAGCGAGGAATGGTTAAAGGGGATTGGATAACTTTGGTCCATGGGAATTTGGTTTATCGTCCGGGCCAGTTGCTAATCCAACATCGGATACCATTTGTGATACCAAAGTTGCAGATCCCGGCTCCGGAAGCCGCACTGCTGGTAAAGCCGTTGAGCCGCGCAATTGTTTCCCTGGGTAACGACTGTCACCTTGCCTGCGCCTTGCGCCCCATACCAGTCCATCGCCGCCAGCATCAGGTTTTTGCCAATTCCCCTCCCGCGAACCTCCGGACTGACACCGACCAAACCGATTTGGCCTTCGCGCCGGATCGGATCCCAGTGGCATGAGACATAACCCAGAGGCTGATTGGTCGCCGAGGCGACAACCAGCATGAGTTGAGCACGACCTTGGGATTCCAGGGTGATCCAGGTTGAATAGAGTTCTTCCGCGCGTTCGCGCTGAAAATGTGGATCACTGAAAAAACGCGTTCCCCGGTGTCCGGTCCGGGCCAGCGCCTGCAAGACGGGCAGGTCATCGGGCTGAACCGGCCGGAGGCTGGTGCCAGCCGGGGGGACGGGTTGGACTGTGTCGGGCAAATCCGTCATCCCGCGCTCGAAGGTAAGGCGAATATCGACCAGTCCGAAACCATGCTGCTCCGCAGTTTGGACGGTTGACGGGTCATCTGCCCGCGACAGGAAATACAAACCCCGAATACGATGGTTCCGGCTCCATTCATCGATTTCCACGGCCTGCTCCTGTTTCAGCACCTCCCCGCAGACGCGGGCAATGCGACAGCGGAAGAACTCCGTGTCCCATGTCAGCAGTTCGCAAGGGACAGGATTGGATCCGCTCATGCCGCCACCTCGTCACGAGGAGCGACTTCCTCACGAACAGTATAAGTCGGGCGTTCCATCATACGGAAATGCATCCGGGCTATGTATTCTCCAATGATGCCCAGAGCCAGGAGCTGGGCGCCTGAAAAAATGGCGATGATTGACGCCAGAAAGGGGAATCCGGGCACGCTGGTACCGTACAGCAGATATCGTCCAACCACGTACACCAGAATGGTTCCGCCAAAGGCGGTGCACAAAAAGCCCACGAGATTGGCCAATTGCAGGGGCAGAATTGAAAAGCCGGTCATCATGTTCATCGCGTGCCGGAACAGCATGCCAAAAGTATAGTTCGAAACGCCGGTTTGACGGGGGTCATGCCGGACTTGAATGGCAACAAAACGCGTGGTGGCCCAGGTCAGCACGACATCGATGGAAATGAACGGGCTATGATAGCTCGCGAAGGCATCGCGCGCTTGCGTGCGAAAAGCGCGGAAGGCCGACACATGGCGTGCCGTCTCGGCCCCCATGGACCGCTGGAGGGCCAGCTTGGTCAAGCCCGAGGCAATATTTCTCAAAAAACCATGCTGCTCAAGTTCGGGAAAGCCATAAACCATCTCGAAACCTTCATCGAGTTTGGCCATTAGCTTGTGGATCTCCTCCGGCGGATGTTGCAGATCGTCGTCCATCGTCACCAGCGTCTCGTACCGGGCTGCCCGAATGCCGCAGAGGAGCGCATTGTGTTGTCCGTAATTTCGCATCAGGTTGATTCCCCGAACCCAGGGGAACGAACGGGACTTTTCCTGGATGACTTTCCAGCTTTGGTCCCGGCTGCCATCATTGACAAACACAACTTCAAACTGTTTGGCCAGGGAAGCCAGTGCAGGTTCCAATCGCCTGATCAATGCAGGCAGGATCAATTCGCTGTTGTAAACCGGCACCACCACCGAAATAGAACGCGCCTTGCTCAATCCAGGATCCATTGGGTTTCAATGCCCAAGACCGGATGCTTTGTCACGCCAAAAAGGAAACCGATACCGGCTTCAAAATCCGCAAAGACCGTCCCCGACATTTAACTTAAGTCGAAAATGTCGTTGCACATCTTGAATATTACCTGAGCAAGCTATATCCTTGCAGCGCCCATGAAACCAACCGGCTTGCTGCTTGCCTTCCTTTTCATCGCCCAATCGGCGCTGGCCGCCGACGCCGGCCCGGTCGCCGCCAAGCCGCTGTACCGCGATCCCATTTACGACGGCGCGGCGGATCCGACGGTGATTTGGAATCCGCTGGTGAAACACTGGTGGATGTTTTACACGAACCGTCGCGCCAACGTGCCCGGATTGTCCGGCGTCACCTGGGTCCATGGCACGCCCATCGGCATCGCCGAGTCCGCCGACGGCGGGGCGCACTGGCAGCACGTCGGTACGGCGCAAATCGAATTGCCGGCGGAATACGGCGGCACCCACGTCACTTGTTGGGCGCCGGATGTGACGCGTGCGCCGGACGGAACCTGGCAGATGTTTCTTACGGTGGTGCCCGGCATCTTCGAGGACTGGAACCATCCCCGTGACATCGTGCAACTCACCAGCACGAATCTTTTGCATTGGACAAATCCACGCAAGCTGGCGTTGGCTTCCGACCGGGTGATTGACCCAAGCATTTTGCGAATGCCGGATGGCACCTGGCGGCTCTGGTATAATGACGAACGCTCCGGCAAATCCATCCACTACGCCGACAGCACCAACCTGATGAACTGGACGGACAAGGGCCTGGCTTTCAAAAGCCGCGGTGAGGGGCCGAAAGGGTTCCGCTGGCACGAAAAATTCTGGGTGATCATTGATGAATGGAAAGGGCTGGGGGTGTTTCGTTCGGAAGATGCGAACACCTGGGCCCACCAGCCAACCAACCTGCTGGCCACACCCGGCAACAGGGCAGAAGACCATGACATCGGACGGCATTGCGATGTGGTGCTGAGCGGTGATCGCGCGTTTCTGTTTTACTTCACGCACCCGGGCCGGCTCAATCCGGATGAACCCAAGGACAGTCATGAACAGCGGCGCAGTTCCATCCAGGTTGTTGAAATGGCATTCAAGGACGGCTGGTTGACGTGTGACCGCGACCAACCAACGCATATTTTATTGTTACCACCGGAATAAAACCAGGGTCGCAGTTGAAAAGTTTCTATAAAACGCCGCTGCCGATTTAAGCCCTGTCAACCCGCCAACAAGTGTGGTCATGAACTGCCCTGAGGAGTTTTAAGGATGCGGGACTTAAGCTCGATGCTGAACCAGCGCGGCTATATTTGTTTTGCTGGTTTGGATGCCAGAGCAGCAAATCATTGCGTTTATACTGATTACCAATCCCCCCAACCGGCAGCAATTCTACCGCGCCGTCCCACAGTGATGCCGAGGGAGACGCCACGCTAACATCATCGAAGGCAACTTCCGGTTGGCCATGGTTTGGCACCGGAAGCTTCTGGGATTCGCAATCCTTGCTCCGACCTCTTGGGGGGGCCGGTTCAAATTTTGAACATCTTCCGCGTGGCCCGTCTCGGCGAGGAGATTCATCCGTCTCACGCCTGGGGTGAACACCCCATGGTTCCCGCCAGTTATTCTTGTGCATTATCATGATTTGAAATTGATTATTTTTTGAAATGCGAAAGTCAGCCAAACCCGGAATTTCGCCGATCATGAAACACCATCATAACCACGACAACGCCCGACGCATCGGTCCGCAACTGGTACCAGTTCGTTTTGAATTCGATGACCCAACCGCCACCACCGTCTGCGTCGCGGGAACATTTAACGATTGGCAACCTGAAGCCAATACTCTGCGCTCTTCAGGCGCCGGCAATTGGTGGAAGGAAATGGCATTGGAACCCGGCACCTACGAATACTGCCTGGTGGTGGATGGTCGTTGGATGCCCGATCCATTAGCCAGAGAAACCGTGCCTAATCCGTTCGGTGGACGAAACTCGATTTTAAATGTGGCCAGTTCCCCGCAAGCAACTCATCCGGCCGACGCGGAAAACTCGCCGGCGGAAAATGACCGATTTAGCGAATCCAATGTTGGAGATCACCTCGTCGCCGAGGAAAATTTACCGCTTGATAGTACCGATAAACAAAGAAGATGAACAAAGAGTCGGAACCAATCAGCGTCGTTTATGTCAAGAATCATAAGCCGTGAGATCCGGCTGGCCTCTCGCCCTACGGGGGTTCCAACCGCAGCCAACTTTTCGCACGAGCAGATCGAATTGGAGCCGTTGCCGGACCAGCAGGTGCTGGTTCATAATCTTTTTATGTCGGTGGACCCTTACATGCGCGGTCGCATGAACGACAGAAAATCATATGTGCCACCGTTCGTGCTGGGGAAACCGCTCGAAGGCGGCGCCGTCGGCAAGGTCATCGAATCGCGCGCCAAAGAACTCAAGCCGGGCGATGTGGTTACCTCCAACTTTGGCTGGCGGGAATACTTCGTGGCTCCGCCCAAAGAACTGCATCTGGTGAGCCGTGAAGTCGAGCCACTTTCGGTTTATCTCGGTGCGCTCGGCATGACGGGCATGACGGCCTGGGTCGGTTTAAATTTGGTGGAGGTCAAAGCCGGCGATGTCATTTATATTTCCGGTGCCGCCGGCGCGGTTGGGAACGTCGCCGGGCAACTGGCAAAATTACGCGGCTGCAAAGTCATCGGGTCCGCCGGCTCGATGGAGAAGGTTAAATTTCTGCGGGAGGAATGTGGCTTTGACATCGCCTTTGATTACAAGACCGGCCCTGTCGTTGAACAACTGAATCTGGAGGCCCCCGACGGAATTGATGTTTATTTTGACAACGTGGGGGGCGAAACGCTCGAAGCGGCGCTCTCGGCTTTGCGGGTGCATGGCCGGATCATCGCGTGCGGCGGCATCTCGGGTTACAACGATGAGAAGCCACGGGCCGGTCCCTCCAACTTGTTCAACCTGACCTCAAAACGGCTGACGATGAAAGGGATGATTGTTCGCGACTGGCTGGATCGTCAGGCCGATTTTGAAAAAGAAGTGGGTGGCTATCTGCGAGCCGGCCGACTTAAGAATAAAGAGACGGTGGTGGAAGGTCTCGACCAGGCCGAGGGCGCATTCATCGGCCTCTTCGAGGGGAAAAACTTTGGCAAAATGGTGGTCAAGTTGAGTTGAGCCTTCTCGCGTGATGTGCTGCTCGTTTCATTCGCTGAATTTCTTGGAACCGTCCATGACACGGAGGGGCACGCCATAAAACAAGAGCGGTGCATATGCTTCACTGGCTGCATTCCTTACTG
>Ga0265320_10003519_pt1 | contig 10487 bp, 7 predicted proteins | sample 4827metaG_FD_202087 | JGI IMG/M metagenome (GOLD analysis project Ga0265320, IMG submission 202087) | Rhizosphere microbial communities from Carex aquatilis grown in University of Washington, Seatle, WA, United States - 4-8-27 metaG | ecosystem: Host-associated > Plants > Roots > Rhizosphere >...
TGCGCGCCGCGGCAGCCTGCGCCTCCGGCGTGGCCTGCGCCTGCACCTTGGTCGCATCGAACAATTTTTTAATCGGCTCCGGCATCGCGGGCAGCGCCTGCGGCTCGCTCAGGCCGACCACTTCGAGATGGTTCACCACCAGCGCGCGCTGGCGCAAATTCGGATCGGGGCAGGTCGGGTCGGCCAATTCATTCACAAACGCCGCCGAGTAACGGTGCTCGCCCGCGGGCAGCTTGATGGGAAATTCATAAATCTGCGGTTGCGCCTCCAGCAGCAGCGTGGAAAACACCTGCTGGCCCGCTGTCGGGATGCGCGTCGACGGCGCATAGACGTCAAAACTCTGCACCACTTTGCCATCGATGCGGAATTCCATCTTCGCAAAATCCGTGCCCGCCTGCGCCGCGTAAGCCTCCGCGCGCAAAATATAGTCGCCGTCCTTCGGCACATTAATCTTCGCGGCCACCTCGCCATTATGCTCCAGCACGCGTTCGCCGCGCGTGTTGAACTTCCCCTCGCCCACGATGTCGAGCTGCTTCGCCGGATACAGCACGCACAAATTCGGCGACGGCCCCTGCAACTCCACCCACTTCACCATGATCGTACCGGTTTGCCCGAGGCCGAGGCGCCCGTTCTTCATCTGCAATTCATACGCGCCGCCGCGCAAGTGGTGGTTCGACACGGAAATGCGGTGCTTGCCCGGTGGGATGCTCATCTGCGCCTCGTACACGCCCGGATTCGCGATGTCCGTCGCCGCGATGGGCCAGATGTGCGTGATGTCGTCGTCAATCATGCACGTCAAATAAATCGGCTTCGCCGGCGCCGCGCCGCGCACCTTGTTATAGGCCTGCACCCGCACCGTGTATTCCCCGCCGTTGACCGGAATCGTCATCGCCACCTCGTCCTCCTCCAGCGAGGACAGCGGCATCCACCCATCCCCGCTGTCGCCATCCGCGTTGAACCCAAACTCCATCAAGTTCGCCTGAAAATGCCTCGTCTCGCTCGGAATCGTGTCCGTGGCAATCGCCTCGTCGAGAATCTTGTTCGCCGCCGCCAGGTAATTCTGCAGCAACGTCGGCGACAGCGACAGCACGTCCGACACATTGTCGAACCCGTAGCCCGAATTATCCGCCGGAAAATCATCCGCCGGCTGGAAATTCACGCCCACCAAATCCCGGATCGTGTTGTTATACTCGCTCCGGTTCAGGCGGTGAATCGTCACCCGACCCGGGTCCGGCTTCGACGGATCGTAATTATACAACGTGCCCTCAATCCAGTCCCCCAACTGCTCGCGCTCCGCCGTGTCGGGGAACAGCTTCGCGTCGCTCGGCGGCATCTCCTGCGTCGTCACGTGGTGCAGCACTGTCTCCCACAACTGACGGTCTTTGAGGACATCCGCCGCCGTCTTGAACTTGTCCAGCGTCACGTCGCCCTTGGATTCGCCATTGCCGTGGCACTTGAAACAATACTTCTCCAAAATCGGATGCGCGTTCTTCAGGAACAACGCCGTCTTCGCGTCCACCGCCCCCGCAGCCGGCTTGTCCACTGCCGGCGTCGCCACCGTCGCGGCCCACGCCGCCACGCTCACGCCCAACACCAACGGCGTCATCAACAGGACACGCCGGGTCTGCCGGCTCAAGGAATGCTTGCGGTCAAACATACAGGGGAAAATAGAGGGGTAAGGTAATATAAATAATCCCCGCCCACCCCCCGTCAAGCCCAGACACGGCCCAAGCGCGTCTCGTGAAGACAAACAACGCCCCCGCGCACACCTCTGCGCCAAGAGGACATTAGCGAGGCAGGGTTGCCGGGTGGAAAAGTAGCCGCCGCATCAGCTCGCGGTCCACCCGACAACCGGTCCGAGCGACAAAATTCCCCGCCCCCATTACACAATCCCCAACAATTCAGCGGTAGACGGTTTTATCGCATACAAGTGCACAGGCGTATCTCAAATTCATTGGAAAAAGTCAGCGGATTGGCGGATGCAAACCAATCCTGGCATAGTCAAATGCTGGTAAGCACCTCGCGGGCTTTAAAAAATAGCCCCCTCCAGCGGACCGTCGGCAAGCGCCCAAACTTTTGCATGAAATATAATCCGCGCCACCTTGCTTTTATCGCTTGCGACGGCCCCGAGCAAATCTAACTGCAAACTATAAGTCTTATCTTTATCCGTGTCTGATCAATGAAGCGTTACTTCAATATAGGTAAGAACAATGCGTATGCACATCATGAAGATTGCGATGACATCCCAAAAAAAATGCTGTCCGTGAGGGTGCCAATAAATGAATTTTCTTAGGGCACCCAAGATGCCGGCACTGTCTTGTGCCAAGTTTGATCCTGGCATGGACGAGGGCGGATCCGTGCTTGCCTGTGAGGCGTCATTTTGCCGCTCCCCGCCATTTCCAAATGCATGGCCAGAACTCGGCGGTGATAGATCCCGTGTCGGCCACTTCGGTCTGCTGCCAGGCGGCTTTTGCCGCTGGCTCAAATCGATTTTTGGAGGTCCTTTCGCTGTGGATCTCCGAATTTTCTCTGGTGATTTGTGGCCGGTTGGCAATGATTCGCGATGCCGTTGCCGCCGGCCACCACCAAGCGGCGGTCCGGAAGAGTTTGGGGAGTTTTGGCGCTTTTTCATGGGGGGGGGTATTGGCTAAAAGCGGTCCTCGTCTGATAGAATCAAACTTTCCAATAAACAAACGGGTTAGGGGGTTGAGCCATCGGGCGAGATTGTTACTCTGCCATCGTTTCTCCACCAACCTCCCGCCTGCCTCAATCAGGCATGCGTTGTTTAAGGGAGAAACCTTCTGGGGATACTTTACCATCGGCTTTGGGGGGATTGTTTCTGAATAATCGCACTACAATGGTTTAATTCTAGGGGAATATTTTACTTTTGCAACCAAGGTTGTTTTGATGACATGGAGGATATTGTATGGATTGACAGCATGGAAATAATTGATTCATTAATTGATTGCATGGATAAAATTGACCCTATTCCACTTACGGGCTTATTAGCGAAAGGGGTTGGAACGCGCAGGTGTTTCTTTCTTAGCAAGCGACCTTCTAAACGCAGGAATCCCCTCGTTTTGGTCATGGGCGGCCGTGAGCACTGCAAAGGCGAATATTCTGTATCTCGGCAAGCCTTTCCCTATTTCTGTCTTGAATTTGTGGCGGGCGGCGAAGGTCAGGCCATTTTGAACGGCAAGGTTCATCGATTGTCACGGGGCATAATGTTCTCATATGCACCCAATACCAACCACAAAATTACAACGGATCCACAATTTCTGCTGACGAAATATTTTTTGTCGTTCGAAGGAATAAATGCCGCAGACTATCTTGACCGTGCTGGCCTGCCCCCTGGTCAATCGTATGACATGGGGCAACATTATGCTTGGATCAGGATTTTTGAGGAAATTGTGCAAGCTGGCCAACGTGTCGATGCGTTGGGCGACCGTTTGTGCGCACTTTTATTCGAGGTGTTGTTTCTAAAATTGGAGCAAGTCGCGTGGCAGAGGCAACATCCGCATGATAAAACATATTCCACTTATAGTGAAATAAGAAAATATATTGATGAAAATTTCAAAAGGCTGATGAGTCTCAAAGAAATTGCCAGTGAGCTTGATACAACTCCCGCACAGATTTGCCGCTTGTTTAAGAAATATTCAGAAAGCGTATCCCCTCATCAATATCTAATCCGTCGAAAAATGAATTTGGCCGCCGATTTGTTGGTGACCAGCGGCAAGCCTATTCATGTCATTGCCCACACGGTTGGCTTTAAAGACGCACTACATTTTTCGCGTGTGTTCAGGGTCGAGCATGGACGGAGTCCGACAGATTTTATTGATAAACGTCACTCACATTCGTAGAGAACCGCCCAGCTAACTTCGCCCAAGCCTTGCAAACCCGCGCCAGTTCCGGACTCTGCGGGCACTTTTGAACTGCGCCTCCCGCAGGTGTCTCGTTCTTTTGACTTTCGCAAGTGCCCTCTTTTGAGGGACTTAAAATGGTCGGGCTGGAGAGATTCGAACTCTCGACCTCTTGCACCCCATGCAAGCGCGCTACCAGGCTACGCTACAGCCCGAATCTAATCCCATCCTACCGGGGAACGGTCATGTTTGCACACCCTCCGCGCCAGGGCAAGGACAAAAGGTTGCCCCGCCAAAACTCAGCGCCTTTACGGATCCAACCCCCGCCACTACGCACCCCAACTCCGCCCGCCCTCCCATTGCCCCCCACCGCCCCGATTCTGCGCTTGCGTTCCCGCACCCCGCCTATACTGTCCACCCTTTTCCCCTCATGCGGGTGCCGATGGCCGCATGTGGATCCCACCCAACCCCCATCGGCATTCAACCACTCCACCACCACCCAGATCCTAGGTTCTGGTCATCTTGCGCGCCCACCGCACTCCGCGGCCGGCGATTCCGCCCGATGACCGGGATACGGAGCCAGCCCTCAAAATGAACATCTCCCTCAAAGACCTCCTCGACGCCGGCGTCCACTTCGGCCACCAAAAACGCCGCTGGAACCCCAAATCCAAACCCTACATCTTCGACCACCGCCAGGGGGTCTCCATCATCGACCTCGAAAAAACGCACCGCCTCCTCGAGGCCGCCGCGCGCTATGTCGAGGAAACCGTCGCCGCCGGCGGCGACATCCTCATCATCGGCACCAAAAAGCAGGCCCAGGAAATCGTGCGCGAAATGGCCACCGCCACCAATATGCCCTTCTGCGTCAGCCGCTGGATGGGCGGCACGCTCACCAATTACGCCACCGTCAAAAACAGCCTCGAAAAATACCGCCGCTTCCTGCGCATGGAAACCGACGGCCAGCTCGACAAGCTGCCCAAGAAGGAAGCCTCCGCCATCCGCCGCGAAATGGCCCGCATGCACCGCAATTTCGAAGGCATGCTGCAAATGACGACGCTCCCGACCGCCATGTTTGTCATCGACACCAAGAACGAGTATATCGCCGTCGCCGAAGGCAACCGCATCGGCACGCCCATCGTCGCCCTGGTCGACACGAATTCCGATCCGACCCTCACCCAGTATCCCATCCCCGGCAATGACGACGCGGTCAAATCCATCCGCCTCATCGCCGACGTCATTCTCGAAGCCATCCAGAACGGCCTCGCCCGCCGCGAAGTCAAGACCGCCCAGCGCGGCATGACCCCCATCGTCCGCCCCGAATTCCAGGAAGTGCAGCCCGAGGTCACCATCGCCGCCGACATCGTCGTCGGCGAAGACGAGGAAGAACCCGCCGGCGCCGCCCCGCGCCCTTTCGTCCGCCGCGCCAAACGCGTCACCAGCGACAAGCCCGCCGACAAACCCGAATAACCCCCCTCTCTCTCCCGAACTTCTCCTCTCATGGCCGACATCTCCGCCACCATGGTCAATGAACTCCGCGCCAAAACCGGCGTGGGCCTCATGGATTGCAAACGCGCCCTCGTCGAAAACCAAGGCGACCAGACCGCCGCCGCCGAATGGCTGCGCAAGAAAGGCATCGCCTCCGCCGTCAAAAAGGCCGACCGCGCCGCCAAAGAGGGCATCATCACCTCCTACATCCACCTCGGGGGCAAGGTCGGCGTCCTCATCGAAGTGAATTGCGAGACGGACTTCGTCGCCAAAACCGACGAGTTCCAAAACCTCGCCAAAGACCTCTGCATGCAAATCGCCGCGGCCAGCCCGCTCTTCGTCGGCCGCGAGCAAGCCCCGGTGGAACTGCTCGAGAAGGAAAAGGAAATTGCCGCCGCCCAAGTCGTCGGCAAGCCCGCCCCCGCCGTCGAGAAAATCGTCCAGGGCAAAATCGACAAATGGTATGGCACCGTCTGCCTGCTCGAACAACCCTTCGTGCGCGACCAGAACAAAACCGTCAAGGACCACATCGCCGAAGCCATCGCCCGCACCGGCGAAAACATCGTCGTCCGCCGCTTCGTCCGCTACGCGATTGGGGATTAACCCAGTCCGGCACCGCCGGACGGGAGTTACCCCGAGCGCAAGCGAGGGGGCTGAGCAGAAATATGCTATTGGGCCCACTAGAGCATTGTCGATTTTCATGGACGGATTTGTCTGGTTCTGAGCACCCCCGCAGGGGGTGTTAGAAATTAGCCGGGGGTCGTAGCAAAGCGAAGACCCCCGGAATTCATGAAATTCTTGTTGCACCCCAGAGGGGTGCCAGAATTGCAGCAAGCAGCACGACGACATTCTGGCACCCTCTCCGGGGTGCGAAATTTATGCCATCGGGACCGGGGGTCTGCGACCCCCGGCTAATTTCTGGCACGCCTTCGGCGTGCAATTCGACTGCGTCCCTGCGTCACTCAAAACCGAAATTACTCTAGGGTCGGACAGTTGGGAATTACGCGCCGATTCTGCATTTTGCCGCTGACCTTGGGCAAATTCATTTGACACTGGCCGGCGGCGGCGCAGCCCGCGCCACCACCACATGCCCGCGCTCGATTTCCTGACGGTGTTCGGGCGGGAGGCGCGCCCAATCGCGCACGTCCACGAGAATCGGCAAATCACTCTCATTCAACGCCTCGCGCAGACCGGCCAACCTCGGGTGCGGCACGTCCAACCCCGCCGGGTTGCGCAGCACGAGGTCGAGGTCCGAGCCTTCATGCGCGCCGCCGGACACTCGACTGCCATAGGCCCAGACCTCCGCGTCGGGAGCCTGCTGCGCGATCACGTCGAGCAGCCGGCGCAACTGGGCGGGCGGCAGATCAAGCGTTGCCATGGCCAAATTTTTCCCGCAGGGCGGTTTCGACGCGGCGCGCGTCGGCGATAAAATCCGGCAACAGCGCCAGTGTCTCCTCGGCGAAACTTTCGCCATAGTCGTGCGCGGTGTCGTTGCGATTGTCGCGGTAGGCAAACCACCGCTCGACCGCGGATGTTTCAAGTAAGCCATGCTTCGCGGCGTGGCGGAGCACATCCTTGTACGTCAACTCATCCACCGCGCGCGGCGTGCCCGTGTAGGTTTTGAGGCCTTTGCGCAACAGCTTGCCGGCGGTTTCCAGCGTCAGCTCAAAGCCCTTCACCGTGGCGTTGCGAAAAATCTCGCGCTCAATGCTGTCCACCGGTGCCCGGCGCAACTCCGCGAGAGACCGCTCCAGCGTCAGTATGCAGCGATCCAGATGCTTGGTGCTGAGGTGCATGGCGATTCGAAGCTGGGGGCAGTTTACACCAATAAACCGGCGGGGGGATAGCTTTTTCCCGCGCCCTCTCTGCCCGCCCGCGAATGGCCGCGGCTTGGCTTATACATCCGCCAGCCGCCCGGAGGAATCGCCGAAACGCTCGACGCTCGGCACGCCCATCCGGTCAATCAGGCTGAGGTAGAGATTCGCAATCGGCTGCGAGCCGTATTCGTTATACCGCCCGGGCGTGAGCGTGCCGCCGCCCGCGCCGGCCAAAATAATCGGCAGGTTTTCGTGGTTGTGGCGGTTCCCATCGGCGATGCCCGTGCCATACATGATCATCGAATTGTGCAGCAGCGAATTGCCGTCCACATCCTTCGTCGCCTCCATCTTCTCCAGGAAATACGCGAACTGCGCGACATACCAATTTTCAATGATGCACGTCTTCGCAATCAAATCCGCGTCGTTGTGATGGTGCGTGCAAAAATGGTGGCCGTCCGGCACGCCGATGTCCGCGAAGTCGCGGTTGTTGCCGTCGCCCGCAAACATGAACGTCGCCACGCGCGTGTTGTCCGTCAAAAACGCCAGATGCAGCATGTCCAAATTCAGCCGCACGTAATCCTGAAACTTCACCGGAATCCCCTCCGGCGCGCTCATCCCCGGGTCGGGATGTTTGTCTGGCGAACTTTCCGCGCGCTGGATGCGTTGCTCAATCTCCCGCACGCTCGTCAGGTATTCGTCGAGCTTTTCCCGGTCGCGTGCCGAAAGATTGCGGCTGACGCTGCCCGTTTCGCTGGCCACAAAATCGAGCACCGAACTTTGCTGCGCCTTGCGCAAGAGCAGACTCTGCTGCCGCTCGGCCGCCGTCCCGCCGGTGCCATAGAGCCGCTCGAACAGCAGGCGCGGATTATTCTCCGGCGCCAGCGGCGACGTGGGCGAACTCCATGAAACATTTTTCTGGTAAACGCACGCGTAGCCCGTGTCGCAGCCGCCCGCGTTTTGCACGATGTCGCACGACATTTGCAGCGACGGAAACGGCGTCCAATGCCCGAGTTGCTGCGCCGCCACCTGGTCGATGGAAATCCCCGCGCGAAAATCCGTGCCCTCGGTTTTCTTGCAGCGCACCGCCGTCAAAATCGTGCCGCCGCCGCGCCCATGGTCGCCCGAGCCATCCGGCCCGGGATTCGCGGCCTCGTCGTTCAACCCCGCGAGCACCTGGATTTTGTCCTTCACCTTCGCCAACGGTTTCATCGTGTCATTCAACTCAAAGTCGCGGCCCTTGCCCGTCGGGAACCACTTGTCCGGCACGCACCCATTCGCAAAAGTCATAAACGCCATGCGCAAAGGCGCGCCGGTGGCCGTCGTCGCGCCCGCTGCGCCCAAGGCCCCGCTCGTGGCAGTCGTCGCGCCCAGTAACCCTCGCGGCAGCAGCGACTCCATGGCCGGGAGCGCCAGGCACACGCCCAAGCCGCGCAAAAACCGGCGGCGTTCCAGGCTGTGCTGCCGGGCGGCGGAAAAATTTCGGGGAAGGCGCGGGTTATTCATGGGCGGGGGTGTTTTGGGAAAAAATTGGCGCGGGCTGCGCCGGGCCGGGGTCGGCCACCAAACGCTCCTCCTGAAAGGCGGCGGATTCTATCACACCCTGCAACAGCGCGGAGAATCGCCCGCCGTTATTGTCCATTTGGTCGACAATTTTGTCAACCGTGGGAACGTCGTAGTAATCCGTCCCCCGCCCCAAGGCGTAGGTCAGCAACTTTTCCGTCAGGCAGCGGTAGAATTCATCGCGGTGGTTGGTGATGAGCGTGTGCTTCAAGTCGCGAATGTCCGTGATCGCCTCGCCCGTGGAAAGGTGCCCGGTTGCGTCAATCGGCTGCGCCAGGTCTTTTTCGCGCCAGGTGCCGAGGGCGTTGAAATTTTCCAACGCCATCCCCAGCGGATCCATCCGGTCGTGGCACGAGGCGCAGTTCGCGTCCGCGCGGTGGATCGCCAGCGTCTCGCGCATGGTCGGCTCGCGCCCGTCGATTTTTTTGGCCGATTGGTCCAGCGTCGGGATGTTCGGCGGTGGCGGCGGCGCAGGCGCGTCCAAAATGTTTTCCAAAATCCATTTACCCCGCTTCACCGGCGAGGTGCGCGTGGGATTCGACGTGACCATCAGCACGCTGCCCATCGTCAGCACCCCCCCGCGCCAGTCCCCCGGCGCCAAATCAATTTTGCGCATGTCGGTCCCGGCCAGCTTGTAATTCGGGTCGCGGTAATAATAATTGGCCAGTGCCGCGTTCAGGAAAATGTAGTTGCTCTCGATGAATTCGTCCACGCTCCGGTCGTTGCGCATCACATAGCCGAAATACGCCTCGGCCTCGCCCGCGAGCGCGTTGCGCTGCACCGCCGTCAACTCCACGCTATCCGCCGAATCGTAGCCCTCGCGCTGGAACACCGAATGCGCGTTGATCGGCACATTCGTCACCGCCCGCGTCTGCAGCCATTGCCCGGAAAAATTCTTGATGAGCGCGTCCGCCCGCGGGTCGGCCGCCATCCGTTGCGCCTGCGCCGCCAGGTTCTGGCGCAGTTGCCCCGCCGCCGCCAGCTTCAGCAACTCGTCATCCGGCATCGTCGACCACAGAAAATACGACAGGCGCGAAGCCAGCGAATACTCGTCCACCAGCGCAAACGGCGCGGGCCGTTTCTCGCCCACCGCCGGGCTGTCGATGCGGAACAGGAAACGCGGCGACGCCAGCACCGCCACCATCGCCTGCGCCATCCCCATTTCAAAAGTCTTGCCCGGCACGTTGTATTCCTTTTCCGCGAGATTCACGAGCCGGTCCAGGCTTTCGTCCGGCACGGGCCGGCGGAACGCCTTCGTCGCAAACGCGCCCAGCAATTCGCGGGCATACGCGCGCCGCGCCGCCGGGTCCGCCGGCGCTTCATCCCGCGTGAAAAACTGGCCGTAATTCGGCGGCTTCACCCATTTCGACTCATCCGTCGGGCCTTCGATGGTGCAGCCGCGCAGCAGGAAATTCGCCTCGTGGCGGCCATCCGTCACCCCGCTCAACGGCGTCGCCGAAACCATGACCACATGGTCGCCCGCCGCCCAATGCACCGGTATCGTGTCATAAGAGGAAAGCTGTTTTTCCGAATTCGAATTCGCGCCGTGCCAGGGCAGCTCAACCGACTTCATTTCCTGGCCGTCCACCGCAATGGACACCGTGCAGCTCTGCGGAATGAAGGTGAAGTTGCTCCCCACGCCCCGCTCCACCACCACGCGGTAATCTCCGTCGTAATCCACGTGAAACGTGTGCACGAAATGCGCCTCCTTGAAATAACTCGTCTTCACCGCCGTGCGCGTGACCTTGCCGTTCTCCATCGTGTC
>Ga0265320_10003520_pt1 | contig 10486 bp, 10 predicted proteins | sample 4827metaG_FD_202087 | JGI IMG/M metagenome (GOLD analysis project Ga0265320, IMG submission 202087) | Rhizosphere microbial communities from Carex aquatilis grown in University of Washington, Seatle, WA, United States - 4-8-27 metaG | ecosystem: Host-associated > Plants > Roots > Rhizosphere >...
TCCAGCGTGACGATCGCGACCGACGCGCTCGCCGACGCCAAGAAGAGCTGGGCGGCGCTCGAAGCGATCGGCAACGGCATGTTCCTCGCCCGCGACCTGGTCAACGAGCCGCCGAACGTGCTCTCGCCCGTCGAGTTCGCCCGAAGGGTCAAGGCCAATCTTTCCAAGCTCGGCGTCACCGTCCAGATCCTGGGCGAGGCGGAGATGAAGAAGCACGGCATGGGATCGCTCTTGGGCGTCGGCCAGGGCAGCGAACGCGAAAGCCAGCTCGTCGTCATGCAATGGCAAGGCGGCCGCAAGAAGAAGGAGGCGCCGATCGCCTTCGTCGGCAAGGGCGTGTGCTTCGATTCCGGCGGCCTGTCGCTCAAGAGCGGCGCCGGCATGATGGGCATGAAGGGCGACATGGGCGGCGCCGCGGCGGTGACGGGCGCGATGCTGGCGCTCGCCACCCGCAAGGCGCGCGTCAACGCGGTGGGCGTGATCGGCCTTGTCGAAAACATGCCGGACGGCAAGGCACAGCGCCCCGACGACGTGGTCAAGTCGATGTCGGGCCAGACCATCGAAGTCCTGAACACCGACGCCGAAGGCCGGCTCGTGCTCGCCGACGCGCTGACCTATACCCAGCGCACCTTCCAGCCGAAATTCGTCATCGATCTGGCGACGCTGACCGGCGCGATCATCATGGCGCTGGGGCCGGAGCATGCCGGGCTGTTCTCCAACGACGACAGGCTGGCGCACCGCATCGCCGAGGCCGGCAAGGCGGTGGGCGAGCCGGTGTGGCGCATGCCGATGGGCGCGAACTACGACAAGCTCATCCGCTCCAAGATCGCCGACATGAAGAACATCGGCGGGCCCAATGCCGGCTCGATCACCGCGGCGCAGTTCCTCGCGCGCTTCGTGGAGGACAAGCGGCCTTGGGCGCATCTCGACATCGCCGGTGTCGCCTATCAGGACGGCGAGCAGAAGGCGTTGGCGCCGACCTGGGGCACCGGCTGGGGCGTGCGCATCCTCGATGAGCTCGTCGCGGCGCATTATGAGGATTGAGGTTGGTGCATAGCGCGGCGCGACATCGCCTCCCCCTTTGTGGGGAGGCCGAAAAATCGCGGAGCGATTTTTCGGGTGGGGGGCCGCTCCATCCGTCGGCACTGTCCCCCACCCGAAAAAGCTCCGCGCTGACGCGCGAATCTTTTTCGACCTCCCCACAAAGGGGGAGGTAATTCATGACCGAGACCCTCTTCTATCATCTCGAACGCCGCAGCCTCGATGACGTCCTGCCCGGGCTGATCGAGAAGACGCTGGAGCGAGGTTGGCGCGCGGTGATCCGCGCGGAATCGTCGGAGCGCGCCGACGCCATCGACACCTTGCTGTGGACCTACAACGACCAGACCTTCTTGGCCCACGCGCAATCCGGCGACGGCAAGCCTGAGCGCCAGCCAGTGCTCATCACGGTCGAGGACGAGAACCCGAACGGCGCCAACGTCCTGTTCTGTGTCGGCGGCGCGATGCCGGCGTCGTGGGACGGCGTGAACGCTCTGACGCGCGTGGTGCTGATGTTCGACGGCCGCGACGAGGCCGCGCTCGCCAAGGCCCGCGCCGCCTGGAAGGACGCCAAGGCCGCGGGTCACGACGTGACCTATTGGAAAGAGTCGGCGAGCGGAAAATTCGAGAAGCAGGGCGGCTAACCTCTCCCGCAACAGGTCCGCGAGCGGGAGAGGTTAGCCGACCTCGAATTTCTGCAAAGCATAGGGTCTTGTTGTCTTGCCGGGCAATCGAGGGCAGGCTGGCGAGCGATGGGACGCGCATGCCGGATCGCCTGAAATTCCAATCGCTCGAAGGGCTGCGCGGGATTCTCGCGCTCCTGGTCTGCCTCGGCCATTTCGGTCTCAACACGGCAACGGCCCACGTGGGGATCAGCGTCCGGTTCGGTCTTGCGGTGGACGTCTTCTTCGCGCTCTCCGGTTTTGTGTTGTCCTATTCGAACTACTTCGGGCGAAAGCCGGTCGAGCGCTTCGCCATCGGCCGCTTCGCCAGGCTGTATCCCCTCTATATCGCCTCGCTCCTCTTCATGGCGGCCTTGCTCTATCTCACGGCGCGTCAGTTCCACGGCCCTTTCTTCTTCGAAAGCATCTTCTTCCTCAGCGATATGGGATTCCCGCCCTATGACGACGGGATCAACATGCCGAGTTGGTCGATCCCGACCGAAGTGTGGATTTCGGTGCTTTTCTTTTTCGTCTGCCGCAAATCGAGCATGGCGCTGGCTATCGGATGCCTGGTTCTCTGCCTCGGGATCGTCGTCGCCGTGCCCGATCTTCCGAACATGGGACGGACCAACCTGCTCTGGGTCTTCAATGTCGCGCCCCTGCGCGGGGTCGTCGGCTTCACGATCGGCGTCGCGGCTTTCGCGATATTCGAGCGCACGAAAGGGCGATGGTCGCGCATCTGGACCGTGGGCGCCTATATCGGTCCTTTGCTGCTGGCGGTGATCTTCTGTCTCCCGACCTGGACGGAGGCGACCTATCTCGCCTTCTGCGCGACGACGTTCGTTACGTTGCTGTGCCTGGCGCACTACGACCGCAACGTGTTTCTCGCGAACCGGGTTTCGGTCGGCGCCGGTGCCATTTCCTACTCGGTCTATCTTCTGCATGTGCCGATATTCGCGCTCATGGCGGTTGTCTTCGGCAACGGAACGATGCACGGCATCAGCAAGCTGCTTTACTTTCCGACGGTCATCCTGGTCTCGATCGCCTGCCACCGGTATTTCGAGATGCCGGCCCAGGCCTGGGTGCTTCGGCGGGTCGGATATCGCGGGTCGCAGGATCGCGGCGAATTGTCGGTGCCGGCTCCTTCGCCGCTTCCTGAACCTTAGCGCGCGCCGCAAGGCGACGGCCGCTCTGTGAACGGCGATAAGGTCTTAAGGCTTCTTGCTGTTGGCCAGCTTTTTCAGCGCCACGGTCTGGCGGTGCCACTCGCGCACCGGCAGGGCGGGGTAGCCGCCGACCGTCTCGCCCGCCGCCACGTCGCGCGTCACGCCCGCCTTGGCCGCGAGCCTGGCGCCGGCGCCGACGGTCAGATGATCGCTGACGCCGACCTGTCCGCCCATCATCACATACGGTCCGATCACCGTGGAACCGGCGATGCCGACTTGACCCGCGATCAGGCAGTGATGGCCGATCTTCACGTTGTGGGCGATGTGCACGAGGTTGTCGAACATCGTGCCCTTGCCGATCACCGTGTCGCCGATGGCGCCGCGATCGATGGCGCAGTTGGCGCCGAACTCGACATCGTCCTCGATGACCACGCGGCCCAGCTGCGGCACGCGCAGCAACCCCTTGGGGCTAGGCACGAAGCTGAAGCCGGCGCTGCCGATCGTGACGTTGGGCGCGAAGGTGACGCGGTCGCCGATCAGGGCGTGCGAGATCACGCAATTGGCGCCGATCACGCAATCGTCGCCGATCACGCAGCCGGGGCCGATCACGGCATTGTAGCCGATGATGCTGCGCGCGCCGATCTTGGCCTTGGCGCCCACCACGGCGCCCGAACTGATTTGCGTGCCGTCGCCGATCGTGGCGCTGGCATGGACCGGCGTCAGCGTCTGCACGCCCGCGACCGGCACATGCGGCGGATAGAACATGTGGCCGACCTGCGCGAAGGCCAGGCGCGGATTGTCGGCGAGCAGCAGCCAGGTGCCGTTGTGTTCGTGCACGGCGAGCTTGCGGTCGGTGATCACGACGCTGGCGCCGGTATGGGCGAAGGCCTTGGCGTATTCGGCGTCGCTGAAGACGCTGATGTCGCCGGCCGTGCCGCTCTCCAGCGCGGCGACGTCGCGCACCAGGAAGTCGGACGACGAATTGTTGTCCATCTCGGCGCCGATATGGGCGGCGATCTCTCCGAGCGGAAAGGGGCCTGCACGCTCGAAGAAGCGGTCGTCGGTCATGTCAGCATCTATATCCCATTGTGGAGACTTGGCAAAAAGAGCCCGTCGGCATCGTTACCGCGCCGGGCGCCGCGGCCGCCCCTTGAGATCGGCCCTCTTCTGGGCCATCTGAAGGTCGTCGTATCCCGGAGCCGCCGCGTGCTCAACCCGCTCGCCTATCTCGAAAGCCCGGTCGGGCTGGTTTATCTGCTGGTTATCGGGGTTTGCATCGTGCACGCGGTGCGCAGCGGCAACGTCTTTCCCTGGGTCTACATCATCATCTTCCTGCCGGCGATCGGCAGCCTGATCTACCTCGTTGCCGTCATCCTGCCAGAGCTTTTCCGCAGCCGCAGTGCGGCGCGGCTCGGCGCCACGGCCCGCCAGATGGCGGATCCGCACAAAAGCCTGCGCGAGGCGCACCGCGCCCACGAGCTGGTCGGCTCGGTCGATTCCAAGCGGGCGTTGGCCGAGGAATATATCGCGCGCGGCTCCTATGCCGAGGCGGCCGAGATCTATCGTGAGGCGGCGCAGGGCCAGTTCAAGGACGATCCCGCGCTGCTTCTGGGCCTGGCGCGGGCGCAATTCCTGAGCGGCGACGCGGCCGGCGCGCAGGCCAGCCTCGACGCGCTGCAGGCCGCCGATCCCAGCTTCGTGTCCGGTGACGCCCATTTGCTGTATGCCCGCGCGTTGGAAGCGCAGGGCAAGACGGACGACGCGCTCGCCGAATACAAGAAGCTGGTCGGCTATTATTCGGGCGAGGAGGCGCGTGCCCGCTATGCCATGCTGCTGGAGAAGACCGGCGCGCGCGACGAGGCGCGCGGCATCTATCAGCAGATCCTCAAACTGCTGGACGGCGCGCCCTCGCGCTATCAGAAGGCGCAGAAGGAATGGGGCGACATCGCAAGGCGCGCGGTGCGTTAGCGCAGGACAGCAGCGAAGTGACATGTTCGAACGCGCCCCGGCCCGATCCCCGCTGGCGGGGGTCAATCTAGGCGGCGGTGCGATGCTGGCTCAAGCATCGGCGGCGGTCACGCGTTCCAGTTCTTTCTACACCGCGAGCTAGCGCCCTTCGGCTTCGGCGAGTTTGCGTGGGCCTCATCACGGCAATGGAGGCGTTTTTTCTGAAGGGTCGATCACCGTTTTATTTGCATAGAATGGAATTCGTATCGACGTGCCCACGCTGTTCGGAATACTGAAAGAATTATGTCAACATTGATGTTTCTTTCTCAGGCAACGCACATAACGGACTTGTAATATATTCGACTGAACAAGATATGATATGCGTTCATCGCTGATTACTGAAGTGGATACTATGAGAATACCGAATCCGCCTCCTAATGTAAGCAAAATTCACGTCAACAAAGCCGACAACGAGCTTCACATTTATGCAGCCAAGTTGAACTGGAGCTCGGAAATTTCCTTGGCCAAGGGTGGGCCTACTTTTAAACCCTACTCTTTCATTCTGAATGGGGTCTTGCCCACGAATTCTCCGCCGAAAACGCCGCCGCCGCATCTGCCTTATGCGCTCGTCTTTGTCGGTATCAACTGGGATGGGCCGTGGGCTTTTGAAGTGGGACTCTACGGGCCCAAAGGGCGTCGCCTCTATCATTTCACTCCGAGCGGCACGGGCAAAGTTGGTCTGGTGTGGCATCAGACGGTACCTATCTATGTTAACTAGCGTCGTCGTTTGACGCCACGGCTAAGCCTCCGCCAGCGCCGTCTCGTATTCCTCCTGCATCTTCAGCCAGCGCGCCTCGACGTCGGCGAGCTTCCTGGCGGCCTCCGCGCGCTTCTTCGACACGGCGCTGCCCTTCTGCGGATCGCGGGTGAAGAGCAGGGGATCGGCCAGCGCCTTGTCGAGCTTGGCGAGTTCGGTGTTCAACTCGGCGATCTGGTGCTCGGCGCCCTCGATCTTGTCCTTGAGCGGCTTGAGCTGGCGGCGTCTTTCGGCGGCTTCGCGGCGCTGCTCGTCCTTCGATTTGACCGGCGCGACCGCCGCCTTCGGCGCTTCGGGCGCCGGTTCGTCCGCCAGCAGGAAGCGGCGATAGTCGTCGAGATCGCCCTCGAAGGGATGGACTTCGCCATGCGCCACCAGCAAGAGCCGGTCGGCGGTGGCTTCGATCAGGCGCCGGTCATGGCTGACCAGCACGACCGCGCCGTCGAAATCGTTGAGGGCCGAGAGCAACTCGCCGCGCGCGTCGATGTCGAGATGGTTGGTCGGCTCGTCCAGGATCAGAAGATTGGGCTTGTCCAGCGTCGCCAGCGCCAGCATCAGCCGCGCCCGCTCGCCGCCCGACAGATTGCCGACCAGCGTGAGCTGCTTGTCGGCGGAGAAGCCGAACCCGCCGAGCTGGGTGCGCACCTCCTGCACCGTCAGCTTGGGGCGCATGTTCTGCAGCGTCTGGATCGGCGTGATGGCGCCTTGCAGTTCCTCAAGCTGATGCTGCGCGAAATAGCCCGGGATCATCTTGCGCGAGCGGACGATCTCGCCGGCCATCGGCTCCAGCTTGCCCGCGAGGAGCTTGGCCAGCGTCGACTTGCCGTTGCCGTTCTTGCCCAGCAGCGCGATGCGGTCGTCGGGATCGAAGCGCAGCGAGATGTCCGACAGCACCGGCTTGCCCGGCTCGTAGCCGATGGCGATGCGGTCCATCGTGATCAGCGGCGGCGCCGCCTCGATCGCCTTGGGCAGGCGGATCGGCCGCACATGCTCGTCCAGCGGAATGTCGATCGTCTCCATCTTGGCGATCATCTTCATGCGGCTCTGGGCCTGGCGCGCCTTGGTCGCCTTGGCGCGGAAGCGGTCGACGAAGCTCTGCAGATGGGCGCGGCGCGCCTCCTGCTTCTTCTGCGCCGCCACGTCGAGGGCGCGCTGCAGCGCGCGGGTCTCGACGAAGGTGTCGTAATTGCCGGTATAGAGCTTCAGCCTGCCGTGCTCGAGATGCAGGATGAACTCGGCCGCGGTGTTGAGCAGGTCGCGGTCGTGGCTGACGATCAAGACCGTGCCGCGATAGCGCAGCAGGAAGTTCTCCAGCCACATCACGCCTTCGAGGTCGAGATAGTTGGTCGGCTCGTCGAGCAAAAGAAGGTCGGGCGCGGCGAACAGGATCGCCGCCAGCGCCACGCGCATGCGCCAGCCGCCGGAAAACTCCGCGCAGGGGCGAAGCTGGTCGGCGGCGGAGAAGCCCAGCCCGCTCAGGATCTCGGCGGCCCGCGCCGGCGCGGTATAGGCGTCGATCGCATCCAGCCGGTGATAGATGTCGCCCAGCCTGTGCGCGTCGCTCTCGTGCTCCGCCGCCGCCAGAAGTTTCATGCGCTCCGGATCGGCGGCGAGCACGGTGTCGATCAGGCTCGTCTGCGTGCCCGGCGCCTCCTGCGCCACCGCGCCGATGCGCCAGGCCGACGGCCAGCTCACCGCGCCGTCGTCGGGATGCAGCTGGTCCAGGATCACCTTGAGTAGCGTCGATTTGCCCGCGCCGTTGCGGCCCACCAGGCCCACGCGCCGCCCCGCGGGGAGGCTGGCGGTCGCCCCGTTCAGGATTTCGCGGCCCGCGATGCGGACGATGAGGTTGTCGATGACGAGCATGGGACGGGGCGTATAGCACAAGAAATCACCTCCCCCTCTGTGGGGAGGTCGAAATTTGCAGAGCAAATTTCGGGTTGGGGGACGGTCCATCCGGCAGCACCGCCCCCACCCGAAAATCGCTTCGCGTCGCTCGCGATTTTTCGGCCTCTCCACAAGGGGGAGGCGATTCGAGCATGCTTGCTTCTTCGCATTCCTCCGCTATAACCCGCGCACTTTTTTCCCCTACCGGAGCATGCCATGGCGAAAGAGCGCACCCTGTCCATCATCAAGCCGGACGCGACGCGCCGGAACCTTACGGGCGCCATCGTCGACCGCTTCGAGAAGGCGGGTTTGCGTGTGATCGCCTCGCGCCGCATCCAGCTCAGCCAGGCGCAGGCGGAAGGGTTCTATGCCGTGCACCGGGAGCGGCCGTTCTTCGCCAGCCTTGTCAAATTCATGACATCGGGTCCGGTCGTGGTGCAGGTCCTGGAGGGCGAGAACGCCATCGCCAAGAACCGCGAGGTGATGGGCGCGACCAATCCCGCCAACGCCGCCGCCGGCACCATCCGCAAGGACTTCGCCGAGTCGATCGAGGCCAACTCGGTGCACGGCTCCGACGCGCCCGAGACCGCGGCGCAGGAGATCGCGTTCTTCTTCTCGGGCCTCGACATCGTTCCGTAAGAGCCGCCGCGACAGCCGTCGTGGGTCAGTTTGAAATGACGAGGGCGTTCAAGCGGAAGCGGCCGGACCGGCCGTAGGCGTGGCGAACCACCAGCAATGCCCCTCTGGGTCACGGACGCCATATTCGCGCTGACCGTAAGGCTGAGCGGCAGGCTCGGAGAGAATCTCCGCGCCCGACGCCTTCACCTGGGCGAAATGGGCATCGACGTCTGTCACATAAACCACCAAGCCGCCGCCGGCGGCGCCGAGTATCGACGGCGGTTCAAGCCGCGCCGTTTGGCTCGAGACGTGAAGCCAGATGCGGCGGTCGCCGGTCCGCACCTCTGCGTGCACGACGGCGCCTGCCGGCGTGCGCTCCAGCCCCGCGCTCGTAAAACCCAACACGCTCACCAGAAAGTCGTGCTCCGCCGCTATGTCCGAGCAGACAAGCACGGGAATTATGTCGGTCAGCACGGGCGGCATGCTGTTTGCTTATCATCGCACCAGGTGAAAGTCATCTCTTGCGCGATCCTTCGACAAGCTCAGGATGAGGCCCTAAGCTCGGCTTTCGTCCCAAGCGCAGTCCTCGTCCTGAGCCTGCCGAAGAACGGATGGAGCGCGCCGCCATGCAATCCAAAACGGTCGTCGTCACCGGCGGCACATCGGGCATCGGAGAGATTGCAGCGCTGCGGCTGGCGCAGCAGGGCGCGCGCATCGTGCTGGTGGCGCGCGATCGCGCCCGCGCCGATGCGACGCTCGCCAAGCTGAAATCGGCCAACCCGTCCGCGGCGCACAGCGCCCATCTCGCCGATCTTTCCGCCATCGCGGGGATGCGGCGCATCGCGACCGAAATCGCCGCCGCCGAGCCTCGGATCGACGTCCTCGTCAACAACGCCGGCGCGGTCTTCCTGTCGCGCCAGACGAGCGCCGACGGGCTGGAGATGACGTTCGCGACCAACCACATGGCCTATTTCGTGGTGACGAACATCCTGCTGCCGAATCTGAAGGCCACGCCGGGCGCGCGCATCGTTTCCACCGCGTCGGACGCGCACAAGGCGGGCAAGCTCGATTTCGACGACCTGCAAAGCCAGCGAAGCTACAGCTCCTTCCGCGCCTATGGCACCTCCAAGCTGATGAACATCCTGTTCACGCGCGAGCTGGCCAAGCGCCTGGCCGACAGCGGCGTCACGGCCAACTGCCTGCATCCGGGCTTCGTCGGAACGCGCTTCGGCAGCAACAACGCCAAGGGCACCTTCACGCGCCTTTTGCGCAACGTCGTGATGTCCTTCGGCATCTCGCCGGAAGAGGGCGCCAAGACGATCGTTCATCTGGCGTCGTCGCCAGACGTGGCGACGATCAGCGGCGAATATTTCTACAAGTGCAAGATCGCCGAGCCGTCCTTCGCCGCGCAGAGCGACGCGGATGCCGCGCGGCTGTGGGAGGTGTCGGCGAAGCTCGCGGGCGTCGGGTGATGCCGGACAGCCCGTCATCTCGTTTCGAACGCGCGTTCAAAGCCGTCTCCCGCGTCAGCGGCGTTCTTTACATCGTGATGTTCGTGCCGATGATTTTGCTGAATCTGGCATTCTATAGGCTGGGGTCGCCGACTCCCGATCCGGCGACGGGGCGTGTCTATCCGGTGAACGAGCACGGCATTCTCTACGTGGTGCCGTGGCAGGGCAGGTTGGCGCAGAATCTCTTCTGGGCCGCCATGGCGACGTTTGTGCTGTTCTTTCTCGGCCGCTGGCGGGAGCGGCGGCGCGGCAAAGCCTAGCCGAACACCGCGTCGCCGTCGCGCAGCGCGACCTTGCTTTCCGCCACCGCCTTGAGCGCGGCGGGATAGAGCTTGTGCTCTTCTTCCAGCACGCGCGCCGCCAGCGTGTCCGGCGTGTCGCCGGGCAGCACGGGCACCGTGGCCTGCGCGATGACCGGGCCGGCATCGAGCTGCGGCACCACGAAATGCACCGTGCAGCCCGACGTCGTCACGCCCGCCGCCAGCACCTGCTCATGCACCTTGGTGCCGGGGAACGCGGGCAGCAGGGAGGGATGGATGTTGAGGATGCGGCCTTCCCAGGCGCGCACGAAGCCTTCCGACTGGATGCGCATGAAGCCGGCGAGACAGATCAGATCGACCTGCGCCGCGCGAAGCACCTTGTCCACGGCCGCGTCGAACTCCTCGCGCGACGCGAAGACCTTGTGCGAGATCACCTTGGTCGCGATGCCGGCCTCGCGCGCGAATTCCAATCCTGCCGCGGTCTCGACATTGGAGAGCACCAGCACGATTTGCGCCGGATAGTCCGGCGCCGCCGCCGCCGCGATCAGCGCGCGCATATTGCTGCCGCGACCGGAGATCA
>Ga0265320_10003522_pt1 | contig 10485 bp, 8 predicted proteins | sample 4827metaG_FD_202087 | JGI IMG/M metagenome (GOLD analysis project Ga0265320, IMG submission 202087) | Rhizosphere microbial communities from Carex aquatilis grown in University of Washington, Seatle, WA, United States - 4-8-27 metaG | ecosystem: Host-associated > Plants > Roots > Rhizosphere >...
GCTGGTGAAAACGAGCTGGCACGGCGGCGATCCGAATTGGGGGCGCATCATTGACGCGCTCGGTTATTCGCCCGCGAAAATCGTCGAGGGAAAAGTGGACATTGGTTATTCAATGCCGCAATCCGCCTCCGCTAAAGCTTCGGCGCGACAAGAAATCTTTTGGAGTTTGAAACGCGGTCAGCCGACGAAGGCGACGTTCAAACAGCTTTGCGCCGCGGTTGCGCCGAAAGAATTTGAACTGCACATCAACCTGAATCTCGGTAAAGCGAACGCTGTGATGTATGCCTGCGATTTGACGGAGGAATATGTGGATTTCAACAAAGGCGACGTGGGCGATCCAACTTCGCTCGTCGGTTGAAATTCCGACAAAAAAAGCCGCCGGATTTCTCCAGCGGCTTTTGTGTTTCAATCGGAAATCTAAAATCCGAAATCGTCAATCAATATGCGGCTTGTGCGCCTTTGATTTTGCGCTTTTTCATCCACGGCATCAGGCTGCGCAGACGCGAGCCGACTTTTTCAATGCCGTGCCGTTCGCCTTTCTTTAGCAGTCGCCGGTATTTTTTGTAGCCGCCTTTGTATTCGGCGATCCAACCCTTCGCAAATTTCCCGGACTGGATGTCCTTGAGCGCGGTCTTCATGCGTTTCTTCACGCCGGCATCAATGATTTTCGGGCCGACGCTCACGTCGCCCCACTTGGCGGTTTCGGAAATCGAGAAGCGCATTCCGCTGATGCCCGCTTCGTTCATCAAATCCGCGATGAGTTTCAATTCGTGCAGACATTCGAAGTAAGCCATCTCCGGCTGATAACCGGCTTCGACGAGCGTTTCGTAGCCGGCCTGCACCAGCGCGCTCGCGCCGCCGCACAGCACGGTCTGTTCGCCGAACAAATCCGTCTCGGTCTCTTCCTTGAACGAAGTTTCCAAAACTCCAGCGCGCGTTGCGCCGATGCCTTTGGCCCACGCCAGTGCGATTTGCTTCGCATCCTTGCCGGGATTTTGGTAAATCGCGATCAAGCTCGGCACGCCCTTGCCTTCGAGATACTGGCGGCGGACGATGTGGCCGGGACCTTTCGGCGCGACCATGATGATGTTCACGTTTTTCGGCGGAACAATCGTTTTGAAATGGATTGAGAAACCGTGCGAGAACAACAACGTCTTGCCCTTGGCCAGATTCGGTTTGATGTCCTTCTCGTAAACCTTCGCCTGCTTCGTGTCCGGCAACGCGACGAAAATCACGTCCGCCAGACGAACCGCTTCCGCCGTGGTGACGACCTTGAAGCCCTTTTCTTTCGCGACGGGAATGGACTTGCTGCCTTCGTAAAGGCCGATGATGACCTTCAGGCCGCTGTCCTTGAGGTTGAGCGCGTGGGCGTGGCCCTGCGAGCCGAAGCCGAGCACCGCGAGGGTTTTGTTGCGCAACACCGCGAGATTCGCGTCTTTGTCCGAATAAACTTTTGCAGGCATTATGTCAGTTGATAGTTAATGGTTGATAGTTGATGGTCGAAAAATCTCGTTACTGGTCACTTGCCACTCGTCACTTGCGCGGCAATGCCGCCTTGTCCGTGCGCGTGATTTCCTGCACGCCGAACGAATTCATCAAGTCGAGGAATTTTTCCACCTTGCTGTCGTTGCCGGTGATCTCGATGGTGAGCGACTTGGGCTGCACATCCACGATCTTCGCGCGGAAAATGTCCGTGATCTGCATCACCTCGGCGCGCGACTTGGAATCCACGCCCACCTTCACCAGCACGAGTTCGCGATCCACGTATTCGGTGCCGTCGCGGAAATCCAGCACCTTGATCACGTTTGGCAGTTTGTTGAGCTGCTTGACGATCTGCTCCAGCGTCGCCTCGTCACCGGTTGTGACGATGGTCATGCGCGAGCGGTCGGGGTCGTGCGTAGGGCCGACGTTGAGCGTGTCGATGTTGTAGCCGCGGCCGCTGAACAGCCCGGCCACGCGCGTGAGCACGCCGAACTTGTTCTCGACGAGGATTGAAATGGTGTGTCGCATAAAACCGTTTGGAAACGGGTGAGAAAACTAACAACGCGAGCGAATGGGGTCAATTTGCAAATTTAGGGATTCGTATCAATGTTGGGAACGAATTTGATATTTCCTAAATATGCATAATTTAGATTTAGAGATCGCACCTTGCCGAAATCGTAAGTAAGAGAAACGCGAATGACAACATCGTGGGGATTATTTTTCTGCAAATATGCAATCACTTCTTTTGAATCCGTCTCGATATAATTAAAACCTTCCAGCTTTTCAAAAGTCATTTTAGCAATAGCGCGATTTCCTTCCTGTTCGATAGTCCAATTAACCGGAGTGCTAATTTCGCGGTCAACGCCAACAAAGAAAATTTGGATAATGACAACAGATAAAATCAAAAGCCCTGTCGTTGCGATTGCTGCATTGCGAAAATTTTGGAAGATTTTCTAAACAAAATCAAATCGCTAGTTTTTTGCCGGCGGAGATTTAGCGCAGACATAATTGAAAGGCTGGTTGTGCCAACGAGCAACAAAGTTGGAACAAAAACAAAAGGTTCTATGATGTATTGCCCTGAAATGATTCCTCCAATCGAGCTAATGAAAGCAGGCACATAAAAGATCCAAAGTAGAACGGAAGCTGCGATTGCAATCCATGTAGCACGCCGCAATGAAAATAGTGCTACATAAGCGGATGCGAGCAGAATTATTGAACCCAAAAAACCGATAAATTCAAATGGGTTTGATGGTTTGCCCCAAACGCCCATCAATATTTGCTGCGAAAGCTGCCAAGCAGTGCTAATGGCAGTAGCAATGTAGAGCAAAAAAGTAATCATTATGGCTTTGATTTATTTTATATTTGAGTTGTTTCGCAGTATTTCCGCAATCTGAACAAACGCTTTTCCCGCCGGATGATTCGGCGCTGAAACCACAATCGGCATTCCTGCATCGCCGCCTTCGCGAATAGCGGTGAAGATCGGCACTTCGCCGAGGAACGGAACATTTTGCCGCGCGGCTTCTTCCTGGCCGCCGCCGTGGCCGAAAATTTCCACGCGCTCGCCGTTCGGCGCGGTGAAGTAGCTCATGTTTTCCACGATGCCGAGGATCGGCACGTTCACCTTGCGGAACATGGCGATGCCTTTGCGCACGACGCCGAGCGACGCCTCCTGCGGCGTGCTGATGATGACGCCGCCGTCGAGCGGCACGGTCTGGCAGAGCGAAAGCTGTGCGTCGCCCGTGCCCGGCGGCAGGTCCACGAGCAGAAAATCCAGTTCGCCCCATTCGACGGCGAGGAGAAATTGCTGGATGGTTTTTGTGATCATCGGCCCGCGCCAGATCACCGGCTGGTCGTCGTTGAGCAAAAGTCCGATGCTCATCACTTTCACGCCATGATTGGACGGCGGCACGAGGCGCTCGGCTTCGTTGACGGTCGGCTTTTCGTGAACGCCCATCATCAGCGGAATGCTTGGCCCGTAAATGTCACAATCCAGCAAGCCAACTTTCGCGCCGAGATGCGTGAGCGCGCACGCGAGATTGACGGAGCAAGTGGATTTGCCCACACCGCCTTTGCCACTGGCGACGGCGATTATTTTTTTTACGCCGGAAACTTTGTTTTGATTCGCGAATGGATTTGTCGGCGCGGCTGATCCGGCGGCAGGTTGCCGCACTTCGACGTGAACGAGATTCACGCCGGGAAGATTTTTCAGGACGCGTTCACTTTCGATTTTGATTTGCTGCGCCGCTTCGGGATTTGGCGAGGTCAATTGCATCGTGACGCTGACCACGCCGTTCGCGAGGGAAATTTCTTTGACGAGGCCGAACGAAACGATGTCGCGCGAGTAGCCGGGATATTTGACGGATTTGAGCGCGTCCAAAACTATGTCTTGCGAAAGCATCAGGCGGATAAAATGCCAGCGACGAAGACGAAGGCAAGTTGCTTCCTATTCGAACACGCTGAGTTCGCGGTTGGCCTTGCGGAGTTTGCCCGTCAGGTTCAGGGAAAGATTTGCCAGCATCTTAATCTTGATGGCGGGATGCGTTTTTTCCAGCGTTTGAAAATCCTCCATCGTGAGCAAATCACATTCGACTTCCGAATCGGCAATAATGTCGGCGGAGCGCGGTGCGCCGTCCAGAAACGCCATTTCGCCGAAGGAGATTCCTGGCGAAAATGTGGCGAGCCGGCGCCGTTCCTCGCCGGGCAGCAGCACGCTGACGTGTCCGCGCGAAAGGAAAAACATTTCGCGGGCGGCGTCGCCGGCGTTGATGATGAACTGCCCGCGCTTGAAGCTGCGCGGCTGCAAGAGTGGCAGGACGACTTTTAATTCCGCGGCGGTCAAATCCTTGAGCAACTCATAGTCGGCGGCCTTCGCCTTAAAATTCGGCGTGTGTGCATATTGCGTGTTTTCGAGCAGCGCTTCCTCGCACCATTCGAGAGCGAGATCATTGTTCTCATAGGTTGAGAACAGCTCTGAAAATTTGTCGGCCAGCTTTTTCTTCATCATGCGCCGCAGCAACGGCAAATGTCCGCAGTGCGTGAAGATGACGGTTTTTTCGGCAGCATGCAATTTGTTGACGAGCGAGTGGAACAGATGCCCGGCGCTTTCGTTCAGGCTCAAGACGCGTTTCATGTCGAGGATTAGAAACTGGATTTTCCCGGCGTGTTCCAACACATCATGCAGCACCGGTTCGGTGGTGGCGAACGCGAGATGCCCCTGCAACTGATAAACGTGGATGACCTTGGCCAGTTCACGCAGCGTCCGGCCTTCCTCGATCGTCCGGACATGGGTGGAGTTGAATTCCGCGCCGGTGAATTTCAGCCGGATGGTGGATTTTCCGACGACCGGGCGGTTGAACAGATGCAAATCGAGATGCCGCGACAATTCTTTGCAGACGCGGATGCCGCGGACGCTATTGCCATGCGCGTCGAGCCGCGGTGAAAAGACGCCGATGCCCAACTGCCCCGGCAACACGGCCAGCACGCCACCCGCGACGCCGCTCTTGGCGGGAATGCCGACGTTGTAAAGCCATTCGCCCGCGTAATCATACATGCCGCAAGTCCCCATCACGCTCAACACGCTCTCGACATATTCGCCGCGCAACGCAGTTTTTCCCGTGAGCGGATTCACGCCGCGATTCGCCAGCGTCGCCGCCATGACGCCGAGGTCGCGGCAGTTCAAGGAAATGGAACACTGCTGAAAATAAATTTCCGTGGTCGGCGCGTGGTCGCCGGTGAGCTTGTCAAAATTCCGCAACATATGGCCGATGGCGCGGTTGCGATGGCCGGTTTCGCTTTCCGATTGATAAACGGTTTTGTCCACGCTCAATTCGCGCCCGGCGTAGAGCGAAAATGTTTCCAGCACGCGCTTGAAACGTGAGGCCGGATTTTTTCCCGCGATCAATCCGGCGGTCGCAATCGCTCCGGCATTGATCATCGGATTGCGCGGACGGCCCGTGCCGGGGTCAAGGCTGATGGAATTGAATGCGTCGCCTGTCGGTTCGACGCCGACCCGTTCCAGCGTGGCATCGCGACCATTGTCTTCGAGCGCGATCCCATAAACGAACGGTTTTGAGATGGATTGGATCGTGAATTCCTGCCGCGTGTTCCCGACTTCGTAAATCGAACCGTTCGCGGTGACGAGGCAGACGCCGAACCAGTCGGGATTCGCCTTCGCAAGTTCAGGAATGTAAGTCGCCACTTCTCCTCCGTTGTCGGTGGCGCATTCGCGGTGAAGTTCTTCGAGAAAATCCTGGACGGGTGAAGTCAAATCGAGTTCGTTCCTGCTTTTCATGGCGGATAAGTTTTTTGTTCGGGTTTTTCCGACAATCTGATTCCTCCGGCAAATCCCGCCAAGATTGAACCTTCAATTCCAGCGCGTCAAGCAGGACAACACCAATGCGGACTTGCACGCAGCCCGATTGCATGGAAAACTGTTCGTTCGATAGAAAATTGACTATGACGCAAAAAGCAAACAACGGGACGGAATCGTTGGTCGGAAAATTTTCGCAGTTTGAATCCGCATCGTCGCAGCCGAAATGGCTCGCGCCGCTGCGCAAGGCCGGCATCGCCAGCTTTGCCGACCAGGGCTTCCCGACGCTGCAAAATGAAGACTGGCGCTTCACGAACGTCGCGCCGATTGCGAAATTGAATTTTCAACTGGTAAAGGAAGTTTCCGTGAACGGTGCGGAGACCAAATTGATTGCTGAATCTGCTTTCACAAAGTTGTCCGGCAACCGCCTCGTTTTTGTGAACGGATTTTTCTCGGCGAAACTTTCCAGCATCAAGCCGGTTTCCGGCGGCGTGCGGATTGAAAATCTTTCCGCCGCGCTCGCGAAGGATTCCACGCTCATCGAAAAACACCTCGGCAAATACGCGCACACGGCGAGCAACACTTTTGCCGCATTAAATCAGGCGTTTTTCACGGATGGCGCGTTTATTTTTGTTCCCTCTGGCGTCGCTATCGCCGAGCCGGTGCAGTTGATTTACATTTCGTCCGCAAAAAATTCCGGCGAAGTGATCCTGCCGCGCAATCTCGTCATCGTCGAGGCGAATAGCAAGCTGACGGTCGTGGAAAGCTACATCAGCACCGGCAACGTCGCGTATTTTACGAACGCGGTGACGGAAATTCTCGCGGGCGACAACGCCGCCGTCGAACACATCAAGTTGCAGGACGAGGCGGCAGACGCGTTTCACATCGCGACGATCGCGGGTGAATTTGGCCGAGCGAGCAACGTGACCGTCCATTCCTTCGCGCTCGGCGCAAAACTGTCGCGCACGAACATCCGCACGAAACTTGCCGGCGAAGGTCTCGAATGTATTTTGAACGGACTTTATCTCGCGCGCGGTGAACAGTTGGCCGACCATCACATGATTGTCGAGCACGCGCAGCCGCATTGTGCGAGCCATGAATATTTCAACGGCATTCTCGACGACAAATCGAAAGGTGTTTTTCACGGACGGATTTTGGTCCAGCAGATCGCGCAGAAAACCGACGCGAAGCAGACGAACAAAAATCTTCTGCTCTCCGACGACGCGACGGCGGACACGAAGCCGCAACTGGAGATTTACGCCGACGACGTGAAATGCACGCACGGCGCGACGATTGGCCAGTTGAACGACGAATCCATTTTTTATCTGCGCGCGCGCGGCATCGGTCGGGAAAACGCGCGGCGGATGTTGATCCACGCCTTCGCCGGTGAAATCATCGAGCGCGTGAAGTGCGCGCCCGTGCGCGAGGAATTGGATAAACTGGTTTGGGACCGGCTCGAAGCGAATCATCATCTGGCGGAGAAGAATTAAATTCACCGCCGGGACGCGGAGTTTTCACAATTAATTTTTCTCAGCGTCTTTGCGTCTTCTGCGCCTTTGCGGTAAGATAGAATCATGTTCGAAGACCTGATCGACCTTTATCAGCAGGTCATCCTTGACCACTGCAAGCAGCCGCGCAATTTCCACGAATTGCCCGCGGCCACCTGTTCCGCGCAAGGTCGCAATCCGATCTGCGGCGACCAGTTGAAACTATTTCTCGCGCTCGACGGCGACACGATCAAGGACATCAGCTTCACCGGTTCGGGCTGCTGCATCTCCAAGGCGTCGGCGTCATTGCTCACGGAATTTGCGAAAGGTAAAACGAAAAGCGACGTGGAAAAAATGTTCAATCAAGTCCACGAAATGGTCACGACCGGCAAAGTGAACGGCGACGTGGGAAAACTGAAAGTGTTCGCTGGCGTTCACAAATATCCTGCGCGCGTAAAGTGTGCGATTCTCTCGTGGCACGCCGCAATGGCCGCGCTGAAAGGCGAGGCCGAGCCGGTGACGACGGAAAACGAACAGACTTGAAATGTCTCGTGTTAAGGCGCGTTAAGAACCAGCGATGGTTTTTTTTCAAAGTGGGAGCATCCACTTTCAAAAAAGAAAGTCGTCCGCACTCGGAACATGCAAACGCACTTAAGCCATATATTCCTTTTGCCATAAACTTGGCCTTTTGTTTCGCTGGGACAAAAGATACGGCTTCTAACGTGCCGAAAATCAAACTGTCGTTTCCACAGAATTCACATTTTTTATTTTCATTCATAATCACTTCACATTCAACTCGCGCTGGATGCCGAATTTATCAATGCGTTTGCGCAGCGTCGCGCGCGTGATGCCGAGCAATTTCGCGGCGTGAACCTGATTGTCGTTCGTTTCCTTGAGCGCCTGAATCACGAGTTCGCGCTCGACGGCGGGAATCACCTTCAATTTCGGATCGCGCTTGGCCCATTGAAATAATTGTCGCGCGAGCGCGGCGGCATCGGTGGCCGCAACTTCACCGGCGACGACTTGCATGGTCGCGCCGCCCACGCCTTGGCCGGAAATCTCCGGCGGCAGATCGCTCAACAAAATCGCGTCGCTCTTGGCCATGACGTGCGCGCGGCGGATGGCGTTCTCAAGTTCGCGGACGTTGCCGGGCCAGTGGTATTTTTCCAAAGTCTTGATGACGCTGGCGGCGACGGATTTCGGCGGGCGCTTCAATTCGCGCGCATTTTTCTCAAGAAAATAATTCACGAGCAGCGGAATGTCGTCGGGACGCTCGCGCAACGGCGGAATCGGAATCCGCACGACGTTGAGGCGGTAAAACAGATCCTCGCGGAATTGTTTCGCGGCGACGGCGGCTTCGAGTGGCTTGTTGGTCGCGGCGATGACGCGCACGTCCACGGAAATCGGCTGATTTCCGCCGACGCGCTCAAAAGTTCCGCTTTGCAAAACGCGCAGGATTTTTGTCTGCGTGGCGGGCGTCATGTCGCCGATTTCGTCGAGGAAAATCGTGCCTTTGTTGCATTGCTCGAATTTTCCGACGCGCTGGTTAGTCGCGCCGGTGAACGAACCTTTTTCATGACCGAAGAGTTCGCTTTCGAGAAGTTGTTCGGGAATCGCGGCGCAATTGACCGCGAGAAAAGGTTGCGTGCTGCGTTCGCTGTGATGATAAATAGCGCGGGCGACGAGTTCCTTGCCGGTGCCGCTTTCGCCGGTGATGAGCGCGGTGGCATTGCTGACGGCGACCTGCCCGACAAGTTTGAAAACCTGTTGCATCGCCTGACTGCGGCCGACGATGCCGAGTTCGTAATCCTCCGATTGCAACAATGGTTCGTAGGAGACGACCTGCTTCATGTCGCGCGCGGCCTTGAGCGCATTGCCGATGAGTTCCTTGAGCTTCGGTATGTCGAACGGCTTGAGCAGATAATCGTAAGCGCCGAGCTTCATCGCCTCGATGGCGGTCTGCGTCGTGCCGTAAGCGGTCATCAAAATGACGAGCATCTTCGGATTGGCGGCGCGGATGCGGCGCAAGGTTTCCAAGCCGTTAATGCCGCCCATGCGTACGTCCATGAGCACGAGGTCGGGTTTGATTTTGGGAATGACTTTTAATCCCTCCTCGCCGCTCGCCGCGGTGGATAATTCGATTTCCGGCGAATCAAAAATCCGCTGAATCGAATAGCGCACATCCTCTTCGTCATCAATCAACAGCAATTTGCTCATCGGCGGTCAAGGATAGCGGATTCGCGCAAAAGAAACAGGGGATTTTCGCGATGCGATTTTTCGATTGAATAATTTATGCCATCCCGGCGCAATGCCCGGGCGTTTCCGATCAAGCCAGATGATCGCCGACAAAAATTTCCGTCCAACCTGCGGATATATCCGGCCTGTCTTCGACAAAACGTTTTTGACGCTCGGCCATCTTTACGAGACGGCTTCCGTTTGCAAGCAGACAGCGGATTGTAAAAGGCCTTCCTGATTTCAACCGTTCCCGGAACATCGCCCATTCCACGCCCATGGCGAAGGCGCATTCTCCCGTGATTCCATTCAAGGAATCAAGGTCTGCTTCGAATGAATCAACCGATTCAATTTTGTGTCCGTTCGCGTTCATCTTCCTATTTAAACAGCCATTGGCGTGCCAAAAAATGGCGCATTTTAAGATGATACGATGCCCAACCTTTTGGATTTCAACCCATGTCGTTGACGGCGACATTCGTTGTTTGACCTTGGCGCGCGCATGACCTAGACTCACGTTCCTTTTTGCATGAAAATTGTTATTTGTGATCCGATTTCGCCGAAGGGAATCGAGCTGTTGCAGCAGCGGCCTGAATTTCAGGTTGTCGTGCTGCCGAAACGCCTGCCCGAAGCGGAATTGCTGCCAATCGTGGCGGACGCGGTGGCTCTCGTCGTGCGTTCGGAAACGAAAGTCACAAAAAAAGTCATCGAGGCCGCGCCGAAATTGCGCGTCGTCGGTCGTGCGGGTGTCGGCGTGGACAACGTGGATATCGAGGCCGCCACGCAGCACGGCACGGTCGTGATGAACACGCCCGGCGGCAACACGGTGACGACGGCGGAATTGAGTTTCGCCATGCTGCTCTCGCTCGCGCGCAAAGTGCCGCAGGCTGCCGCGACGATGATTGCCGGAAAATGGGATCGTAAATTATTTCAAGGCGTGGAGCTCGCCGGAAAAACACTTGGCGTTTTGGGAATGGG
>Ga0265320_10003523_pt1 | contig 10478 bp, 6 predicted proteins | sample 4827metaG_FD_202087 | JGI IMG/M metagenome (GOLD analysis project Ga0265320, IMG submission 202087) | Rhizosphere microbial communities from Carex aquatilis grown in University of Washington, Seatle, WA, United States - 4-8-27 metaG | ecosystem: Host-associated > Plants > Roots > Rhizosphere >...
CTTATCAGCTATGACGAGGCGCTGAGCCGCGACAATCGCCGCGACCTCGCCCAAACCATCCAGGACGAGGCCGAACGCCTCAACCGCTTTGTCCAGAACCTGCTGGACATGACCCGGCTGGGCAGCGGCACCCTTAAGCCGCGCATCGACTGGGCCGATCTGGCCGATATCGTCGGCGGCGCCGTCGAGCGGGCGGCGCGTCTTACCCGCTCGCATGCGGTCAAGGTGGACATCGACCCCAACATTCCGCTTCTGTGCGTCGACGCCGTTCTGCTGGGACAGGTGTTCTTCAATCTGCTGGACAACGCCTGCAAGTACTCGGCCCCCGGCACCGCCATCAAGGTGTGGGCCAGGAAGGTCGCCGATCATATCTCCATCGAGGTGGCCGACCAGGGGCCGGGCATCCCCGAGGCCGACCGCGAGAAGGTGTTCGACATGTTCTACCGGGTCAGCCAGTCCGACAGCCAGACCGCCGGCACCGGCCTGGGGCTGGCCATCTGCCGGGGCATCGTCGAGGCGCATGGCGGCACCATCCGGGCGGAAGCGGGCCTGCACGGCACCGGCACCGCCATCGTCATCCGCCTGCCGCTGCCACCGGTACCGCAGGTGGCCGACGAGCCTGAGGGGGCGTGATGGGCAGCAGGATTCTGGTTGTCGACGACGAGCCGCAGATCCGCAAATTCCTGCGCATCTCGCTTTCGGCCAACGGCTACGAGGTGACCGAGGCGGACTCGGCCGCCGCCGGACTGGCCGCCTTCCGCGCCCAGCCCCCCGACCTGCTGGTTCTCGATCTCGGCCTGCCCGACATGGACGGCCAGGAGGTGATCTCCACCGTGCGCGAGACCTCGGACCTGCCGATCATCGTGCTGTCGGTCCGCGCCCAGGAGCAGGACAAGGTCGAGGCCCTGGACCGGGGCGCCAACGACTACGTGGTCAAGCCGTTCGGCGTCGCCGAGCTGATGGCCCGCGTCCGCGCCTCGCTCCGCCCCCGCACTCCCAAGGATGTGGCCGAGGCGGTGGAGATCGGCCCGCTGCGGATCGATCTGGACCGGCTGGTGGTAACCAAGCGGGACGAGGAAATCCACCTGTCGCGCAAGGAATGGGACCTGCTGGCCTTTCTCGCCCGCCGGCCCGATCACGTGCTGACCCACAAGCTGATCCTGAAGGAGGTCTGGGGTCCCGCCCATGTGGAGGACACCGCCTATCTGCGGGTCTACATCAACCAGCTCCGCCAGAAGCTGGAGGACGACCCGACCCGGCCCCGGCTGATCGTCACGGATCAGGGAGTGGGGTATCGCCTGAAACGGGGCGAGGGATATTAGGGTGGCGCGCCCCCAATCCGACGGTCAGACCACCGACGGCGCCATGGCGGGAGGCTGATCCAGGAGATCTGCCACCTGGGCCAGGACACTGCGTGTTTCCGCCTCGTCGGAGAGCGCGCCCAGGCACAGGCGAACGGCCTCCGGTGCCGTGGGCGCCACCGAGAAGGCGTCGCTGGCCGCCACCAGAAGACGCCGTGCCCGCAATTGCCCGGTGAAGTCCGCCCGCCCCCAATCCTCGGGCAGAGGCAGCCACAGGTGAAAGGCCTCCGGCGCTCCGGCAAACGATCCCGGAGGCAGAATCTCGGCGGCCGCGAGCTGGCGGCGGCGGGCCTCCGCCCGAATGCCCTCCAGCACCTTCCCGGCGGTGCCCGAGGTGATCCACCGGGTCGCCATGGCCGCCGCCAGGGGCGAGGCGGCCAGGGTGGTGGCGCGCACCGCCCCGGTCAGACGCGCGGCCTGCCGCCGGTCGGGCGCCACCAGAAAGGCGATGCGCAGGGCCGGCGAAAGGCACTTCGCCAGTCCGGCGATATGATAGACCACATCGGGACCCGTGGCGGCCAGCGGGGGCGGGGCGTCCTCCGGCAGCATTCCATAGGCGTCATCCTCGATGACGGCGACGCCGTGCCGGCGGGCGATATCGACGATTTCCGCGCGGCGCTCCGCCGTCAGCGTCGCTGTTGTCGGATTGTGCAGCGTCGGCGTGCAGTACAGCGCCTTGGGCGCATGGTGCTCGCAGGCCGCGCGGAAGCTGTCGGGCAACAGGCCGGAGGCATCCATGGCCACCCCCGCCAACCGTATGCCGAGATGGGCGGCCAGGGACTTCATGCCGGGATAGGTCAGCTCCTCGGCAAGAATGGTGTCTCCGGGCTGGGCGAGAGAGGTCACCAGGGCCAGCAGCGCCCCCTGCGCTCCGGGGCAGACGATCAGGCGATCCGGCGACAGGCCGGGAAGGCGGGAGGCCAGCCAGGCCACCCCGGCGGCACGATCCTCCTCGGCCCCGGCATTGTCGCCATAGCCCAGCAGACGCCGGTCCGTGAAGCTGGGCGCCAGGTCCGACATGTCCCGCCGCATTCCCTCCAGCAACCGGGGGTCGGCGGGCAAGGGCGGGGTATTCATGGTCATGTCGATGAAGGCCGAAGCCGGCGCCCCGACGGAGGGCCGGCTTGCCGGCCGGGCCTGGACAAAGGTGCCCTGCCCGACCTTGCCCACCACCAGTCCCCGTCGCTGCGCTTCGTTGTAGGCCCGCGAGACCGTGGTGAAATCCAGCCCCAGCCGCTCGGCCAGGACCCTCAGGGGCGGCAGCTTGGCGCCGTGCGGCAACGCCCCATCCCGAATGTCGGCGGCGATGGCGTCGGCAATGGCCTGGTAGACGGGTTTCCCAACCTTTTCCAGCTTGGGGGCCCATCCCCGTTCCGTGTCCATCAATCCTCGCACGATTGTTTTATCATAAACCGATCAAGTATGGCAGCAGCGGCATCGGGGCCGCAAGCCGGCCTTGGCGATCATCGGGATGGGATGGATCATCGCGCCGCCTCGGCGATGAAGGTATTGGGACGGACCGCCTCGTCGCCCAGGGTCCGGTCGCTCAGCCGGAATTCGATGGGGGTGGCACCGGCCGGCGCCTGCCCGGCCGGCACCCGCACCGACACGCGGTAGGTGGTCACGGCATCGGCGGCGGCGGCGAGACCTTGCCCGTCGGATGTTTGGCCAAGGTCCCTTACCCCCACCTGCGCCCCGGCCAGCCCGAGAACCTCCAGCCGCAGAAGGCGCGGCGCGCGCTCGCGATTGACGATCTTCACGGTGTAGTCGTTGCGGATCGAGCCGTCGGACAGCGTGACGGAGACCGGCGAGCGGTCGTGCAGGATGTTCATGTCGAGCATCCGGCGCTGGCCGCCGGCCACCGCCATGCCCGCCAGGGTCACGCCGATGATGACGCCATAGATCATCAGGCGCGGCCGGCGATGCCACGGCTGCTTGGGTGCCGGCGCCTCGGCGGCGGTCTGCGAGAACGGGCGCCAGCCCACCAGAGTCCCGGGCAGGCCGAACCGCGGCATGACGGAATCGCAGGCATCGGCGCAAAGGCCGCAACCGATGCATTCCATCTGGATACCGTCGCGGATGTCGATGCCCACCGGGCAGACCTGCACGCACATCCGGCAATCGACGCAATGCCCTCGCCCCTCGAACGACTGCGCCACGCGGGCATGCCCACGGCTCTCGCCCCGTCCGGCATCGTAGGCGACCACCAGCGAATCATGATCGAGCATGGCGCCCTGAAAGCGCGGCCAGGGGCACATGTAAATGCACATCTGCTCGCGGGCCCATCCGGCCATCACGTAGGTCATCAGCCCGACCATCGCCACGAAGCCATACAGGACGATTCCCGCCTCGCCGGTCAGCATTGCCCCGGCCGCCCGGGGCGCGTCATTGAAGAAGAACAGGAACGAAGCGCCGGTCATCAGTGAAACGGCGAGCCAGGCGGCGTGCTTCACCAGCTTCCTCACCACCTTTCCCGTGGACCAGGGCGCATGGTCCAGCTTGTGGCGCCGATTGTGATCGCCTTCCACCCGGCGCTCGATCCATACAAAGATATCCGTCCACACCGTCTGGGGGCAGGCGAAGCCGCACCAGACCCGGCCATACAACGCCGTCACCAGAAAGAGTCCGATGGAGGCGATCACCAGAACGCCGGTCAGGAAATAGAATTCCTGCGGCCAAATTTCCGTGTCGAGGAAATAGGCCCGCATGGCGACGAAATCGAACAGGATCGCCTGATCCGGATGGCCGGCGCCGCGATCCCAGCGCAGCCAGGGAAGGAGCGATACGGACAGGATCGACAGCCAGGCGATCACCGTCTTGGCCGACCGGTTCGCCCCCTTCACCGCACGGGGATGAATCTTCCGGGCCTGGGCATACAAGCTGACGTCACCGCCGCTGGCCGGCCTGATGCGATCGGGGGATTGATCGGTCATACGACACCTCAATATCAGAATAACGCCACTCATATCGGGAGGCGACGCGATCATATGTAGGGATTGTATGCTCAATCAAGTTAAATTGTATGGCGCATTGTACATCACCCCCGGCGAGCCTCCCTCCCTACGCAGGGCAGGGGCGAGGAGTCCCGTCGTGAATCTGTCTGGTGTTTTCACATGGCCGACACTATGACTGCGACCCCACCGCCCCGCCTCGCCCAAGGATCGGGAGCGGCCGTCAGACGCAGCACACGGGACCAACTCATGTTCGTCGGAATGGATTTCGGCACCACCAACAGCGCTGTCGCCCTGGCCCGTGCCGACCGCAACGTGGAGGTTCTGAATTTCGCCACCACGGCCGGCCCGGCCTCGACGCTGCGCTCCGTGCTGGCCTTCGAGAATGCCCGGCGCGACGCCCAGCGCCGCATCCTGCCGCTGGTCGGCCATGACGCCATCGACGCCTATCTGCATGGCGACGGGGATTGCCGCTTCCTGCAATCCTTCAAGTCCTATCTGACCAGCCGGTCCTTCACCAGCACCGCCATCTATGGGGCGCCCTACTCCCTGGAGGAGCTGGTGGCGCTGATCGTCCGCCAGTTGCGGCAAACCGCCGAGGCGGCGGGAACCACGGTCGAGCGGGTGGTGGCCGGGCGTCCGGTGCGCTTCGTCGCCGAAGGCGGCGAGGAGGAGGATGCCTACGCCACCGGCCGGCTGGTCGAGGCCTTCGCCAAGGCCGGCATCGGCGAGGTGGTGTTCGAATACGAGCCCATCGCCGCCGCCTATTACTACGAAAGCACGCTGCGGCGCGATCAGACCGTGCTGGTGGCCGATTTCGGCGGCGGCACCAGCGATTTCTGCCTGATCCGCCTGGGGCCGGGACGCGCCGGGCTGGCCCGGCCCGAGGACGCCATCATCGGCACCGCCGGTGTCGGCATCGCCGGCGACGCCTTCGACCGGCGCATCGTCGAGCACGGCCTGTCCGGGCATTTCGGCAAGCGCACCACCTATGTCAGCGACGGCAAGATCCTGCCCATGCCGGCCTGGGTCTACGCCAAGCTGGAGCGCTGGCACCACGTCGCCTTCCTCAACACGCCCTCGACGCTGCGCCTGCTGCGCGACCTGCGGCGCCATGTGGAGCATCCCGACCAGGTCGAGCAATTGCTGGCGCTGATCGAGCACAATCTCGGCTATCACCTCTACCGTTCGGTGGAGCAGGCCAAGCGCGACCTGTCCCAGGCGGACGAGACCGTGCTGCGCTTCGATCACGACCCGGTGCTGGTGGAGCGCCGCGTCACCCGCGCCGAATTCGAAGGCTGGATCGGCAAGGAACTGGCCGCCATCGAGCATTGCGTCGACGGTTTGCTGGAGAGCACCGGCACCGGGCTCACCCAGGTGGACCGGGTCTTCCTCACCGGCGGCTCGTCCCTGGTGCCGGCGGTGCGCGCCATCTTCGCCAGCCGCTTCGGCGAGGACCGCCTCAGCGCCGGCGGCGAGTTCATCTCGGTGGCCACCGGCCTCGCCCAGCGCGCCCGCGAGGTATTCGGCGGCTGAGACGCGCTCATCCCTTACATGTTGGGATAGTTCGGTCCACCGCCACCTTCCGGGACCACCCAATTGATGTTCTGGGTGGGGTCCTTGATGTCGCATGTTTTGCAGTGCAGGCAGTTCTGGGCGTTGATCTGCAGGCGGGGATTGGAGCCGTCGTCGTTCCTGACGATCTCGTAGACGCCGGCCGGGCAGTAGCGCTGCTCGGGGGCGTCGTAATGCTCGAGATTGATGGCGACGGGCACCGCCGGGTCGCGCAGCTTAAGGTGGGCCGGCTGGTTCTCCTCGTGATTGGTCGACGAGATGAACACCGAGCTGAGCTTGTCGAAGCTCACCACCCCGTCGGGCTTGGGGTAGGCGATCTTCGGGCATTCGCTGGCCTTCTTCAGCGCCAGATGGTCGGGCTGGTGGTGCAGCGTCCAGGGCATCTTGCCCTTGAACACATAGGTCTCCAGCGCCGAATAGGCGATGCCACCCCACAGGCCCCAGTGGAAGCTGGGGCGGATGTTCCTGACCTCGTGCAGCTCCCGCCACAGCCAGGACTTCCTCAGGTGCTCGGGATAGGCGGCCACCTCGTTGGCGCCCCCCTCGTGGCCCAGGGCCTCGGCGACGGCCTCGGCCGCCACCATGGCCGACTTCATGGCGGTGTGGGTACCCTTGATCTTGGGCACGTTGAGGAAGCCCGCCGTATCGCCCACCAGCACGCCGCCGGGGAAGGACAGCTTGGGAACCGACTGGAAGCCGCCTTCCGACAGGGCGCGCGCGCCATAGGACACCCGGCGGCCACCCTCGAAGATCGGGCGGATGGCCGGATGGGTCTTGAAGCGCTGGAACTCGTCGAACGGCGACAGATGCGGGTTGGCGTAGTCCAGGCCGACCACGAAACCCACCGCCACCTGGTTGTTCTCCAGGTGATAGAGGAACGAGCCGCCATAGGTCTGGCTATCCAGCGGCCAGCCGACGGTGTGGATGATGGTGCCCGCCTTGTGCCGGGCGGGGTCGATCTCCCACAGCTCCTTGATGCCGATGCCGTAGGTCTGGTCCTCGCAATCCTTGCGCAGGTCGAAGCGCTCGAACAGCGTCTTGGTCAGCGAGCCGCGGCAGCCCTCGGCGAAGATGGTCTGGCGCGCCCACAGCTCGACGCCCGGCGTGTGATTGTGGGTGGGCTGGCCGTCCTTGCCGATCCCCATGTCGCCGGTGGCCACGCCCTTGACCGAGCCGTCCTCGTGGTACAGCACCTCGGCCGCCGCGAAGCCGGCGAAGATCTCGACGCCCAGCGCCTCGGCCTGGGCCCCCAGCCAGCGGGTGAAATTGCCCAGGCTGACGATGTAATTGCCGTGATTGTTCATCTGCGGCGGCGTCATCAGCCGGATGGCCTTGGACTCCGTCAGAAACATGAAACGGTCGTCGGTGGCCGGCGTCAGCAGCGGCGCGTCGCGCTCCTTCCAGTCCGGGAACAGCTCCGCCAGCGAGCGCGTCTCGATCACCGCTCCCGACAGGATGTGGGCTCCCACCTCCGAACCCTTCTCCAGCACGCAGACGCTCAAGTCGGCGTTGATCTGCTTCAGCCGGATGGCCGCCGTCAGGCCAGATGGCCCGCCGCCAACCACCACGACGTCGAATTCCATGGATTCACGTTCCATTAGACCTGCTACTCCCCTTGCGTCACCCGTTCCACCGGTCGACGCCCGATACGGACCTGGGTGCCTCTATAGCACAGCGGATACGACCGATTCGATTCCTTATGGGCCTATTTAAGGAAAGAATGTGTCTCAAATATTTCCCCGTGCTCCGCCGGGCCTGCTAAAATCGCCGCCATGACCACCGTTTCCGCCGATCTTCACCCCTATGACATCCTGCGCTGGTACCTGGAGGCCGGCGTCGACGAGACCATGGGCGAGGAGCCGGTGGACCGCTACGCCACCACGCGCCGGGCGGCGGAAAGCCGTGCCGCCGCCGCGCCGGCTCCGGCGCCGCCCCAGCAGCAACCCCAGCGCCACGCCCGCCAGCCCGAGCCGGTCATGGCCGCCCCCGGCCATGACCCATCGGCCTCGGCCCTGCCCGGCACCGCCGCCCATCTGGCGGCCGGCTGCGCCGACCTGCAGGCCCTGCGCCGCGCCATGGAGGGGTTCGAGGGTCTGCCGCTCAAGCAGGCGGCCGGTTCCACCGTGTTCGGCGACGGCAACCCGGAAGCCGCCGTCATGTGCATCGGCGAGGCGCCCGGCCAGGAAGAGGACCGGCGCGGCCTGCCCTTCGTCGGTCCCAGCGGCAAGCTGCTCGACCGCATGCTGGCCTCCATCGGGCTGGACCGGGCGACCTGCTACATCACCAACGTGGTGCCCTGGCGGCCGCCGGCCAACCGCAAGCCCACCTCCGACGAGGTGGCGGTGTGCATGCCCTTCCTCACCCGCCATATCGAGCTGGTCGACCCCCAGGTGCTGATCCTGCTGGGCGGCGCTTCCGCCGCGGCGGTGCTGGCCAAGGCCGACGGCATCAACCGCCTGCGCGGCCGCTGGTTCGAGTTCAATTCGCCCGGCCTGCCCCGGCCCATTCCGGTCCTGGCCACCTTCCACCCCGCCTATCTGCTGCGCACCCCCGAGGCCAAGCGCGACGCCTGGCGCGACCTGCTGATGATCAAGCGACGGATGGACTCGGCGCGACACTGATTTTCCCACGTTGCACGCTTCCCATCCCGCCCTATATAACGCCGGTGGGCCGAAATTGGTGCGGCCCGGCAATTGATGGATTTCAACCCGGATGGGGATTCCGGGGCGGCTGCCGAAGAGGTCTGGGGCCGCCGGGATCTGCCGAGCAGGAAAGAGGACAGTCATGAGCAAGGTTATCGGCATCGACCTGGGCACCACGAATTCGTGCGTGGCCGTGATGGAAGGCAAGAACGCCAAGGTCATCGAGAACGCCGAGGGCATGCGTACAACCCCGTCGATGGTGGCCTTCACCGAGCCGGGTGAGCGCCTGGTCGGCCAGCCGGCCAAGCGCCAGGCGGTGACCAATCCCACCAGCACCCTGTTCGCCATCAAGCGCCTGATCGGCCGCCGCTTCGAGGACCCGATCACCAAGAAGGACATGAATCTGGTCCCCTACCACATCGTGGCGGGCGACAACGGCGACGCCTGGGTCGAGGCCCGCGACGCCAAGTACAGCCCCAGCCAGGTGTCGGCCTTCATCCTGCAGAAGATGAAGGAAACCGCCGAAGGCTATCTGGGCGAGAAGGTCACCCAGGCGGTGATCACCGTCCCGGCCTACTTCAACGACGCCCAGCGTCAGGCCACCAAGGACGCCGGCCGCATCGCCGGCCTGGAAGTGCTGCGCATCATCAACGAGCCGACCGCAGCCGCCCTGGCCTACGGCCTGGAGAAGAAGGGCGCCGGCACCATCGCCGTGTACGACCTGGGCGGCGGCACCTTCGACGTGTCGGTGCTGGAGATCGGCGACGGCGTGTTCGAGGTGAAGTCCACCAACGGCGACACCTTCCTGGGCGGCGAGGATTTCGATGCCCGCATCATGGATTACCTGGCCGACGAGTTCAAAAAGGAGCAGGGCATCGACCTGCGCAAGGACCGTCTGGCCCTGCAGCGCCTGAAGGAAGCGGCGGAAAAGGCCAAGATCGAGCTGTCATCCTCCATGCAGACCGAGGTGAACCTGCCGTTCATCACCGCCGACGCCTCGGGGCCGAAGCACCTCAACATCAAGCTGACCCGCTCCAAGCTGGAAGCCCTGGTCGAGGATCTGGTGGCGCGGACCATCGAGCCCTGCAAGGCGGCCCTCAAGGACGCCGGCGTCAAGGCCAGCGAGATCGATGAGGTCATCCTGGTGGGCGGCATGACCCGCATGCCCAAGATCCAGGAAGTGGTGAAGGAATTCTTCGGCCGCGAGCCCCACAAGGGCGTCAACCCCGACGAGGTGGTGGCCATCGGCGCCGCCATCCAGGGCGGCGTGCTGAAGGGCGAGGTCAAGGACGTCCTGCTGCTCGACGTCACCCCGCTGAGCCTGGGCATCGAGACCCTGGGCGGCGTGTTCACCCGTCTGATCGACCGCAACACCACCATCCCCACCCGCAAGAGCCAGGTGTTCTCCACCGCCGAGGACAACCAGACCGCCGTGACCATCCGGGTCTTCCAGGGTGAGCGCGAGATGGCCGCCGACAACAAGGTGCTGGGCCAGTTCGATCTGGTGGGCATTCCGCCGGCGCCGCGCGGCGTGCCGCAGGTGGAGGTGACCTTCGACATCGACGCCAACGGTCTGGTCAACGTCAGCGCCAAGGACAAGGCCACCGGCAAGGAGCAGCAGATCCGCATCCAGGCCTCGGGCGGCCTGTCGGATTCCGACATCGAGAAGATGGTCAAGGACGCCGAGGCCCACGCCGCCGAGGACAAGAAGCGCAAGGAGCTGATCGAGGCGCGCAACCATGCCGACGGCCTGATCCACACCACGGAAAAGAGCCTGAAGGAATTCGGCGACAAGGCCGGTGCCGAGTTGACCGGCGCCATCGAGAAGGAGATCGCCGCCCTCAAGTCCGTCATGGAAGGCGACGACGTCGAGGCCATCAAGGCCAAGACCGAGGCCCTGATGCAGACCTCCATGAAGCTGGGCGAGGCCATGTACAAGGCCCAGGAAG
>Ga0265320_10003524_pt1 | contig 10476 bp, 6 predicted proteins | sample 4827metaG_FD_202087 | JGI IMG/M metagenome (GOLD analysis project Ga0265320, IMG submission 202087) | Rhizosphere microbial communities from Carex aquatilis grown in University of Washington, Seatle, WA, United States - 4-8-27 metaG | ecosystem: Host-associated > Plants > Roots > Rhizosphere >...
GTAGGATATACCTTGTTATTCTTGAAGTGGTTTCGCATGAAAATGAAACCACGATTGAGATAGTATCGGCTTCGTTCACCAAGGAACGCTATTTGAAAAAGTTCGCTCTTTTGTGGAGCGGGAGGACGGCTACCCCTCCATCGTAACGCTTTTGCAAGCGCCCCGCAGTAGAGCCTTCCTGCATTTCAACTCCACAAAAGACCGGACTTTTTCGCTATCGCCATTATCATACCGCTCGCGGGGGAGGCGTCAAGAAACGCTTAATGAAAATTTAATGATTGCACACGTGCACCCTCACCTACTTTTCTTCAAGCGGCTTCGGCCGCATTATCACCGGATGCATTGTATCGGATCCTACCTGATATGATTCCCCTTCTTCCACAACAAATTCTATACCGAACTCTTTTTCGTAACGTTTCAATTCTTTGAGAATAAGCTTGTAGGAAGTTTGCTCGCGAGCGTAAGCAAAAACCGGAATAAAGTTTCCATTTTTGAGATATTCATTTCCGTAATGCTCGACAAACGAACCGACCAATGACGCTCCTGCGCGACCGCCGCCGAGGGTTCCGGGCTCTGCGACGGCAAGATCTGCGATGTAAATAATCGATTCTCCACCGACGGCTGTTTCTACTCCCATCTCTTCTTCGTTATTCCCCAGCTTACCCTCGTACGCCACAAGGTATCCGCGCATCTTGCCATCGCGCTCGTATTTGAAACTCATATTGGGCCTCGCTTTTGCGGCATTGTTGATATCTTTTGCGATGAGCGTATTCTCAATCTTCCACATGTATTCCATGAGCGACTCGTTTCCCGCATATGCCTTGCCCTCGATATAAGCAGTCGCCATTGTGTCTTCAAAGGTCAAGGGCGACACGTCGCCTCCCTTCTTTTTTGAAACTGCAGAAATTTCTTGGGGCACCGTCACTTCTTTTCGAAGCACGGCCAACTTCGCTTTCAAATCTGGCTTCAAAGAAAGTTCATAACACTGTTCATGTGTTTTGTCGGAATACCCAACCGGCGCCTCTGGAACGGTCGTGTTAGACACCTTCGGTAGATCGGTCAACGCATCGGAATAACCAAGGCCGATTACTATGCGATCATCGGCAAATCCCTGTTCCCTTCCGTAACGCCGAAGATATTCCGTAAAAAAATCTTGATATGCCACCCGAATAAGATCCTTATATTCTTCTCCTTTATAATTCGGGGCAACTTCAATATTGTCGCACGCAACGACGGCCGGCGAAGCACGGAGCACGTCCTCCGACAATACGTCCTGAAGGTGGGCCTCTCCTTCTGCCCGTAGGAGCGCCACCACTTCGGCGACGTTTTTCCCGATATCGCGGTCTTTAGTGAGGACGCTTTGCGCGATAGTACGACGGCCACCGTCAGGACGCTCGATTTCAAGCGTTGCAAGAGTGCAGGCGGGATTCCAGGTATATACATTGTTCTTGCCTGAACCGAACGGCATGCAACACGCCGTATCATTCCCCGCAAGGACGCCCTGCGGATCGCTCTTAGCATTCGTCCGCATAACAATTCGATACGCGGGGAATTTCTTCCGCGTTGATTCGGAAAGCCCAAGCCCGGACTTAAGAAGTAACGCTCGTATTTCTTCCTCTGCTTCGGGAGGGACAACTTCCCCCGCAAGAAACTGCTGAACGGTGATCTTGGCCGACTTAAGAACTGCGGCGATTTCGCCGAATAACTTTTTGGGGTCGCCAGCCAGTCCAGAAACCTTTTCCCGATAGCTACCGAGCGCCTTACTCACCTCTTCGCGAAGAGAATATCCAATCGTATATTCAACGGACATCGGTGCGAACGCTTGAATGCGATCAAGCGATCCATCAACCAAGGCGTCGCGAAGATCTTCCGGCGTAAGATCGAGATTCGGAATTTCTGCCAAATTTGAAGGCTTTTTTCGATTATGAATCTCTTCGGGCGTATGGCTGTCCGGCAGGTCAAGAAAAATTTGCGGATCGTGCCAGAACTCAAAAACTTTCTGCATGTCAACGTTCCCATCCGGATGGAACGCGAGCTCGGAAACATACTTCCGCATTTTTTCATTTGGTTCGCTCTCCAACCCTTCAAGCAATTCCGTTTTTCCAAGCAATTTTGTCAGCTCGTTATAACGACGAAGGTTTTTCCATGATGCAAACACTTCCGCAGGCGAAGACAGCTGGCTCGCAAGTTCTTGAAGGTTTGGAATATTTGGATAATGCGTTGCTTTTTCCAAATTTTCCGCAAGATTGCCGTCAAATGACATCGCTACTTGGTTCAATTCATGGTGCGCCGTGCCGGAATCATAATTACCACCATCGCGCGAAACCTGATCAAGAATCTTTGCGTAAAAATCATCCGCAGAAAGACCGGAGTCGTTAAAAAGATTGATTATGGCATTGAACGCGTGGAGGCCGTCGTGACGGGAAAGATTCTCGCGGTTCAAGTAGCGGAACATCCGCTCGTAACCAAAAATCTCGGCGCCCGCCCGAAAAGGACCGCTTATGTTCTGCTCGTCGTTCCAAACACCAGCCTCTATTAATTTGTCAGCGATAGAACGATAACGTTCCTCGGGTGGCAATGATTCAAAAGGGGGCTTTTCTCCTTCGCGCATTAAATCCGCTTTAAGATAAGTTACGATAAATTCAACGTGGTCCAACATAACATCTTGTCGTGAGGTTTGCGCTTTCTTGAATATATCACCATGAAAAACTTGAAAGTGCTCGGCGACAACGTACCACTGCCTCGCCTCGATAAGCCTAAGAGCGACTTCACGATGGTCGATGTTCTTAAAGCGATCGATGAAATCAACAACACGAGAGCCTTGTATTGCCTCGATGAGCTTGAAAGCAACTTCGTGGTCAAGACTTTGAAATTTACTAAGGGCAAATGCGACGTGATCGCTCATCCCCGCTTCAATAAGCTTAAGCGCAACTTCGCTATTAAGATTTTTAAAACCTGAAAGGTTGTCGATAAGAAAGTCACTGCCCCCTGTTTCGATAAGCTTGAGGGCAATCGCGCTGTGGTCGCCCTCTTCAAAGCATTCTATATTTTGGGCGACACGATCGCCCTGTATCGCTTCAATAAGCTTGAGGGCAATTTCACGGTCAAGGCTGATGAAGCTTTTTATACTACGGCCGACAGCACCGAACGCTCCCATCTCACAAAGCCTACGGGCAACGTCAATACTAAGATGCTTGAAATAATCAAGGTAGGCAGCAAGCGTCTCACGCATAGCACCCTCTTTTGCTCCAAGAATTTTAAGAGCGATATCGTTATGGTAGGCCTCGTCGAAGTTGCTAATATAGCGTGCAATGCGATAACCATCACCAGCCTTGATGAGCTTAGCGGCAACGTTGTCGTCTAGGTTTTGAAAATATTCAAGATTACTATCAAGAACAGAAGTCAGATTCGCCTCTATAAGCTTGTTTGCAACATCGCAATCGAGGTTTTCAAAAGACTCAGGGCCAAACATGAGATTTTTACCCTGCCCTGCTTCAATAATTTTAAGAGCGATCTCTTTATGGTCAATGCCTTGAAAACAATGTAAGCTCTGTCCGACAGCCCAACCATACCCCGCCTCAATAAGCGCAATGGCGACATCACAATCAAGACCTTTGAATTTATAAATATCGCCCACAAGAGAGGCGCAAGCGCCCCCGCCAGCTTTGATAAGTTTAAGAGCGATCTCGCGTTGTTCTTCGGGAGAAAAAGGATGAGAATCAAGCACATCCCTCACCCCAAATCCCATCCTTTGGTTAGCAGAGAATTTTTTAATAGCTTCGACGGCGGCGTCAATAATTATCGCCCCGTCTCTTTGTTCTGGAGAAACGGGCTTTTCTTCGTGGTGATCTGACTGGCCACCGCCTTCTATCCCAGAATTCTTTCGGATCATATTTTCCTATATAATATCACTTTATGAGATTTTGTAAACCCTTGCGCGTGCGCAGCCTTACCACGCCGCGCGCACGTAAATGCCCGACGGAACGCACCGGTTTGATTTTGATTCCTGAATGCGCAGCTCGCCGAATTCGGCGTGCGGCATTTTTTCCATTTCGGGGAATACGCCCTCCACCGCTTGCAAGAACGATTGCGGCGCATAACCGGCGGCGTAGCCGTTCAGCAAAAAGAACGTGCCCGGCTTTTTGGCGAGGATGGCTTTAATCCCGGCAAGAAGGCGCAGGAAATCCTCTTCTATCTTCCATACTTCGCCTTCGGGCCCGCGCCCGAATGCCGGCGGGTCAAGGATTACGCCGTCATAAATGGTGCCACGACGCTTTTCGCGTTCAACAAATTTTACGGCGTCATCAAGCAGGAAGCGAATTTGCTCCGGTGGAATACCGGAAAGCGCGGCGTTTTCTTTCGCCCATGTATTGCTCTGCCGCGAAGCGTCTGCGTGCGTGACGCGCGCCCCGGCTTTCGCCGCCGCCATGCTCGCGATGCCGGTATAGCCGAAAAGATTGAGGACGGCCGGCTCGCGCGCGGAGGTTGTTTTAGAAAGCGCCGCGCATCGTTCCGCAATCCACTGCCAATTTTCCGCCTGCTCAGGAAAAATACCGACGTGTTTGAACGAAGTCAGCTTTGCGGTGAAGCGCAGATCATTCCACTGCATCTGCCACGCATCGGGAAAATTTTTCTTCTGCCAGGAGCCTTTCCCGCCGTCAAAACGGAATTCCGCGGCGGCGCGGCGCCACAGTTCCGGCCGCAATGGTTGCCACAAAGCCTGCGTCTCCGGGCGAATAATAATGTGCTCGCCGAACCGCTCAAGTTTTCGATTCCCACCGGAATCGAGTAGTTCGTAATCTTCCCACGGCGCGACGGTCAAATCAGCTTGCTTCATTTTTTTCGCTTGCTCCATTCATAGAGAACGACGGCGGCGGAAACGGACGCGTTCAGCGATTCGCAGCGCGGGTCCATCGGGATGCGCAGCGAAACGTCGCAACGCTCCAACGTTTTTTGCCGGATCCCCTTTCCTTCGTTGCCGACGATAAAAAGCGTGGGGGTATCAAACGCCGCATCGGAAACATTTTTTGTTCCGTCCATCATGAGCCCATAGGTTTGGAATCCCATTTCCTTCAACGCGTCCACGGTCTGGTTCACGTTGCCAATGGAAACGATCGGCATGCGGAACACCATGCCGGCGGATGCCTTCACAACCGCGCCCGTGATCGGCGCCTGCCGATAAAAAGGAAGGAGCACGCCCGCCGCGCCGAACGCCGCCGCCGACCGGATGATGGCACCCACATTGTGCGGATCGGTGAGTTCGTCCAAAAGCACGAGCATGGTGCCGGCGCTTGGCGCCACGCCACGGCCCGGGAAAATCGAACGTGTAAAATCGTCAAAATCAACCATGACGGCGGACGGATCCACGATTGCGATGATACCCTGGTGTGCCGTATCCTCCCCCACCATGCGCGCCGCCTCGTTGCCTTGTGCACTCACGAACGGAACCTTCCGCTCGTTAAGCAGTTTGCGCAGCGCGTCGTCGCGATTCGCCTCACCCGACAAAAACACCTTCTTCACGGCGCGCGGCGCGTGCGTTAACGCTTCCACGAGCGCATGCCTTCCATAAATGTATATCTTCTCGCGATCCGGCTTCATGGGTTATTTATACCCCAATTCGCGAAGAATGTCGCCATGGCCAAACCCGATCACCGCCGGCAGTTTTTTGAAGAATTTTATCTCTTGCGTTTCTTTGGTCGGTCGCGGCGCAGCGCTCACTTTCAATATATAGATAAGATCTACCACGTGGCCACGCGGATCTTTGTGGAGATTTTCAAACGCGCCCGTTTGTTTTGCGAGCTTAGCGCTCATCTTCAATCCAAGCTCCTTACGAACAAGCCTCTGTATGCATTGCTGAAACGATTCTCCTTTAAGGATGAAGCCGCCCGGCAAGTGCCACGATCCCACGCCCGGCGCTATCGCGCGCCGCGCAAGAAGCACTTCGCCCCGCGCATTCAGCACTACTAAACTGATCGCCAATCGCGGGGCGTAATCAAACGTCTTCAGAAAAAGCTTTAGTGGCAGCGGCTTGATCATTACTCAACTACCTTCGGGCAATCTTCTCTTTTAGAACGTTCGCAACCGCCCCAAGCGCGGCAAGATACACCAGCGCGCATGCGATCCATCCAATGAACGGGATAAGCCCCACGATGGCGAAGACCACCGCACCAAGCAGTAGGTGATACCAGCGCAGATCCGTCTTTCCTTTCCGCAAAAGCGCCGCGGCAAAAAGCACGGCGAAAGGAGCTGCGAGCGTGAGGAGAAGGAAATAACTAAGAAGCGCGATAACACCCGGGATCACGCCGATAATCGTAACAAAAGCGATGATCGCCGCGATCGGCATAGCGACGAGGAATATGAATCCGCGCAAAAGCGATTTGCCGTAATGCGAACGGGATTGATCAAGCACCGCGAGGGAATCGTTGCGGAAAAGATACCACACAAGGTATGCCGCAACGAGCGCCATGAGGAGTTTCAAGAGCCACCAGATCGTGAGGATGCTCCCAAACGTGCCCGTGAACCAATTTGTATTTTGCTTCTGAACTTGTACCTCGTGGAAGACCGGCGTCCCCGTGATCTTTGCGCCGCCGTCGATCGCCGCCGCCACGGGCGCGCTGTATTCAAACGTTCCTTTTATCACCGCGTTCGGTCCCACGGTCACCCTGGTCGCTTTCGCGATCGTCACGTTGCCGTTTGTTATTCCGTTGAAATAAATATCGCCGCCGGCAATCTTTAAATTCCCTGCTTCGTTGCCTGAGAAGCTGATGGAACCGCCGGCAAGATAAGAATCTTTTGCGATCGTCGTTCCCGGAGTAACGACAAGCGTTCCGGCCACGGTAGTAAGCTCGCCCGTCATAGTACCGCCAACCGTCACGTTGCCACCCGCAATACGAACGTCTTGCGCGGATACGCCAACCATCGTGATAGTGCCTCCAACCGCCATAATGTCCCCGTTCACCTTGGCAGAAGAAACGATCGTTCCGCCCGCCGCAAGAAGATCGCCATTCACGACGCCCGACGCCATAACCGTGCCTCCGGCCATGTAGGCATTCCCCTGCGCCACCGTCGTCCCCTCAAAGGAGACTCTCTGCCCGGCACTCATTGATGCCGCAAGCGACAGTGCCGGAAACAGCACTGCCACTGCCGCAAATGCAATATATTTTTTCATAGATTTATTATAGCATTTCCTTTTTAAAATCTACCTTCATACATTGTTCATGATTTTAGATTTAGATTTGAAATATAGGACGACTACTCAAGAATCGTTTTTGCAGTGCCTTTGCCAACCTCTAAAAACTCAGCAGCGATTATAACGATTGCATAGTTGGCTTCTTCCGAAAACTGTAGCGGCAAAGGAAAAAGGGAAATTGAAAGTCGAAAAAAATAATAAACAAAAATGAATTATAAAAAAAATATTGCGGCAGCGACGGGGGTATTGTCGCTGGTGTCAAGCTTGTTGCTTGGCCCGCTCCTTCCGCTTGCCCATGCGGCCCCTGGGCCGTGGCCTTCGGTAAACGGACTATCAGCCCCAACGACGCTTTCGGTTGGTGAAGCAGGTGCATGGACGGTAAAAGCCTCCGATCCAAACAACGAGGCGCTCACCTATTCCGCCGACTGGGGCGATACCACCGTCACCTCGACAACGCAACCGACGCTTACGCACGCTTACGGAGCGGCGGGAACTTACACGGTCATGGTTACCGTGAAAAACAGTAGCGGGTTTGTTTCCCACACGTCAGCTACGGTGCTCGTAGAAAATCCGCATGGGTCACCGCTCGTCATAAGTAATGTGGCGGTAACCTCTACCGGCCCCACGAGCGAAAGGCTAACGTGGGACACCAACACGCGCGCGAACAGCCGCGCATGGCTTAGCACCTCAACGCCGGTCGACCTCTCCGCCGCGCCTGATGTTATTCGCTCGGCGCGAGTCTTCCATCACGCACTCACCTTGAACCATCTTCTTCCCGGCATGACGTATTTCGCCGTAGCGGGTTCGAAAGATTTCAACGGGAATTTCGCGACCTCGAGCGAGGTCTCGTTTGCAACCACGCCGGCCACGACAACGGCCCTCACCCCGCCGACGAATGTGATAGGGACGTCCACTGAGGACTCTATTGCTCTCTCATGGACCGCCGCAACGGGCGGCGTTGCTCCTATCACCTACTCAGTGATGCAGGACGGCAACGTGGTCGGCACGACGACCAGCACGATCTTCACGGACACGGGACTCTCCCCCTCAACAACCTATAGCTATGTCATTGAGGCGACCGACAGTGCGACGCCGACGGCAAACGTAGCAACCTCGAGCGAGGCGTCGTTCACGACGCTCGCAGCCACGGCGCCTACTATCACCTCGGTGAATGGCCCCTCTTCACTCGCGGCGGGCGTTGAAGGAACATGGATCTTGGGCGCGGCAGATTCCCAAACTGGACCACTGACCTATGCCGTCAATTGGGGCGACACGGGCGCGGCACCGCTTCGCGCGGCCGCAGCGATCAATCAAACGTCCACGTTTAGCCACACCTACGCGAACGCCGGAACATTTGATATCGTCTTTACGGTCACGAATGATGCTGGCCTAAGCACGACCGCCACGACGTCGGTCACGGTCACGCCCGCCACGACGACCGCTCTCACTGGGCCGACGAACGTGACAGGGACGTCAACTGAGGATTCCATCACCCTTGCATGGGATGCCGCAACGGGTGGCGTTGCTCCTATCACCTATTCCGTGATGGAAGACGGCAACGTGGTCGGCACCACGACCGACGCGACCTTCACGGACACGGGGCTCTCCCCTTCAACAACGTATAGCTACGTCATTGAAGCGACCGACAGCGCAACGCCAACCGCGAACGTAGCGACCTCGAGTGAGGCATCGTTCACGACGTTGGCTGCTACTGGTCCCACCATCACTTCAGTAAACGGTCCGACCTCACTCGGCGCCGGCACTGAAGGAACGTGGACCTTGGGCGCGGCGGATTCACAAACTGGACCGCTGACCTACTCCGTTGATTGGGGCGACGTGCCGGCCGGGATGATGGCACGCATGGCGGCGATCAATCAAACATCGACGTTCAGCCATACCTATGCTGACGCCGGAACGTTCAACATCGTCTTCACGGTCACCGATGATGCGGGCTTGAGCACGACGGCCACGACCTCGGTCACGGTCACGACGGCCACTACCACCGCTCTCACTCCGCCGACGAACGTGACAGGAACCTCGCCGAGTCAGGCGAGTGTAATTCTAAGCTGGACCGCCTCAACGGGTGGCGTTGCTCCAGTAATGTATTCCATAATGAGGGATGGCGTCGTGGTCGGGACTACGACCGACGCTACCTTTGTGGACACGGGGCTCTCCCCTTCAACGACCTATAGCTACGTCATTGAAGCGACCGACAGTGCGACACCGACGCCAAATGTGGCGAGCGCGGCGGCAGTGACGGTGACGACAGCGTCGCCCTCCACCACGTCTCTCACGGCACCGGCGAACGTTACGGCAACCTCTACCGATGATGACTCCGTCGTCCTCGCGTGGGATGCCTCAACTGGAGGAGTGGCTCCCATTACCTATTCCGTAATGAGGGACGGCAGCATGGTCGGGACCACGACCGCCGCGACCTTCACGGATATGAAGGGGCTCTCCCCTTCAACGTCGTACAGTTACGTTATTGAAGCGACCGACAGTGCGACGCCGACGCCAACGGTGGCGAGCGCGCCTGCAGTGACCGTGATGACGGCAGCCGAAGAAACGCCGACCTTCACGCTGGCACAAATTGCCACCCATAACGTAACGAGCGATTGCTGGACGGCAATTAACGGATCGGTGTATAACCTGACTTCATTTATTGCTGCTCATCCGGGCGGTGAGGCTACCATTGCAACGCTTTGCGGTATAGACGGCACCGCGGCATTCAATGCCATCCACGGCACAGACGGCATCGCCGAAGCAGCGCTTGTTCCGCTTAAGATCGGGATCTTAGGAGCGTAAAAAGTAGATCAGGAAAAATCTACTGCTGCAAAAAACCGCCCCGCGAAAACGGGGTGGTTTTTTATTCAGGGAATCATTACCTCGATGAGGTATTTATAGCTTGCTTGATTGCGGCTTCTAGTTCGCTGGGGGTATCTGTCCCTATGCGATACCTCTTTCCGTTTCTCGTAATTATTTCAACTGCGTCAAAACCGGAAACATTATAAATCCACATACGCGGCCAGAGCCAGGCTCTCACTCCCCATCCGTAGTACCAGTGATTCTTTACGGCTTGAACTGAAACTATCTGATCAAGTGCAAACTTCCTGGCGAAAATTCCGTAACCAAATTTGATCCGAAGATAGTTTTCATCGATCGACGCTGTGAGGGTTGTAAACGATGCAAGGATAAACAGAATTAATACCATTATGGCAGAAACGGCAAAATTTGGGCCGGAGTCGACCGAGGGAGGCTCGGCCAAGGCCAAAATATAAACCCATGCA
>Ga0265320_10003526_pt1 | contig 10475 bp, 10 predicted proteins | sample 4827metaG_FD_202087 | JGI IMG/M metagenome (GOLD analysis project Ga0265320, IMG submission 202087) | Rhizosphere microbial communities from Carex aquatilis grown in University of Washington, Seatle, WA, United States - 4-8-27 metaG | ecosystem: Host-associated > Plants > Roots > Rhizosphere >...
CAGAGAAGACCTTGACGCCGTTGAAGCGAGCCGTTGTGTGATTCTGATGTTGTGCCATCGGTTGTTTACTTCCTTACCAGACGACGCTGCTGGTGTGCGGAGGATGACGGAGACTTTTCCCCCAGTGAGCTCGGAGAGCGTCGGACCGTCGGTATGACGCCCCGAATCCCTTCCTCCGTCAAGGACGTTAGGATCGTTAAGGTCGTGCAGGCTTCTACTGACGTCTTCACGAAATCCCCTATAGCAACGATTCCACTATCACTGCAATACCTTGGCCTCCACCGATGCATGCCGCCCCGAGTCCATGCCGCGCCTTTCGACGACGCAGCTCGTGAAGCAGATGGGTGACGATCCGCGCGCCCGAGGCACCCAGTGGATGACCGAGTGCGATTGCGCCACCATCGACATTGGTCTTTTCGCGCGGTAATCCCGCCTCTTTTTCGACCGCGAGGTACTGCGGCGCGAACGCTTCGTTGACCTCGATGAGATCCATCTCGTCGACGCGCATGTGGGCGCGCGCCAGCACTTTCGCAATCGCAGGAACAGGACCGATGCCCATCACCTTGGGATCGACGCCCACGTAGGCCCACGCGACCAGGCGGCCGAGCGGTTTGCGCTTGGTGCGCTCGGCGGCGGCGCGTGACGCGACGACCAGGGCGGCCGCGCCGTCGGCGATGCCCGACGCGTTGCCGGCGGTGACGGTGCCGTCGGTCTTGAACACCGGCGCCAGCTTGGCGAGACCGTCGAGCGTGGTCTGCGGCCGCGGATGCTCGTCGCGCGTGAAGGTCTGCGTCGCGCCCTTACGGCCGCGCACCGCGACGGGCGCGATCTCGTCGCGGAAGTGCCCGGCTTCGTCCGCCGCGGCCCAGCGCTTTTGCGACTGCAGCGCGTAGGCGTCGCAGGCGTCGCGATCGATCCCGTAGCGCTCGGCGACGGTCTCGGCGGTCACGCCCATCGCGCAGCCGGCGTAAGTGTCGACCAGCGCGGTCCACAGCAGATCCTCGACGGGCGGCGCCTTGCCAAACGGGTAACCCCAGCGCGCGCCGCGGATGGCGTGCGGCGCCTGGCTCATCGACTCGGTGCCGCCGACCAGCGCCATCTCGGCGTCGCCGGTGCGGATCTCCTGCGCGGCGGTGATGATCGACTGGAAGCCCGAGCCGCACAGCCGATTCACGGTCAGCGCCGGCGTTTCGACGGGGAGGCCGGCGCGCAGGCCGATGTGGCGCGCGCAGTACACGTCCTCGGGCGTCGTTTGCAGCACGTTGCCGAAGATCACCTCGTCGATCTCTTCGGGGCGAACGTCAGCCTGAGCCAGCGCGGCCTGGGCGGCGATCGTGCCGAGGTCGGTGGCACGGAGATCTTTGAACGCGCCGCCGAACGCACCGAATGCGGTGCGTTTCGCAGACAGAAATAGGACGTCGCGCGACGAATCCAGCAGCATCATCTTCCTCGGCGAAAGTGCCGAGCCCCCGTGAAGATTCTACTTAGGGTCTTATAGTCGGAGGCCCGGAGCCTGTCTAGCGCCGTGCGATCGATCGCGCCCGCGCGCGTCTAACGCTTGTTGTTCGCGGGCACTGACGCGTCGACCGATATCTCTTCTTCCACGGCCACGCGTGCAGGCGCAGACGACCCGCTCGGCAGCGCGGCGCGCGCCTCCGGCATCGGGCCGAGGCCCATCTTCGCCTTGAGCTCGGCGAGCGCATTGTCGGATCCGGGGCCCGCCTCCAGGGACTTGAACTTCTGCGCGAGCGTGTCGCCGGTCAGCTCGCCGCCCAGCTCGACCGACGCTTCGGACTCGGCCTCGATCTGGTCGACCTTCTGGCTCATGCGCTCGAAGCTGTCGAACGCGCTCGTGTCCGAGAGCCCACGCATGGTGTCCTGGATCGCCTTCTGGGCCTCGGCGCGTTTCTGCCGCGCGACCAGGATGTTCTTCTTGCGCTTGGCCTCTTCGATCTTGTCGTTCAGCGTGCGCAGCTGGTCCTTGAGCTTCTCGACGGCGTCCTTCTGCGCCTGCCACTGCTTGCCGAACTCGCCCTGCTGCTTGTCGTGCTCCTGCTTGCGCGACAGCGCTTCCTTGGCCAGGGCGTCGTCGCCCGAGCGGACGGCCAGCATCGCCTTGCGCTCCCACTCCTTCGATAGCTCGATCTGCTCGTCCCACTGCTTCTTGAGACGCTTCTCGTCCGCGATGGAGACGGCGACCTGCTTCTTCGCCTCGACCAGCTGGTTCTGCATCTCGAGGACGATCTGATTCAGCATCTTCTGCGGGTCTTCCGCCTTGGAGATCAGATCGTTCAGGTTCGACTTGATGAGCGTTCCGAGCCTTGAAAAGATTCCCATGATGGTCCCTGGATGAGTCCTGGTTGTTGGCTAGACCGCTGACGCCGACGCCTGGTGCTCGACGAACTTCGACAGAAATGGATAGTGCTTGGAAGCGACCATGGTCAGCACGACGACGACCGCCTCACCCTCGAGCCCGAAGGCGCCGTGCACCATGTCGGTGGTGTTGAGCCCCAGCAGCGTGCGATAGAGCTGCTCTCGCCCGGCGACGGGCACGTCCATGACCTTGAGCCGGAAGGCCACGACCGGGCCGGCGATCGAGATGGCCAGGTTCTCATGGCCATCCAGCTTCACCAGCCAGATGTTCGTGTCGACGCGCTCGGACGAGAGGCCGATGCGCAGCAGGTAGGACTCGATGTCCTCGGCGCTTTTCATGATGACGCAAGATTAATCGATCGCGGCGTCGAAGACGAGGGGGCCCACCCCCGGGGCCCAGCCTCGACCGCTTGTCGACAAAAGCTACTGCATGTGGTACCGGAAACCGGCCCGATGTCGCCTGCCTTAGACCCGACCAAGCTGCCGCGTCACGTCGCCATCATCATGGACGGCAATGGCCGTTGGGCCCAGCGGCGGGGTCTGCCCCGGGTCGAGGGTCACCGGCGCGGCGCGGTCGCGGTGCGCGACGTGGTGCGCGCGGCGCGCGAGGTCGGCCTGCGCGCGCTGACGCTCTACGCGTTCTCCTCGCAGAACTGGCAGCGCCCGCCGGAAGAGGTCGGCACGCTGATGCAGCTCCTGCGCGACTACGTCATCGACGAGCGCGACGAGATCATGGAGAACAACATCCGCTTGATCGCCATCGGCGACGTCGAGCGGCTGCCCGACTTCGTGAAAGAGCCGCTCGAGACGCTGATGCGCGACTCGGCCGGCAACCGGGCAATGACGCTGTGCCTGGCGCTGTCGTACGGCGGGCGCGAGTCGATCGTGTCGGCGACGCGCGCGCTGTGCGAGCTGGCGACGCGCGGCGCGCTCAAGCCCGACGAGATCACGGAAGATCGCATCTCGGCGGCGCTGCAGACCGGCGGGCTGCCGCAGCTCGACCTGCTCGTGCGCACCTCCGGCGAGGAGCGCCTCTCGAACTTCCTGCTCTGGGAGGCGGCCTACGCCGAGCTCTACTTCACTGACACGTTCTGGCCGGACTTCGACAAGAACGAGCTCTACCAGGCGCTCGATTCCTTCCGTCGGCGCGAACGTCGTTTCGGTCAGACCCGCGAGCAGATCCGCTCGATCGGCTGAGCGAGCCCCGCGCATGTCGAACCTGGCCCTGCGCGTGTCGACCGCGGCGGTCGGCTTGCCGCTGATCGCGCTGCTGGCGCTCTGGCACGTGCGGCTCGGGTTCGCGCTGCTGGTTTTTCTCTGCTGCCTGCTGGCGCTCATCGAGCTCACCCGGATGACCATGTCCGCCGCGCCGCGCCCGCAGCGGGTCGCGATCGTGGCGACCGGCGTGGCGCTGTCGGCGGCCATCTACGCGCGGCCCGAGCTGGCGCTGCTCTGGTCACTGGCGGCGGCGGCGGTGGCGGCGACGGCGATCCTCGCCCACCCGGGCGAGATCTCGGGCGCGACCGCACGCCTGGGCATCGCGGTGTTCAGCGTGTTCTACATCGGCGGCTTCTCGGCGCCGCTGGCGCTCCTGCAGCGCGACGTCGCTGACGGCCCGTTCTGGGTCTTCGTCGCCATCGCAGTGACGTTTGCCAACGACACCGGCGCCTACTTCGCGGGCCGCGCCATCGGGCGGCACAAGCTGTACCCGGCGATCTCGCCCAGCAAGACCGTCGAGGGCGCGTTCGGTGGGCTCGCGGGCGGCGTCATCATCGCGTGGGTCTGCCACGCGACGTTCTTCCCCGGGCTCACGCTGCGCGACTGCCTGCTGGTGGCGGTTCCGGCGGCGGTGATCGGCCCAATCGGCGATCTGCTCGAGTCGATGATCAAGCGCTCCGCCGGCGTTAAGGATTCGGGCCGCATGCTGCCGGGCCACGGCGGCATCCTGGACCGCGTCGACGCGCTGCTGTTCGTCAGCGCCTGGGTCTACGCGTACACGGTTCAGCTTCGCTGATCCGGTCCCCTCTCCGAGCCGCGACCCGGATACGACAAAACCCCCGTGGTCTCCCACGGGGGCTTTGCCCAAGCTCAAAACGGATTCGGTTCCTAGGCTAGTCTATGGCAAATCGAAAAAGCCGCTCCGGGCTGAAGCTAGGAGAAAAAGTTAATTCCCGGAGTCGAAAATCTTGATCACGTCGATGGGTGTCGGCGTAGCGAAGTCAGGAGCCGAGCCCACCGTCGAGCGGCGGTCACGGCTGCCCGGTTAATCAGCAAGGGGTGTGCCGACGGGGCCGATTGAGGCGATCCCGTTGAAATACTGGCGCTTCCATGTTAGACGAGCCTATTGTTCTCGAAGCCTCACCCATGAACCCTGACATTCGCGTCAGCATGTGCCTGGTCGGCACCTAATTTTTCATAGCCTGGTATGCCGAACAGCCTCCTGGTCATCAACGCCGACGGCCCCGAAACCAGGGTTGCGCTCGTCGAAGAAGGTTTTCTCGGCGAGCTCTACATCGAGCGGAAACGCGAACGTGGCATCGCGGGAAACATCTACAAGGGCCGCGTCGAACGCGTGTTGCCGGGAATGCAGGCGGCGTTCGTCAACATCGGGCTCGAGAAATCCGCGTACCTGCACGTCTCCGACGTGCGCGGCACGCCCGATGATTTGACGCGGCTTTTCGCGGGCGAGTCGCCGAGCCGCGGCGAGGACGACGACGACGAGGCCGCCGACGCGGCGCGCGCGCACGGCGGCGCGCGCATCGAAGATCTGCTGAAAGAGGGCCAGGAGATCGTCGTTCAGGTCACCAAGGAACCGATCAGCACGAAGGGGGCGCGGACCACGCGCTACATCTCGCTGCCCGGCCGGCACCTGGTCTTCATGCCGACCGTGGACCACGTCGGCATCTCGCGCCGCATCGGCTCCGACCGCGAGCGCAAGCGCCTGCGCGAGATCGTCGACTCGATGCGGCCAGCCGGCTCGGGCTTCATCGTACGGACCGTCGCCGACGGCGTCTCCGAGCGCGAGCTGCGCTCGGACATGGAGTTCCTGATCAAGCTCTGGAACGAAGTGGTGAAGCGCTCCGAGGGAGCGCGCTGTCCGGCGCTGATCTACAACGACCTGGATCTGTTGCTGCGCACGGTGCGCGACCTCTTCACCGCCGACGTCGAGAAGCTGATCATCGATTCTCGGCCCGAGTACGACCGGGTGAAGAAGTTCATCTCGTCGTTCATGCCCGACTTCGCGGGCAACATCGAGCTTTACGACGGCACCGACCCGATCTTCGACGGCTTCGGCATCGAGATCGAGATCGACCGTGCGCTCGAGCGCAAGGTCTGGCTGAAGTCGGGCGGCTACCTGATCGTCGACGAGATGGAGGCGCTGACCGCCATCGACGTCAACACCGGCCGCTTCGTCGGCAAGTCCAGCCTGGAAGACACGATCACCAAGACCAACCTCGAAGCCTGTCGCGAGGTCGCGGAGCAGCTGCGCATCCGCTCCATCGGCGGCATGATCGTCGTCGACTTCATCGACATGGACCGCCCGCACAACCGTGAAAAGGTCACGCGGGCGTTCAACGACCACCTGCGCAAGGATCGCGCGAAGGCGGCGGTGACGCGGATCTCGGAGCTGGGGCTCATCGAGATGACGCGCAAGCGCACGCGCGAGTCGCTGCTGCACACGCTGACCGAGCCGTGCACGGCCTGCGAGGGCAAGGGCTACACCAAATCGCGGCGCACGGTCTCGTACGAGCTGTTCCGCGAGCTGCGGCGACAGGGCGACATGATCGACGGCGATACGGTGCTGGTCGAGGTTCACCCCGAGGTCGCGCAGGTGCTGGCGACCAGCGACCGGGCGTTTCTCGAGGACATGGAGAAGCGGCTGCAGAAGCGCATCGTGGTCAAGGCGCGCGGCTCGTTCCACGTCGAGGACTTCGAGATCCGGTCGCCCGGCGACAAGGCGCCGCTCGAGCGGTCCGAGGCGGGCGGCGGCGCGCGCGAGGCCGAGAAGTCGGACCGCGACTCGAAGCGGCGCCGGCGGCGACGGCGCGGCCTGGGCTCGCCGGCCGAGGTCGAGGCGGCGCTGGCCGAGGACGAGGCGGCTAGCGTCGTCGATCCCGAGCTGCTGGCGGGAGAGCCGGCGGCGCAGGAGAGCGCGGCCGGCGGCGGCGCGATCGCGAACGGCGCCGACAATGACGAAGCCAGCGGCGACCGCCGCGAAGGCAACGGACACGGCGAGCCGTCGGCACCGGCATCGGACGACGGCCTGGCGTCGAAGCCACCGGGCGAGTAGCCGCTGGAGCGAGCGCGGGGCGCCGGCGATGGTACGGATCTGCTTCGTCTGCCTCGGTAACATCTGCCGCTCGCCGACGGCCGAGGCGGTGATGAAGCACCTGGTGCGGCAGGCGAAGCTCGAGGACGCGTTCCACATCGAGAGCGCGGGCACCGGCAACTGGCACATCGGCGAGACGCGCGACCGGCGCAGCATGGCCACGGGCACCGCGCGCGGCATCCCTCTGTCGGGGCGCGCCCAGCAGTTCACGGCGGCCGACTTCGCGCGCTTCGACTACGTGGTGGCGATGGACAGCTCGAACCGCGAAAATTTGATGAAGATGGCGCCCGACGCCGCCGCGCGCGCCAAGGTCAGCCTGCTGCGCGCGTACGAAGCAGGCCCGGCGGATACGGATCCGGCCGACGTGCCCGATCCGTACTACGGCGGCGCGCACGGGTTCGAAGACGTCTTCGACATCTGCCAGGGCGCCTGCGCCGGATTTCTCGCGCGGCTGCGCCGCGAGCACCGGCTGTGAGCGCCGGCGACCGGCTCGCGACGGAGCTGGAACGTGCGCTCGGCTCGCCGGTCGTGCGGTCGAGCGGTCTCGGGGGCGGTTCGATCAACGACGCGGCCCAGGTCAAGCTCGCCGACGGGCGCGAGCTGTTCGTGAAGACCAACCCCGACCCGCCACCGGCGATGTTCGCGACCGAGGCGCGCGGCCTGCGCTGGCTCGCCGAGGCGCGCGCGCTGCGCCTGCCGGACGTGGTCGCCGTCGCGGGGCCCGACGACCCGGTGCAGTTCCTGGTGCTCGAGCTGGTGCGGCGCGGGCGGCCGGCGCGCGACTTCGACGAGACCCTCGGGCGCGGGCTGGCGGCATTGCATCGCTTCGGCGCCGCCGGGTTCGGCTCCGACCACGACAACTTCATCGGGCGGCTGCCGCAGGCCAACGGCCCGGCCTCCGACCCCGGGAGCTGGGCGGTCTTCTACCGCGAGCGCCGCCTGGAGCCGCAGCTGCGTCTGGCCGCCGACCACGGGCTGGCGACGGCGCGCATGAAGCGCGAATTCGCGCGCCTGTTCGTGGAGCTGGACGATCTCCTCGGGCCGCCCGAGCCGCCGGCGCGGCTGCACGGCGACCTGTGGGGCGGCAATCTCATGTGCGACGCGGGCGGCGCCCCCTGTCTCATCGACCCCGCAGTCTACGGGGGCCACCGCGAGATCGACCTCGCGATGATGCGGCTCTTCGGTGGCTTCGGCGCGCGGGTCTTCACCGCCTATGACGAAGCCTGGCCGCTCGCCGATGGGCACGAGGCGCGCGTCGACCTCTACCAGCTCTATCCGCTGATGGTTCACGTGAACCTGTTTGGCGGCGGCGGCTACACGGGCTCGGTCGAATCGGCGCTCACCCGCCTTCTGAGTACCTGAGGTCCGAGGCCAGAAGCCCCGAGGTCCCGGGGATTGCGTGGCGGGCCTAAACCGCCGCCGCGAACTGCCGATGGCATGTGGGACAAAGTCCCTTGGCCAACTTCCCCTTCAAGAAACTGCCCGCGGACTCGGCCGAGCGAGTCGCTCCGATGAGCCAGGTCGAGATGGCGCTCGACACACTGGCCGCGATCCTGCGGATCCTGGGCGAATACGCCGCCGATCAGGAGCACCAGGAGCCCGAGGCGTTCGTGCGTCTGTGCGAGGGGTGGGCGCAGCACGTGACCATCGCCAGCCCCCCGCCCGGCTCGAACGAGCCGGCCAGCGGCCCGGGGTCGGGCCCGGTCGCCGTGGGCGGGCCGCCGAAGTCGCCGGAGACCGCGCGCCGCGACTGGTCCGGTGTGCGCGAGTTTGTGCGCGACTACGCCAAGAACAGCACCGGCCACACGCGCACGGTGCTGACTGATCTGCGCCAGGTGATCTGGGTGTTCATCCAGAACCTGAGCCACTCGCTCTCGACCGAGCAGGAGGCCGACGAGCGGATCAAGGAGCAGCTCGGCCGGCTCGAGCACCTGGCGCAGGGTACGGCGACCGGCGAGCTGAAGCGCGAGGTGCTGGCGACGATCGTCAAGCTCGGCGAGATCGTCGAGCAGCGGCGCAAGACCCACCACGAGCGCGTCGAGTCGCTGGGGGCGCAGGTGCGCATCCTCGGCAACGAGCTCGAGACCGCGCGCAAGGAGAACGAGGTCGATCCGCTGACGCGGCTCTTCAACCGCAAGGCGTTCGACGATTACATGGCGCGCAGCGTGGAGCTGGCGCGCGCGTTCGGGCAAGAGGCGTGCCTTCTGCTGATCGACATTGACAAGTTCAAGACCATCAACGACACCTTCGGGCATCCGGAGGGCGACACGGTTCTGCGTCGCGTGTCGGATACGATGACCCGCATCTTCCTGCGCAAGAGCGACTTCGTCGCTCGCTGCGGCGGCGACGAGCTGGCGGTGGTCTTGCGCGAGACGTCGATCAAGGAAAGCCTGGCGCTGGGCGAGCGTCTGCTGCGCGCCATCCGTGCGATCTCGATGGACCGTGAGGGCGTGCGCTTCCAGCTGACGCTGTCGATCGGCGCGGCGGCTTTGAAGCCCGGCGAGGAACCGCAGAGCTGGGTCGAGCGCGCCGATCGCGCCCTCTACCAATCCAAGCGAGATGGCCGCGACCGCATCACGGCGGCCGAGTAGTTTTCGCGCGTTTGGGAACCCTCTGAGGGTTCCAAGGTTCGTGATAGCGTGAACGGCGTCATGGAATATCGACCACTCGGTAGGACGGGTTGGAATGTCTCGGCGATCAGCTTCGGCGCCTGGGCCATCGGCGGCACCTGGGGCGCGGTCGAGGACAGCGAGTCGCTGGCAGCGTTGAACCGCGCCCTGGATCGCGGCGTGAACTTCTTCGATACCGCCGACGTCTACGGCGACGGCCACAGCGAGAAGCTGTTGGCGCGCCTGCGCCGCGAGCGGCGCGACCCGTTCTACGTCGCGACGAAGGCCGGCAAGCGCTTGAAGCCGTTCGTCGCCGAGGGCTTCAACCGCGAGAACCTGACCGCGTTCGTCGAGCGCAGCCTCAAGAACCTCGAGACCCACGCGCTGGATCTGCTGCAGCTGCACTGCCCGCCGTCGGACGTCTATTACCAACCCGAAGTATTCGGGATCCTCGACGACCTGGTTCAGGCCGGGAAGGTGCTGTTCTACGGGGTCAGCGTCGAGCGCGTCGAGGATGCGTTGAAGGCGATCGAGTACCCGGGCGTGCAGTCGGTGCAGATCATCTACAACATGTTCCGCCAGCGCCCGGCCGAGCTGCTTTTTCCTGAGGCCAAGCGGCGCCGCGTCGGCATCCTCGCGCGCCTGCCGCTGTCGTCGGGGCTGCTCGCGGGCAAGCTCTCCGCGCGCAGCGTCTTCACCGGCGACGATCACCGCCATTTCAACCGCAACGGCGAGGCGTTCGACCGCGGCGAGACCTTCTCGGGCATTCCTTACACCACCGGCCTGTCGCTGGTCGAGGAGCTGCGCCCACTGGTTCCCGGCGACCTGCCGATGGCGACCTGGGCGCTGCGGTGGATCTTGATGAGCGACGCCGTGACCTGCGCGATCCCCGGCGCCAAGCGCCCCGATCAGGTCGACGAGAACGTCACCGCAGGGGAGCTGCCGCCGCTGCCGGCGTCGACGATGGCGAAGGTGCACGAGATCTACGACCACCGGATCCGGCCGCTGGTGCATCAGTACTGGTGAGCGAAGGGTCGCCTCTTCGCGGACGCTGCCGGAACCCCTCTGCCCAACCCTTCCCCCGCAGACGGGGGGAGGGGATCGGATTTTCATTGGTCCTCCACCCGACAGGATCCGGTCCCCTCCCCCCGTCTGCGGGGGGA
>Ga0265320_10003528_pt1 | contig 10469 bp, 5 predicted proteins | sample 4827metaG_FD_202087 | JGI IMG/M metagenome (GOLD analysis project Ga0265320, IMG submission 202087) | Rhizosphere microbial communities from Carex aquatilis grown in University of Washington, Seatle, WA, United States - 4-8-27 metaG | ecosystem: Host-associated > Plants > Roots > Rhizosphere >...
CCATCGCGCGAAACGCCGCGTCGAGCCAGGCGACCGTCGGCGAGCCGATGCCGAGCGCGGGATGCGCCTCCAATGTCGCGACCGTGCGGGCATAGCGCACGGGGTCGGAGGTCAGCGGGTTGCCGGCGAACGGCAAGGTCCCGATCGCGGTCGATCCGCCGCCCGGAATGAAGGACGTGCCGAAGCGTGCGATCCGCATCGCCTGTGAGCTCAAGCGCGCGAAGCGCGAGCCGGCGGCGCCCGACAGGTTGATCATCGGGGCCGACAGCACCATGCGGTCGAACCAGCGCCGGCCGTGCTGCGCGGCGCGGATCAGCACGGCCGCTCCCATGGAATGTCCGAGCGCGAAGTGCGGCGCCGGGCAGTCCGGCAGCACCACGTCCTTCACAAAGGCCTCGAGATCGGCGTCATATTCGGAAAAGTCGAACACATGGCCCTTGCGCGGGTTGTCCAACGCGCGCTCGGACAGTCCCTGCCCGCGCCAGTCGAGCATGGCGACCGCAAAGCCCCGCGCGCGCGCATCGCGCACCACCTCGAAATACTTCTCGATGAATTCGGCGCGGCCCTGGAATACGCACACGGTGCCCTTGCGGCCGGGGGGCGGGTCGAAGCGCGCATAGCGCAGCGACACCCCGTCCGAGGTCTTGACGGTTCCGACGACCGCGCCGTCGGGAACCGGATTGGCAGGGATTGAAATGAGTTGCATCGGATCGCAATGGAACAGGGTGCCGCCTTATAGCAGGGGATTCGCCGATCCGAACGCTGCTTTGAGCGCCCTTGAACACGCCGAGAGGCGTCCCAAATAGAGTGTGCGCCGGCCAATCCAGGCGGCGCATTCCCCGGTCCGGCCCTCGGGCGGACCTTATGCATGTCGCTTTATGGAGGATATGCCATGCGAACTTTCGATCTTGCTCCCCTCTATCGTTCGACCGTCGGCTTCGACCGCCTGTTTTCGATGCTCGACGGCAGCGGCCTTGACGCCGCAGTGCCCACCTACCCGCCCTACAACATCGAGCGGACCGGCGAGAACGCCTACCGGATTTCGGTAGCGGTCGCGGGCTTCGGCGATAGCGAACTCTCCATCGAGGCGAAGGAGAACACGCTCACGATCCGCGGCGATAAGCAGGAAAAGACCGACGAGAAGAAGGGCGAGGTGCTCTATCAAGGCATCGCAGCCCGCGCCTTCGAGCGGCGCTTCCAGCTTGCCGACCACGTCCAGGTGACCGGCGCGACGCTGGTGAACGGGCTGCTGCACGTCGACCTCGTGCGCGAGATCCCGGAGGCCAAGAAGCCGCGCCAGATTCCGATCGGCGGCGGCAAGCAGAACGGCAACGGTCAGGTGCTCGAGGCGAAGGCCGCGTAATCAGGCGGCTTCATCGACACGAATGAATGGGAGCGCCCCGGTCAGACCGGGGCGCTTTTCTTTTGGATCGGTCGCTGAACTCAGTACAGCGGATTGATCGGCGGCGTTCCGGGCTTTTCGGCCGGGGCCGCTGGAGGCGTCACGCTTTGCGGAGCCGTGGTTGTGGAAGTTGGCGCTAGCGGCGTGACCGCGCCGGGCTCGGTCTTTTTGGCCGCCGCCTCCGCGGCCTCCGGCCGCTTGCGCGGCAGCGGTGGCTTCGCGGGCGTCGCCGGCGTCACGGTCGCGGTGGCGGGCTTTGCCGGCCGCCGCGCGACGTCCGGCGGCAAGGGCGAGCCGGGCGGCGTTACGGCGGCGGAGCGCGGCGGCGGTTCGGCGCCAGGATAGCCGGGGGCAGGCGGTCCCGCGGGGGGCAGACCCGCACGCGGCGCCATCCGCGGCGCGGCCGGTGCGAATTCATCGTCATCGTCCGGTGGCGGCGATGCGTAAGGCCCCGGTCCGTAAGGCCGTCCGGCCCTATAAGGGCCGCCTTCAACCGGCAACGGTGCACCGGCCGGCACAGCCGGCGCAACTGAGACGATCTCGCCTCTCCACGCATCGACCGTGACACGAACGATCCGCCCGTATTCGTCGGACGCGCGCTGGACGAACAGGCGGCCGCTGCGGACCGGCGGCCCGACCGGATCGAGGCCCATCGCCTCGACCAGATAGGCGATCTGGTGCGGACGCAGCTCGCCGTTCACGGTTCTGTCGCGCTCCCAAAGCGGCTCGCGGTTCGGCCCGTAGAAACGGCCCTGGTCGGGCCCCCACAGCGGTTGCGCCGACGCGACGGCCGTACTCGCGACGACGCTTGCAAGCGCTAGCGTGAAGAGCCTCATCGAACACCTCCAACGCGGCGTGACAACGCCATGGATGCCGCCCGGCAGGAACTTCGCCAATGAATCGGGCGGCGCTTGGGCGCTCCTGAGGCGTTACTGGGCACGCACGATGGTAAGGAACCTGTCGACGTCCTCCTTGGTGGTCTGGAACGAGGTGACGAGCCGCACGAGCGTCGCGCCGGCGCCGATCGTAACGCCGCGCGGCAGGCTCTCGCTCTTCCACGGATAATAGGCGGCACCAGCGGCCTTGAGCCGCTTGTCGACTGCCGCCGGCAGTGGCGCGAAGACCTCGTTCGCCTCGACCGGCCACACCGGAGGCGCTCCCGCCTCCGCCAAGCCCGCGCCAAGTGCGTCCGCCATCGCGTTGGCGTGGCGCGCAAGCTCGAGCCAGAGGTCGCCCTCGAGATAGGCCTCCATCTGCGCCGCGATGAAGCGGTGCTTGGAGAGGAGCGCGCCGCCGCGCTTGCGCCGGTCGGGCATGTTGGCGCCGCGCCTGGGATCGAAGAACACGACCGCCTCGGCACCCATCGCGCCGCCCTTGGTGGCGCCGAACGAAAGCGCATCGACGCCGGCTTTCCAGGTCGCCTCGGCGGGCGAGACGTTCATGCGCGCGAGCGCATTGCCGATGCGCGCACCATCGACATGGACCGCGAGCCCGCGCTGATGCGCGATGTCGGCGAGTTCCTTGATCTCGGCCACACGATAGATCGTGCCGCTCTCGCTCGCCTGCGACAGCGAGAGCACGCTCGGCGAGACGTGATGCGGACCGCCCCACTGGCCGTCATCGAGCGCGGCGCGCAGCGTCGCCGCCGAGATCTTGGTCCCCTCCCCGGCAAGGCCTGCGAGCTTGATGCCGCCGCCGAAGAACTCCGGCGCGCCGCACTCGTCGGTCGCGACATGCGACTCCGCGTGGCACAACACCGCGCCCCAGGGCGGCGTCAGGTGCGCGAGCGCCAATGCGTTGGCGGCCGTTCCGGTCGGAACCAGGAACACCGCAACCTCGCGCTCGAACACCTCGGCGAAGCGCTTCTCCACGCGCTTGGTCAGGTCGTCATTGCCGTAGCCGAGCACATAGCCGGCGTTGGCGCGCGAGATCGCGTCCAGGATCGGCGCCGCAATGCCGGCCGTGTTGTCGCTTGCGAAGTTCATCGATCAAGTCTCCCGGCATGCGCGTCCCAGGCGCCGCTACGCTGGAACAATGCAATTCTGTTGCGCTGCGGCATCTTCCATGGTCCTCTTGTTACGTGCCGGGAGCGGGCGGGGCAACAAACGGCAAGGAGACGGTGAATTTCGCGCCGCGCGCTCTTGCCCAAGTGGCAAGATTTGGGCATATTAGGACAGCATTGCTGTCCCAATTCACAGCCCGCCAGCGCGGGCCAGTGGCAGGCAAACGGCAAGCGGTCCCGTGAGGGGCCGGCGAGCGGCTCAAAGCCGCCCCTCACGCGAAGGCTCGGAATTTGCATCGCGGCCTGTGCCGCGAGCGCGGACGGTGCGCCGGGCCGGCTCCAACGCCGGTCGGATCAACGGGGTAGACGATGAGCACGCAACGGTTCGACCAGGTGGGATTGGGGCCGAGCGCTTCGCCTGCGGAGCGGACCGTGAACGATTCCGCGCCGACGTTCCCGCTCTGGCCTGGCGTGCCGGAGCAATATGGCCTTTACGATCCGCGCCTCGACAAGGACAGTTGCGGCGTCGGCTTCATCGCCGACATCAAGGGCCGCAAGTCGCACAAGATCGTCGAGGATGCGATCGCGATCCTGTGCAATCTCGAGCACCGCGGCGCAGTCGGCGCCGACCCGCGCGCTGGCGACGGCGCCGGGATCCTAGTGCAGATGCCGCACGCGTTCTTCAAGCGCAAGGCGGCCGAGCTCGGCATCGCCCTGCCGGAGCCGGGCCTCTACGCCGTCGGCGCCGTGTTCATGCCGCACGACCCTGAATGGCGGAAGGTCATCCAGGACATCTATGCCGAAAAGGCACCGGCCGAGGGCCTGACGCTGCTCGGCTGGCGCGAGGTGCCCTCCGACAATTCCTCGCTCGGCGAGTCGGTCAAGCCGACCGAGCCGTTCCACATCCAGGTGTTTCTCGGCCGCGGCCCGACCATCAAGGATGAGGACGAGTTCGAGCGTCGGCTGTACATCCTGCGCAAAGTCGTCTCCGACATGGTCTACCGCAAGCGCGACCGGCGGCTTGCGAACTACTACGTCGTGTCGATGTCGTGCCGCACCGTGATCTACAAGGGCATGTTCCTCGCCGACCAGCTCGGCAAGTACTACCCCGATCTGCACGAGAAGGACTTCGAGACCGCGCTCGCGCTGGTGCATCAGCGCTTCTCCACCAACACGTTCCCGAGCTGGCCGCTCGCGCATCCCTATCGGATGGTCGCGCATAACGGCGAGATCAACACGCTGCGCGGCAACGTCAACTGGATGGCGGCGCGCCAGGCTTCGGTGTCCTCCAAGCTGCTCGGCGACGACATCAAGAAGCTGTGGCCGATCTCGTATGAAGGCCAGTCCGACACCGCCTGCTTCGATAACGCGCTCGAATTCCTGGTGCAGGGCGGCTACTCGCTCGCGCATGCCGCCATGATGCTGATTCCGGAGGCGTGGGCCGGCAATCCGCTGATGGATGACGAGCGCAAGGCATTCTACGAGTATCACGCCGCGCTGATGGAGCCGTGGGACGGCCCTGCCGCGATCGCCTTCACCGACGGCCGCCAGATCGGCGCGACGCTCGACCGCAACGGACTCAGGCCCGCGCGCTGGTTCGTCACCGCCGACGACCGCGTGATCATGGCGTCGGAAGCGGGCGTCCTGCCGATCCCGGAAGACGAGATCGTGCAGAAGTGGCGCCTGCAGCCGGGCAAGATGCTGCTCGTCGACCTACAGGAGGGTCGCATCATCTCCGACGAGGAGATCAAGGCGCAGCTCGCCAAGAAGCTCCCCTATGCGAAGTGGCTGAAGAAGACGCAGCTCGTGCTGGAAGACCTGCCGGCGCTGCATCCGCGCAAGCCGGCGACCAACCTGTCGCTGCTCGATCGCCAGCAGTGCTTCGGCTACACGCAGGAAGACCTGCAGCTCCTGATGGAGCCGATGGCGACCACCGGGCAGGAAGCGGTCGGCTCGATGGGCACCGACACGCCGATCTCGGCGCTCTCCGACAAGTCGAAGCTGCTCTACACCTACTTCAAGCAGAACTTCGCGCAGGTGACCAACCCGCCGATCGATCCGATCCGCGAGGAATTGGTGATGTCGCTCGTGTCCTTCATCGGGCCGCGGCCGAACCTGTTCGACGTCGAGGGGCTGTCGGGCAAGAAGCGCCTCGAAGTGCGCCAGCCGATCCTCACCAATGACGACCTGGAGAAGATCCGCTCGATCGCGCATGTCGAGGAGCAGTTCGACACCAAGACGCTCGACATCACCTATCCGGCCGACCAGGGCGCGCCCGGCATGAAGGGCGCGCTGGCAAGCCTGTGCGAACGCGCCGAAGCGGCCGTCAAGGGCGGCTACAACATCATCATCCTGTCCGACCGCCAGGCCGGCCCCGACCGCATCCCGATCCCGGCGCTGCTCGCGACCGCGGCGGTGCACCATCATCTCATCCGCAAGGGCCTGCGCACCGCCGTCGGCCTCGTGGTCGAGACCGGCGAGGCGCGCGAGGTGCACCACTTCTGCTGTCTCGCGGGCTACGGCGCGGAGGCGATCAATCCGTATCTCGCCTTCGAGACGCTGATCGCCATGAAGGACCGGATGCCGGAGAAGCTCGACGATAAGGACATCGTCAAGCGCTACATCAAGTCGGTCGACAAGGGCATTCTCAAGGTGATGTCCAAGATGGGCATCTCGACCTATCAGTCATACTGCGGCGCGCAGATCTTCGACGCGGTCGGCTTGCGCAGCGGCTTCGTCACCGAGTTCTTCTTCGGCACGGCGACGCGCATCGAGGGCGTCGGCCTCGACGAGATCGCCGAGGAGACGACGCTGCGCCATCGCGATGCGTTCGGCGAAAGTCCGGTGCTCAAGCACGCGCTTGAGGTCGGCGGCGAATACCTGTTCCGCGTGCGCGGCGAGGCGCATGCCTGGTCGCCCGAGACGGTCGCGACGCTGCAGCACGCCGTGCGCGGAAATTCGCGCGACAAATACCGCGCCTTCGCCAAGATCGTGAACGAGCAGGCCGAGCGCATCCTCACCATCCGCGGCCTGTTCAGCATCAAGACCGCCGAGGAAGACGGCCGCACGCCGATCCCGCTCGACGAGGTCGAACCCGCCAAGGATATCGTCAAGCGCTTCGCGACCGGCGCGATGTCCTACGGTTCGATCTCGCGCGAGGCGCATACGACGCTCGCGATCGCCATGAACCGGATCGGCGGCAAGTCGAACACCGGCGAGGGCGGTGAGGAGAGCGATCGCTTCAAGCCGATGCCGAACGGCGACTCGATGCGTTCCGCGATCAAGCAGGTCGCGTCCGGCCGCTTCGGCGTGACGACCGAATATCTCGTCAACTCCGACGTGATGCAGATCAAGATGGCGCAGGGCGCAAAGCCCGGCGAAGGCGGACAGTTGCCCGGCCACAAGGTCGACGCGACCATCGCCAAGGTGCGCCACTCGACGCCGGGCGTGACGCTGGTCTCGCCGCCGCCGCATCACGACATCTATTCGATCGAGGATCTGGCGCAGCTCATCTACGACCTGAAGAACACCAACCCCGCGGCCGACGTGTCGGTGAAGCTCGTCTCGGAAGTCGGCGTCGGCACCGTCGCTGCCGGCGTCTCCAAGGCGCGCGCCGACCATGTGACGATCTCGGGCTTCGAGGGCGGCACCGGCGCCTCGCCGCTGACCTCGCTCAAGCACGCGGGTAGCCCCTGGGAGATCGGCCTCGCCGAGACCCACCAGACGCTGGTCACCAATCGGTTGCGCAGCCGCATCGCCGTGCAGGTCGACGGTGGCATCCGCACCGGGCGCGACGTCGTGATCGGTGCGCTGCTCGGCGCCGACGAGTTCGGCTTCTCCACTGCGCCCTTGATTGCGGCCGGCTGCGTGATGATGCGCGTGTGTCACTTGAACACCTGCCCGGTCGGCGTCGCGACGCAGGACCCGGTGCTGCGCAAGCGCTTCGTCGGCCAGCCCGAGCACGTCATCAACTATTTCTTCTTCGTCGCCGAGGAGGTGCGCGAGATCATGGCCGCGCTCGGCTATCGTCGATTCGACGAGATGGTCGGACAGATGCAGATGCTCGACCGGCGCAAGCTGATCGAGCACTGGAAGGCGAAGGGGCTCGACTTCTCGCTCCTGTTCACCAAGCCGGACGTGCCGGCGAGCGTCGGCATCTTCCACAGCGAATTGCAGAACCATCACCTCGAACACGTACTCGACCGCAAGCTGATCGCGCAGGCGCAATCCGCGATCGACCGCGGCGCGCCGGTGAAGATCGAAGAGCCGATCGCGAGCGTGAACCGGACCGCCGGCGCGATGCTCTCGGGCGCGATCGCCAAGGTCTACGGCCACACGGGTCTCCCCGACGACACGATCCACGTGAAGCTCAAGGGCACCGCGGGGCAGAGCTTCGGCGCCTGGCTCGCGCGCGGCATCACCTTCGAGCTCGAAGGCGAGGCCAATGATTATGTCGGCAAGGGCCTGTCCGGCGGCCGCATCATCGTCTACCCGGCGCGCGAGGCGACCCGCATCGTGGCGGAAGAGTCGATCATCATCGGCAATACCGTGCTGTATGGCGCGATCGAGGGCGAATGCTATTTCCGCGGCATCGCGGGCGAGCGCTTCGCGGTGCGCAACTCCGGCGCCATCACGGTGGTCGAGGGCGCGGGCGATCACTGCTGCGAATACATGACCGGCGGCGTGGTCGTGGTGCTCGGCAAGACCGGCCGCAACTTCGCGGCCGGAATGTCGGGCGGCATCGCCTACGTGCTCGACGAGGACAAGAGCTTCGAGAAGCGCTGCAACATGTCGATGATCGAGCTCGAGCCCGTGCTCGAGGAAGAGAACGCAAGCTGGGCGCATTATCACGCGTCGGGCGATCTCGATCACCATGGCCGCGTCGACGTGATGAGCGACATGACCCGTTTCGACGCCGAACGGCTGCATCAGCTGATCGCCAATCACGCCCGCTACACCAATTCCAAGCGCGCCAAGGACATCCTGGCGGCTTGGAACGATTATCTGCCGAAATTCCGCAAGGTGATGCCGGTCGAGTACCGGCGCGCGCTGGCGGAACTGAAGGCGACCGAAGTGGCGATCCCGTCGCTCGCGGCGGCGGGGGCGTAATTCTCAGTCGTCATGGCCGGGCTTGACCCGGCCATCCACGACTTTGGGTTTGAAGGAAGACGTGGATGCCCGGCTCAGGGCCGGGCATGACGGAGTGAGTTGAGGGAAATGGGCAAAGTCACGGGCTTCCTGGAAATCGATCGGCAGGATCGGCGCTACAAGCCGGCCGCCGACCGCATCCGGCATTTCCACGAGTTCATGATCCCGCTGTCGGAGGAAGCGACGCGCGGCCAGGCGGCGCGCTGCATGAACTGCGGCGTTCCGTATTGCATGGGAAACGGGTCGCTGACGCCCGGTACGCCCGGCTGCCCCGTGAACAATCAGATCCCCGACTGGAACGATCTCGTCTACCGCGGCGACTGGAAGGAGGCGCTCTATAACCTCCACTCGACCAACAATTTCCCGGAATTCACCGGCCGCGTGTGCCCGGCGCCGTGCGAGGCGTCCTGCACGCTCAACCTGATCGAGACGCCGGTCACCATCAAGACGATCGAATGCGCGATCGTGGACCGCGGCTGGCAGGAAGGCTGGATCACGCCCGAGCCGCCCTCGCACAAGACCGGCAAGAAGATCTCGGTCATCGGTTCCGGTCCGGCCGGCATGGCCTGCGCACAGCAGCTCGCGCGCGCCGGCCACGAGGTGCATCTGTTCGAGAAGTTCGCGCGCGCCGGCGGCCTGCTCACCTACGGCATTCCCGACTTCAAGATGGAGAAGACTCACGTCGGAAAGCGTGTTGCCCAGATGGAGGCGGAGGGCGTCGTGTTCCACTACGGCGCGCATGTCGGCGTGAACGTGCCGGTCGAGCGCGTTACCGACGGCTTCGACGCGGTCGTGCTGACCGGCGGCGCCGAGCATTCGCGCGATCTGCCGGTTCCGGGCCGCGAGCTCGACGGCATCCATTTCGCGATGGACTTTCTGCCGCAACAGAACCGCCGCGTCGCCAACGAGCCGCAAGGCGGCGTGGCCCCGATCGTCGCGGCGCGCAAGCACGTCGTCGTGATCGGCGGCGGCGACACCGGCTCGGACTGCATCGGCACGGCCATCCGCCAGGGCGCGCTCAGCGTGACCAATTTCGAAATCATGCCGAAGCCGCCCGAGCACGAGGAGAAGCTCGTCACCTGGCCGAACTGGCCGTTGAAGCTGCGCACCTCGTCGAGCCACGAGGAAGGCGCCGAGCGCGACTTCTCGGTGATGACGCAGAAATTCGTCGGCGAGCACGGCCAGGTGCAGAAGCTCGTCTGCATGCGCTGCGACAACAAGTTCCAGCCGATCCCCGGCAGCGAGTTCGACCTCAAGGCCGACCTGGTGCTGCTCGCCATGGGCTTCGTGCATCCGGTGCACGAGGGCATGATCAAGACGCTCGGGCTCGAGCTCGATCAGCGCGGCAACGTGAAGGCCGACACCGAGAAATATCAGTCCTCGAACCCGAAGGTTTTCGCGGCCGGTGACATGCGGCGCGGCCAGTCGCTCGTCGTCTGGGCGATCCGCGAGGGCCGTCAGGCCGCGCACGCGGTCGACAAGTACCTGATGGGCTCGACCGACCTGCCGCGGTAGGGAGCGAGGCTCACCGCCGTCGCGGCTCTACCGCCCGAACCAATTGCCGAAGATCGACGGGCTGTTATCGCGGTATGCGCGCGGCTGCTGTTGCGGCTGGGGCTGCGCGGCGGGGCGCCACCACGGCTCGTTGGTGCGCTGCTGTTGCGGCGCCTGCTGGACCCGCGGCACGGCTGCAAACGGCCGCGGCGCCGCCGGCGCGGTCACGACCGGCGCGCCGAGCGCCGGCATCGGGAGCGGAGGCGGCGGCAGCACCGGGTCGGGCGGAAGCACGCCGGTGGTGGTCGCGACGTCGCGGCGCGGCCAGGTGAAGTCGTCGGCGCGGCCGGGCGGCGCGTCGACCGGCTCGCCGCGAAGGAGCACGCGGGTTGCAACCGAGTCCGCCTTGTTGGCCGGGATCGG
>Ga0265320_10003529_pt1 | contig 10469 bp, 7 predicted proteins | sample 4827metaG_FD_202087 | JGI IMG/M metagenome (GOLD analysis project Ga0265320, IMG submission 202087) | Rhizosphere microbial communities from Carex aquatilis grown in University of Washington, Seatle, WA, United States - 4-8-27 metaG | ecosystem: Host-associated > Plants > Roots > Rhizosphere >...
GTCATCATGAAAGCGATCAAGTGCGCAATTGTCTTCGCCCTAGCTCTCTCAGAGGTCGCGTGCGGTGGGGACACGACCCATGTAGCCAGTTTTTCGAGCGGTCTCCCGAAAGATACACCAGGGAACTCGCTCAGCGACGCGCAACTGTTCCAGCTCTGTAGCTCGGTCGAGAACTACTTCGCGCAAAACGCCTCGCTGACCGACGACATTTGTCGAGCGGTTGCCGCCCGCGAAGCTAGCTTGGGCGCGTCGAGCGATTCCCCTGACGATGTTCAGCCCGCTCGCGACGCGTGCAACGCCGAAATGATGCATTGTCGAGCGTCGCTGACGTCGGCCTCCCTCGACGAAACGAACTGCGCGAAGGCCGAGCCGACGTGTACGGCGACCGTCGGTGACGAAGAAACCTGCTTCAACGACTCGATTGCGCTCATCGAAACGATGCTCGGTGAATACCCGCAGTGTGACGCGTTGACGGCGTCCTTCTTGGAAGGTCCGCCTCCCATGACGCTCACACAGCCTGCTTCGTGCCAGCTTTTGTTCTCGAAGTGTCCCGGTGGGTTCGGTGAAATCGCGGTTTCGGTGAGCTCTAGCTCGTCGGGAAGCGTCGGATCCGCCGTGCTCGACGGCGGCGGCGCGCCGTAAAACGGAAAACGCGTCGAGCACCGCGGCGCCGCGGTCTACTGTCGCGAGCGCGATGGATGTGCTCTGGCGGCGCCTGGCTCGGCGCGGTTCTTCGTGGGCTCTCGGCGGCGTTTTCGTGTTGAGCGCCGCGTCCGCGGCACGCGCCCGACCGACCCGACCCCGATTCGAACCCACGGATCTCGAGCTCGAAGATCCGGGCGTCGCGGAGTTCGATCTCCAGTTCGGGGTCACGCACGGCGACGGAGACGGGGGGAATCGGCTGATATTGCCCGATTTCGAGCTCGACCTCGGGCTCACGCCGAACATCGAGTTCGATCTCGACGGCGCGTTCAGTATCGATCGATTCGATCAGCCGACGCGCCATCTCGCCGGTGAAGCGCTCTGGCCCGCCGCGAAACTCGGGCTGTTCGATTCGCGTGCGGCGTCTGGCAACGATTCCTTCGCGCTCGGAGTGCAGCTGGGGCCGCGAATTCCGACCTTCGGCACGCGCGGGGTCGGTTACGCCGCGCTCGGGCTCGTGGGCCTGAACCAGGGTCACTTTCACGGCGTCCTCAACGCCGGCGGCATCGTCGACCCGGGCCAACGAATCACGCGCGGACAATCGGAGAGCGTCGTCGCCGGTCTCGACGTCGACCTCGATCTCGACGACCAGAACACGTGGTCGTTCATCTCCGAGTTTGCCGTTGCCCACTACGTCAGCACCGACCCCGACGAAGTGTCGCTCTCGGCCGGCGCGGCGTACGATCCGACCGACAGGTTCGAGCTCTCGCTGATTGTCCTCGGCGGATTTTTGCCGGGCGCCGATCGGATTTCGGTCTTGCTGGGGGTTTCGCCGAAAGCGTCTCTCTTCTGAAACAGAAGGGCATTAGGCTGGCCCCCTCGACGACGGAATGGTCTCCGTCCTCGCACATCGAGGCTCTCTTTCATGCAACCGCTCACCTCCGCTGGCGAACACGCCGTTCAGAATCTGTCACAACGCTACGGCGTCAGCATCGACGCGGTGAAGACGCTTCTCTTCGCGGTGTCGGCGGGCGGCGGATCGATGGCGCAGTTTTATCATCCGGAGCTCGGCGGCGGCGGACAGTGGATGCGTGGCGGGATGACGATGGTCGGCGACATGTTCAACCACGGGCTCCAGGCGACCGTGAGCGGACTCTGCTCGGAGCTGTCGTCGCTGCTCGCGAATCAGCAGGTGTTTCTGCCGTTGCCTCCGCAGAACGCTGGCTACGGCTTCATGGCTCCGGGCAACAACTGGTGGCCGTCCGAGCTCGGGAGTCCGAGCTCGAGTGGCGGCCAGAACGACTCTCGATATGCCTATTTTCCAGGGTCGCAGCGGCTCGCCATCTCGCGCAACGGACAGATCACCATCTACAATACGCTCGACCACAACATCGGCGGCGTGCAGCAACAACAGGGAGGGCCGAGCGGCTCCCTCTCGTTTTCGAGTCAGTTCGGGACGTTCACCGTCGACAGCTTGCCGGTGGTGCACCCCCAGGGACTGCAAGCGCCGCCCGCGTGGGAGCCGCCCCCGCCGCCTGCGTACGTCCCACCGTACCAACCGACGCCGCCACCGCCGCAATACGCGCCCTCGTCGTCCGGCTCACCCCAATCTCACGACGAGATCCTCACGGCGCTCGAGCGGCTCGGCGCGCTTCATCAAAAAGGCGTCTTGTCCGATCAGGAGTTCAACGCCAAAAAGGCGGAGCTTCTGGCGCGGCTCTGAGCGCACCGTCGACCCGAGGAGACGGGCTCCGATGCGATTCGTCCACATCGCCCCGCGCGCCGCGCTCGATCGTGTCGCGCGGCACGGAATTCGACAAGGACGTGGGCGAAGAGGTCGCGGCGTGTACGCCGTCCCGCTCTTCGGCATTCCGCGGAAGTATCGGCTGGACGACACGCGGCCGCTCGAGCCGCTCCTCCTGAGCGATCGTCCGATCCCTTCGACGGATCTCTGGGAATTCCTGTTCAGGTATCGGCCTGGAACGCGCCGTCGTCCGGTCGCGGTGATTTTCGATCCCCCTTCGTCGATTTGGCCCGCCGATCTTTACGTCGCATTGAAGCCACAGGTCGGGCTCGCATTCCTCGAAAATACCGCGCGTCATCGCGACCAGATCACGATCGCCGAGCGGGAACTGAAGCTCCGCGAGGTTCGCGCCGGTTATGTCCCCGATATTCACGTGCGGGTAGAGAGCGCGCGCTTTCGACATGACGATGAGTGAGCCGTCGCGAGGCGCCCGCGCGACTAAAGCTCAACCCAGTTGAGCGACTCGAGAAAGACCACGGCGGCGGCCAGAGTTCGGCCGAAAGGGAACGCTCCTCGCTTTTTTTCGGTGGGTTGCGCCGCGATCGCGACCCTTCCCGACGGCGTCCGTCGTCGCGCGGCCCTCGTTGCGGGTCTACTCGTCCTTTTGCTGATTGTGTCGGGGTGTCACTCCGATGACGGATCGTTTTGCTACGGCGGGGGCGGCCCTTGCTATCAGCAGTGCAACGGCCCCGGGTGCGGGCTCTCGTGCGACGGTTTCGACTCCGATTGCAATTCGAGCTGCGGCGATCTGTGCCGCGTCGATTGCGTGAACGGTCCGAACTGCGCCGCGACGTGCGGCGCGAATTGCGCGGTGACGTGCGATCACACGAGCACCTGCCACGCCGCGTGCGGCGCGGCTTGTCAGTACGCATGTTCGAACGTGAACGACTGCGCGCCGGAGGTCGGCGACCAGAGCGACGTCACCTGCGACTCGGTCGGGAGCTGCGACGTCGTGTGCGACGGAGCTTGCCGCGTTCATTGCCGCAACACCGGCGACTGTAACGTCGATTGCAACGGCCAGAGCGCCGTTCCGTGCTCCGACGGCTGGGTGTGCGGCGCGGGATGCTGAAGGCTCGGCTCGCGACGTCACGAGACCCTCGAGGGCGCCAGCGAACTTCGTCACCATCATCTGCCCTTGCGCAGCCGAATGCGCATTGACTCACGCGCCGTGCATTCGCCTGCACTCGAGAAACGTCGAACGACAGCGCGAACGAGTGCGACGTGACGAGTTACTCGACGTTTCGCTCGCGAGCCGCGTCATGGCACGTCGGTTGCGTAGGGCGCCTCCGCCTTGCGGCCACGAGGCAGACGAACGGGTCAGAGCGGACCATGACGTCGCGCAAGGATCCGTCGGCAGAGGGAATTCATGCAGCATCTAAGATTGATCACGATAAGACGGCTATTGCTCACGTTCTCGACGCTTGGAGTCGTGGCGTGCGGCAGCGGCGCGGAGTCCCCGCCCGCCCAAGACTCGATCGGAACGGCAACCTCGGCGCTCAACAACGCGCCGACCATCGGCAACTTCGCCGTCTACGCGCAACGCAGCGTGACGATCGGCTCGAGTGACACGATCACCGGCGGCGACGTCGGCGTGAGCACGACGGCGCCAGCGAGCTTCGGGCCGCAGGTCACGGTCGGTACGTCGGCGAGCATCCAGACCACGCACAATCTCCTCGCTCCGTCGGTGTCGCTCGCGAACGGCGCTCACGTCGGTGACGTGCAGACCAACACGCTCACCAACAACGGCGGCACCTTGGGCGCGCAGGCGGCGTTCCCGGCCACGTTGATGCCGGCAGCGCCGAACGCGTCGCCGGCCGGTAGCGGTGGCACCAACGTGAGCGTTCCCGCGTTCACGATTTCGACCCTCACGCCGGGCAATTACGGCTCGTTGAGCCTCACCGGCACGTTGCTTCTCAGTGCCGGCGCGTACACGTTCACGAACGTCGCGATCGCCGCGCAAGGACACCTCGGCGTCGTTTCGGGGACGGCCACGGTGAACGTCGCCGGGACGTTCAGCGCGGGCAATTCGGCGACCATGGCGTCGCCCGGATTTTCCCCCGCCGGTCAGCTCGTCATCACCGTCGACGGCGCGGACTCGGGCACGACGCCCGCGTTCTCGCTCGGCACCGGCTGCGGCGTTTCGGCGCTGCTCGCGGCGCCCCACGGCACCTTGTCGATCGGCGGCTCGTCGACGATCACCGGCGCGTTCGCGGGCTTCGATGTAAAGCTCGGACCGAGCGTCAACGTGACGTATCAGAGCGGGTTCTCCGCGACGACCGCCACGCCGCACGGCACCCAGCAGCTCACCGGGTACACGTCGCCGGCGTTTGCCGCCGCGCCGCTGATCGGTCCCGTGCCGACCTCGACGGTGCTGAGCCTCGCCGTCGGTCTTCCCGTGCAAAACCTCGCCGGGCTGCAGACCCTGGTGAAGCAGGTGTCCGACCCGACGAACGCGAATTTTCGTCATTACCTGACGCCGGCGCAGTTCGCGTCGACGTACGGCCCGACCACCGCGAACTATTCTGCGGTGAAGAGCTGGGCAACGTCGGCGGGTCTCACCGTCAGCGGCACGTCGACGAACAACATGGTGCTCTCGCTCTCGGGCACCGTCGGCGCCATCGAGCAAGCGCTGTTCGTGAACATGAACTACTATCTGCGGCCCGACGGGACGCAGTTCTACGCGCTCGATCGCAACCCGTCGCTCAATACGTCGACGACGGTGCTCCACGTGCAGGGCCTCGACAACTACACGCTCCCCACGACCAACCTCACCGCGGCCGGGGCACTGATCAGCCAGGACGTTCGCGCCGCGTACGTCGCTCCGCCGTGCAACTTGAATGGCGCCGGGCAATTCATCGGCGTGTTTTTGCCGCCGACGGGCGCCTACTACCAGAGCGACATCACGAACTACGTGAACGCCGCGGGCCTTTCGGGCATCACGCCGACGCCGGAGATTCAGGCGGTGAACGGCGTGTCGACCGCGGTGCCGGCCGGGCAGGACACCAAGGAGCAGTCGCTCGACATCGAGATGGCGATCGGCATGGCGCCCGCGGCGCAGGTCATCGTCTACGAGGGCGACACCGCCGACGCGATCTACAACGCGATGGCGACGCGCTCGCCGCTCCCCGCTCAGATCTCGAGCTCGTTCCACACTTGCGAAGATTCGACCACTCAGCAGGTCATGTACGAGCTCGCCGCCCAGGGGCAATCCTTCAGCGTGGCCAGCGGCGACAACGGCGCTTATCCGGCGGGCTACGGCCCGTGCCCGGACGGAGTCGGCACGGCGGCGCTCGACGACATTACCCTGGTCGGCTCCACGACCTTGACCGTCGGCGGTAGTCCCGAAGCGTGGCAGAGCGAAACCGCGGGCGTCGCGCCGCAGAGCGGAAGGCACTTCAGCGGCGGCGGGTACGTCACGAATCTCGGACTTCCGGCGTATCAATCCGGCATCGCCAATGCGCAGAACCAAGCTTCGACGTCGTTCAGGAATTCGCCCGATGTGGCCATCGCCGGCGTGAACCTCGCCTTTTACGCAAACAACGGCACGACCTACAACAACGGTGGCGACGCCTCGCTGACCGGTTGGGTCGGGACCTCGTTCTCTGCGCCGGTCTGGGTAGGTTTCATGGCGCTCGCCAACCAGCAAGCGGCGAGCAAGGGGTTGCCCTCCATCGGCTACCCCAACAACGCGCTCTACACCGCGGGCAAATCCCTGTTCTCGGGTCTGTACTTCCACGACATCACGGTGGGGGACAACGCCAACTCGGGCGGCCAGTTCAACGCCGTCACGGGTTACGACTTGGTCACCGGTTGGGGCTCGCCGACGTGCGCGCTCATCGATCAGCTGGCGTGCACGGCGTGCGGTATCACTTGCGCCGACCTCAACCGCGACGCGAACAACTGCGGCACTTGCGGGCACTCCTGCGGTGGCGGCACGTGCACGGCGGGGCAATGCCAACCGGTCGTGATCGCCGCGGGGCAAGGGTCGCCGCTCGGCATCGCGGTCGGCGGAGGCAACGTCTACTTCGCGGACTTCTCGGGCGGCACGGTCATGAAGGTGCCCACCGCCGGCGGCACCGTCACGACGCTCGCCAGCGGACAGAACTTCCCGACCGACGTCGCGACAGACGGGACGAACGTTTACTGGACGGACGCCGGCAGCACCGCCAACAGCGACAACGACGGCGCGGTCATGAAGGTACCGGTCGGAGGCGGCACGACGACGGCGCTCGCGTCGAATCAGCACTTCCCGAACGGCGTCGCGGTGAACGGCACGAGCGTATTCTGGACCAACCGCAACAACCTCATCAGCGGGTCGAACGGCGGCGTGTTCAAGGTGCCGGTCGGCGGCGGCGCGGCGACGACGTTGCTCAGCGGCGGAAACCCGTACGGCATCGTGCTCGACGCGAGCAACGTCTACTTCACGGACAACGCCGGAAGCGTCGAGAAGATGACGCTCGCGGGCGCCAACCTGGTCACTCTCGGCACGAGCAGCGAGCCGACGTCGATCACCGTCGACGCGACGAACGTCTATTGGACGGGAGCCGGGAACCAGGTGCTCAAGGTGCCGGTCGGGGGCGGAACGACCACGACCATCGCCAGCACCGCGGTCAGCTTCGGCATCGCCGTGGATTCCACGGGCGTCTACTACACGACCGGGAGCGCGATCATGAAGGTGCCGCCGGGCGCCACGGCGCCGGTCACGTTGGCGACCGGACAGAGCGGGTCGTGGGGTATCGCGACCGACGCGACGAATATCTACTGGACGAACAACACGAACGGCCCGAACGGCACGGTCATGCGGCTCGCGAAGTAGACGCTCAGCTCGCGACGGCCTTCTTCAGGAATCGGCCGGTGCGATAGAGAACGACGTACGCGATCGCGTAGATCACGTACGTCGTGCTCACGACGAGCCAGAGGCCGGTCGCGCTCTGGTGCGCGACGAACACGACGATGATGCTCGCCGGCACCTGGATCAAGCCGACGACGGCGGCGTCGACGGCGAGGGTCTCGAGGGTCGCGCCGGCGCCTTGGATGGCCGACCCGAGGACGATGCCGATACCGAGGGCCGCGTAGCTCGGGGTGACCCAGGTGATGTAGTCGCTGGCGAACGCGACGACCGACCGCGTCGAGTCGAAGAAGTCGACGATTTGCGGGCCGAAAGCTCGATAGACGACGGTGAGCGCCACCATCATGAGGGCGTTGTAAAGCGTCGCGTACCAGCCGCTCGCCTTCGCGCGATCGCGATTTCCGGCGCCCAGGTTCTGTCCCATGAACGTCTGCGTCGCGCTGCCCCAGCCGAGCCCGACGAACAGCGCCATCGTCTCGAGGCGGAACACGACGCCGAGCGCCGTCGTCGCCGATTGATCGCTCTCGGTCGTGAACGCGCGCGCGACGACGGAGTGGGTGACGAGCATCGCGGAGATGCGCACGACGAGCTGCACGCTGGTCGGCCATCCGAGCTTCCAGATCTTGCCGATGACGGCGAAGTTCGGCCGCGTCCACGACGCCCGCCCGAAGACGTCGAAGCGCCGCATCAAGATGAAGAAGGTGGGAACCAAAAAAACCACGCGCGCGAGGATGGTCGCCCATGCGGCGCCGAGGAGCTCCAGGCGCGGCAGCCCGAGCAGTTTCGCGACCGGCGGTCCCCAGGCGAAGACCGGCGGTGCGGCACCGGGGCCGTACACGAGCAAGACGGCGAGAACGAAGTTCAACACGTTGGCGCCGAGCAGCATCAAGATCGGCGTCTTCGCGCTTCCGAGCGCGCGCTGAATCGACGTCAGGTGCAAGAACAGGAAGATCGAGAAGCTTCCGCCGAGCATCGTCCGGAGGTAGCTCGTCCCGAGCACGGCCACCCGGCCCTTGGCGCCGACTATGTCGCGCATGAGCACGCCCGAGAACCCCAATGCGACGATGCCGAACACCGCGGACAGCGCGAGGATGAACAGGAGCGACTGGAACGCGACGCGCTTCACGCCCTCGGTGTCGCGTTCCCCGGCGCGGCGGCTCAGCATCGTGCCGGTCGCGATCGAGAGCCCGTAGCTGAGGATCGTCCCGAGCGCCGAGACCTGATCCGAGATGCCGATCGCGCCGAGCGCCGCGTCGGCGACGCCGTGCTCGAGTCGCCCCAAAATATAGGCGTCCACGAGATTGAACGTCGTTTGCAGCCCCATTCCGATGGCGAGCGGCGCGCCGAAGCGAAGCACCGACCGCGCGAGCGGACCTTTCAAGATCCGGTTCGAGGGGTCGTTCGGCGAGGCCGCCGTTTCGGAGCCCACCTCGACGGACGCGCTCATCGGCGGACCGTCACGCGGGATCGCGCGCTCGCTCGAAGCAGTCGTTGGGGACGTCGCGTTTGCGTCGCGAGAGCGCCGTCGCCTTGACGAATCGCGCCGTCACCGGGTCGTGGTACCCGCTCACCGACTCGAGCTCGGCGTCGCCGTGGGCGTCGAAGTGAAATTTCGACACGCGCGCCATCAGGAGCTCGCGCACGTATTTGCCGACCATCGATGCGAGCATGACCAAGGGATCGCGAGCGTCCGCGTCGCGCACGAAGCGAACCTCGCCGAGACCGGGAAAATGATACGCGCTCGACTTTCTGCCGCTCTCGAGGACCGCGTGCAGGCGATCGGACAGGGGCCCGAAGAAGCTCGAGTAGTCGTTCATGCCGCCGACCTTGCCGCACACCGCGAGCACGTCCGAACCGGCTATCTCACGGAGCTCGAGCACCAGGTGCTCCATACAGTGCAGGTCGGAGACGAAGCGATTGCGTCCGAGCGTACGGCCGTCGTTCAACCGCTTGGTGCAGAGAATGCGCGTCCGCACTGCTTGGACCTCGACCCCGCGCGCCGCCCAGTTCTCGAGGTGCTTTCGGAGGCGAAGCACGTCGGCTTGCTCGGCGACGAATCGCTCGTTCTTCGCCGACCAGCACTGTGACTCGACGTGCGACGGACAATGCTGGCGGAGCACGGGCGCCGCTTCCGACGAAAAGCGTTCGAACAACTCCGCCGGTGATTGGGCTTCGTCGCCGACGATGGCTCGAGCCCACGCTTCGCCGAGCGCGACGTCGCCATGCGACACGAGATCCTTCGAGTCGCCGAGGTCCAAGCGAAGTCGCTTCGGGAGAGGGCGCCCGAGCACTTTTCGCTCGCCGTCCTCGGTCGTTCGCGCCAGCACCGCGGTCACCACGAGGGGACCGAGATGCGCTCCGAGACCATTCTCGTCCGCGCCGATGCGGTGGCGGTGGCTCACGCGCGCGCACAGTAACACCGCCCCATGCTGCTCGGCGCCTCGTCGGCGATTATTTGGGGGGGGAAGCCCGCGCCCACACAATCCCGCCAATCGACTGCAATTTTCGCTTGCCGGGGCTGGCTCTCGACCTCGGCCGGATTCGTGTTACTCCCAGAGTCCTCTATGCCGCCGCCGGCCGCCAAGCGCGTGATGATCGTCGAGGACGACGAGGCCATTGCGGACGTATTGAACCGAACCCTCGGACGGTTCTACGACGTCAAGGTCGTCAACGACGGCGGCCGCGCGGTGCAGTCCGCACTCGACCTGCGTCCGGACGTGATCTTGCTCGACGTAAGTTTGCCGAACAAGGACGGCTTCGCCATCGCGCAAGCGATGAAGGGCTCCGCGATTCTCAGCAAGATTCCGATCATTTTCCTGACCGCTCATGACCGCAGCCTCGATGTCGTTCGCGGCATTCAATCCGGAGCGAAGCACTACATCACGAAGCCGTTCAAGATCGACGACGTGCTTCAAAAAGTGAAAAAGCTGGTGCCGCTCTGAGCGGGGTTCGCTCTTCGGTTCGGCGGCACGCACGGACAGATGACACGATTGGTCGTCCTCGACGGCTCGCTCCGACCGAACTCGGGTAATACCGCGCGGGCGCTGGCGCGATGCACGGCGGCGTTCGGCGGCTCGGTCGACGTCGATCGAATCGCGCTCGCCGACTACGACGGATCGATCTCGGAGATGGCCGCCCGTCTTCGCGCGGCGGAGGGGTTGCTCGTCGGCACCG